>Ga0209636_10005404_pt1 | contig 13052 bp, 10 predicted proteins | sample DeeMarSWOR152_54_FD_187464 | JGI IMG/M metagenome (GOLD analysis project Ga0209636, IMG submission 187464) | Marine sediment microbial communities from White Oak River estuary, North Carolina - WOR-1-52-54 (SPAdes) (version 2) | ecosystem: Environmental > Aquatic > Marine > Intertidal zone >...
GTCGAGGAAGGTGGCGGTGCGGCCGTCACCCAGGTCGCCGACGCCCGCGCTGGACGTGACGTCCTGGAACTTCCCGTTGCCCAAGTTTTTATATAACTTGTTGGAGGGGCTGCTGATGTTGACGCTGTAGAGGTCGAAGAGGCCGTCGGCGTTGAAGTCGCCGGCGCAGACGCCCGAGGTCCGGTTCGCGTCCGCCACCCCTGCCGAGGCCCCGACTTCCTCGAACGTGCCGTTCTTCTTGTTGTGGTAGAGGAGGTTGGCGCCGCCGGATACGCCGACGTAGCAATCCTGCCAGCCGTCGTTGTCGTAATCGAACCAACAACAAGAGCGGCCGCCGGCTGAAATGTTCGCCGCGGCGGCGCGTTCCTCGAAGGTCCCGTTTCCCTTGTTGCGGAAGAGGTAGTTGGTGGTGCTCGTTTGGAAGAAGTCGAGGTGGCCGTCGTTGTCGTAGTCGACCCAGGCGCAGCGCCACCCGTACGTCCCGTATATGCCGGCCTGCGAGCTCACGTCCTCGAACTGGATGCCGCCCTTGTTGCGGAAGAGGCGCGTCTGCTTATAGCCGAAGGATATGGTCGCGACGTCGGCTAAGCCGTCGTTGTCGTAGTCGCCGATGGCGAAGTTGCGCGCTTCATCCGTTATGCCCGAGGCGCTCGAGACGTCCGTGAACGTCGAGCCGTCGTTGCGGAAGAGGTAGATCAGCATCCCGGAGCTCGAGTTGGACACGATGAGGTCGAGGTCGCCGTCGCCGTCGAAGTCGGCCCAACCGGCGCCGCTGCCCAGGCCGGGGACGTTGACGCCCATCTGCGACGTTACGTCGGTATATATTTGGGCCGCGAAGGCCGCGACCGACGCGAGTAACGCCGAAAGTATTAATCCCTTTATCATAACCTAACCTCCCCGAACGCGAGACGTTTTCTCTCGAAGGCCGGCGGTATCTACCTTGAGATGTAATGCGAAATAATATACGACGCACGGCGCATATAATCAAGTTCCCACTTTTTGCGGCGGAACGTACGGCGAGGTTATTGATTTGACTGGTTAGCCGGCGAGTGTTATATTTTCAAAGGTTAAAGGGGACGGCCGAAAGCGGAGGCGGATATTATCCGGTTATTAATTTATATAGTCTCGGTCGTGACGCTGGCGGCCTGGGCGTCCGCGGATATTGGTTCGGTCATTAGCTCTTACTGGCTCGGCTTCGGGCATCCCGGCCTATGCTTCGGCGTGTATCGAGACGCGTCGTACGTTTACGGCGTAGTTTATAGACCGAACGTTCTACGGCGTTTTACCCCTTCCGGCAGTTTTATTGACTCGGTCCCTTTGGCGCGTGTTATATACCCCAGGGGTGCGGACCATTGCCACCTTGGTGCCGGCTACCTTTGTATTTGCGACGAACATCGTTATCTCCATTTCGTGGATATAACCACCGGCTCGACGGTGGCCAGTTTTCCTGCGGCCGGCGGTGGCTCGGGGGAAATGGCTAACGTCTTCTGGGACGGCGTCTACTATTACGTCGCGGGCGAATACAGTAGCGGCCTTTTCAATCGGTATAGGGCGAGCGGCGTTTTCGCGGGCCTATGGGTCGCAACCGGTTGGCCTTCGAGAATGGCCGGCACCGGGGGCGCTGCGTTTTCGAATATTGCCAACTATGCCCAAGGGAATTACCTTGTCGCGAGTGAGTACGATTGGTTCACGGGTTGTCCGAGCTGTATTATCGACGTAGATACCGGGTCTCTCGTCGCGACGTGGGATTTGCCGGCTTTTTACCCCTTCGCCGTTCGCGCTTCGGGTGCCGTTTGCGGCCTGGCTTACCCCTCAAGCTACGGCGTGGTTTATTGGGTCGGTTGCTTCACTATGGACGGGACCAAGATGTTGCAAGTTGACGTCGACGGGCGTTACCCCGCGGTGACGCCGGCGAGCCTGGGGAAGATAAAGGCGATTTACCGCTAAGACGGGAGGTATAAGATGAGATCGAGGGTCGCTTTTTCGGCGTTGACGTGTGTCGTCGCGGCGGCCGCGGCGTACGCGGCCGTAGGTTCCCTCATCAGCTCGTTTTTCGTCACCAACGGCGTACGGCGGCCGTACGCCTACGGCATCAATCGCAACCCCTCGTTCGTCTTCGTCGTGATGGACGGCGAAGATTCCGATTTTATATATCGTTACAATCCCTCGGGCTCGTTCGTGAGTTCCGTTCGCCTTAGTGGGACGGCCTGCCCGCGCGGCGCGGACCCCTGCCACGTCGGCGGGACCTATATGTGCGTGGTGGATAGCTCGCTCAAGAAGCTCTTCGTCGTTAACGCGTACACCGGCGCCGCCGTCACCTCTTTTAGCGTTAGCGTGGCCGGCGGCCCTCCACAGGCCGTCATGTGGGACGGGACCTATTACTACGTCGCCTCCCAGGCCCCGGGGGCGTTCGGCCGTTACACCTCGGGCGGCGCGTCGGCGGGGACGTGGGCCGCGAGCGGCTGGCCCGCGGCGATGCACGCAACCGGCGGCGCGGCGTTCGCTCACGTCGCGGGCGGGTTGGGCGGCAACTACCTCGTCGCGAGCTCCTACGCCCGGGGAGAGCCGAGTTGCCTGATAGATATGGACGGCGGCTCGTTACTCGCGACGTGGACGATGCCGGCGCTGCCGAACGGCCTCTCCTACGGCGCGGCTTACGGCGACTCCAGCGAGCCGCCTACCTACGGCGCCGCGTACTGGGTAAACTGGTCCGACGGCGGCGAGCCTTATCCGAACTGGTACGCCTTCGAGGTCGACATCGGCGCCCGCGGCGGCCAGGCCGTCCTCCCCGTGAGCCTGGGTAAGGTCAAGGCGATTTACCGGTAATTAGCGAGGTTAATAGGAAGGCGGGGAAATGCGGCGTTTTCTCAGACGGGAAAGGTATTTCGATATGAGGGCGGTTATAGGAATAATCCTAGTCGTTTTGGGTACGGGCGAGACGTGGGCGGACCTGGGGTCCGTCATCAGTTCTTTCCGCCTGCACAACCCGGGGGGTTTTTCCAATCTTGCTTATTGTCCTGCGGTGGGGAGGGACCGGTCGTACGTATACGCCGTTTATGCTACCAGTGACGGCGATTATTTGGATAAATATACGCCGGAGGGGGAATTTTTAAGTAGAATATCCCTCGGCGGTTGGGGTTTTTGGTCGACCGGTTCGGATAATTGCCATTTGGGCGACGCGTTTATCGCGCTTTTGTGGCCGGACTGCATTCTATTTTTTAATAAAGATAACGGTTCTATGATCGGTTCGTATCGCGTCGCGAGTCCGACGCAGTACGGAATGGACAACTTGTGGTGGGACGGTACTTATTATTACGTCAACCACCGTTATGATTACGCCCTTTTTAACCGTTATACCTCCTCGGGTTCTTTTGCCGGTTTGTGGCAAGCGCCTGCTTGGCCGAGTTTTTTTCCACCCAAAGCCGTCGCGTTTGCCCGATGTGCGAATAACGCTTCCGGAAGGTATCTCGTAGCCACGGATGAGGATAATATTCAATTACTGATAGACCTAAGGGCCGGTACCCTTATTGCAACTTGGCAGTTCCCGGGTTACCCTGCGTATTACGGCGCTAGCGTTTACGGCGACGCGTACCCGTCGAGTTTCGGGGCTGCGTGTTGGCAGTACGGTACGAGTTACGACTATTCTAATTGGATTTACCAGATCGACATAGACGCCCGCGGCGGGCACGCCGTCCTCCCGGCGAGCCTGGGTAAGGTGAAGGCGATTTACCGATAATTAGCTTTGACATTTGCGAGCCCGGCCCTGCGGCCGGGCTTTTTCTGTCTTTTCGCTTGACAACCGCGGCCGCAAGTCTTAGATTTACAGTCCACGCTGGCGTTACACGCTCGCGGCGCTTGTAGTTTATTCATGATTATCCGAATAAGTTCTTTTCGAGAAGGAGCCGGAGTATGGCCAAGAAGCCCGTAATGATCAACTTAACCGCGGACGAACTCCCCACGCAGTGGTACAACATCCTGCCGGACCTGCCCGAGCCGCTGCCGCCGCCGCAGGACCCGCCCGAGGGGCCGAGCCGCCTCGAGCAACTCCCCAACCTCCTCATCGGCGAGTGCCTCAAGCAGGAGTTCGCCGAGGACCGCTGGATAGACATCCCGCCCGGCCTGCAGGAGATGTACCTGAAGGCGGGGAGGCCGCGGCCGCTCTTTCGGGCCACCGAGCTCGAGAAGAGGCTCGAGACGCCGGCACGGATTTACTACAAGGCCGAGTTCTACAGTCCCACCGGCAGCCATAAGGTCAACACCGCGCTGGCCCAGGCCTACTACGCCCGGGAGCAGGGCTTCGAGCGTATGACCACCGAGACCGGCGCGGGCCAGTGGGGTACGGCGCTGGCCTACGGCTGCGCCTTGGCGGGGCTCAAGTGCACCGTCTTCTGGGTGCGCGCGGTCCACGACTGGAAGACGGACCGCCGCCGCATGATGAAGATGTACGGCGCCGACGTCCACGCCTCGCCCAGCCCCCTCACCAAAGTGGGCAAGGAGCTTTACGACAAGGACCACGAGCACCCCGGCTCGTTGGGCATCGCCATCTCGGAGGGGCTGGAGGACGCGGCGGGCGACGCCAAGGCCACGTACAGCCTGGGCTCGGTCCTCAACCACGTCCTGTTGCACCAAACCGTTATCGGCCTCGAGACGCAGAAGCAATTCGAGAAGCTCGGCGACTACCCGGACGTCGTCGTCTCGTGCCTGGGCGGCGGCTCCAACTTCGGCGGCTTCTCGCTCCCCTTCTACGGTGACGCGCTGACGAAGGGCAAGAAGATACAGTTCGTCGCGGCGCAGAGCGAAGTCGCCCCCAACCTCCAGGGCCAGTACCGCTTCGACTTCGCCGACTACGGCGAGATAACGCCCATGCTCAAGATGTACACGCTGGGCCACAAGGTCGAGATGGACCCCATCAAGGCCGACGGCCTGCGCTACCACGGCTGCTCGCCCATCATCAGCCTGCTGCGCAAACACGGCATGCTGGACACCGTCGCGTATCCCGCGGACGAGAAGTACGTCTTCGAGCGGGCCATGGAATTCGTGAAGGCCGAGGGGTTCTTGCCGGCGCCGGAGTCGGCCTACGGCATCGCCTACGTGATGGACGAGGCGCTCAAGTGCAAGGAGACCGGCGAGGAGAAGTGCATCGCCGTCAACGTCTCGGGGCACGGCTTCCTGGACATCCCCGGCTTCGCCGTCGTCCTGGGAATCGAATAGAGCTGGGAATAGCGAACGAAAAAGCCGCCTCGCGAGGGGCGGCTTTTTTACTCGGTACTCGCTTAAGGGGAGCGTTTTTCTAAAGAGAGCTTTATCAAACGTTCCGATTCGTAGAGTTGGTTTACGTTTTTAATCGCCATTTCAAAATCCCCTCCGCCCCAATGACCAACCCCAGATACGTCTCGGGAAAGCTCCGGCGGATTTTCTACCTCGTTGTATTCGAGGTAGAGCCAAACACGTAGTCCGCTCTTTAAAATGTGTATAGAGCAGAAAGGCATATCTCTGCGCAAATAGTTAATAGTCTTTGCTAAATATTCCTTCGTTATTTCTCCGGGTTTTAGGGACAAGCAAAAGCTATCTATCTTACGGTATAGTTCTAGTACTTCCGCGGATTTGTTTTCGGTATGGCGCGTTTCATAATACGTTTTTTTGGGCTTCTTACCGCGACGCTTAATTTTTTTACCGGTCACGGCGACCCTAGAGATGGCGGCCGGTTTTCTAATTGAACCCGGGGATTCCCCGGATAAACTAGGCCATATTCTTATAACGCTATCTTTTATTTTTTGCGGGGTAAGATATTCGTCTCCGATTATGTCTCTCAGTAATTTTATGAAATTTCTCGGGGGGTCGGTAACGATTCTATCTAGAGCTTTACGGACCTTACCGTCCGTAAACGTTTGTTCGCCTAGTTCATCCAACGTTCCTTTAGCGATTTCCTCCTTCGATAAACGGTTAAGCAACTCGCCGATTTGTTCTAACGGCGGCGCGTCTTTTTCGTTAACGTCGATCGATATTTCGAAGGTTAATTTATCGGGCGCCCGGCATTTCTCAGTACTTTTATAAACCTTCCATTTTACGCCGTTAGTTAGTATGCACCATTCGATTCCTTCGCTCGCGGCGTAACCAATAACTTGCGTTGCTGCCTTTACGTCACCTAGCGGATCGTTTAAAGGTTTTGCCTCTACTAGTAAAACGGGTTTTTTATTTATTTTTAGCGCATAATCTACGGGTTTCTTGTCCACCGTAGGGTATTCGATTTCCACTTCCTCGGGGTCGCGTACATCCCAGCCCAACACTTCCAAAATAGGTTCGATTATTATTGTCCTCGTTGATGCCTCGTTTAGGCGTCGGCGGCGCAGGCCAGTTAACTTAGAATTTATCCCTCTTATCTGCTTTATAATGTTTTTCATGGATAGGATTATAAGTAATTAAAAACAAAAATACAATATTGAAAATTAGTTATCTTAAATCTGCTATCATCACACGGTCATTGCGCAGAGGGCCAGCGATTGGAACTTGGCCTCGGCCGTATCCGAGCGGCTGGGGATGAGGACCGGCCTGGCCGTACCCATCATCGCGTGCGCCAGGCGGTAGTGCGCGAAGTACGTCGTCGCCTTGGCGAGCAGGTTGCCCGAGATTATTTCCGGCACGACGAGGATATCCGCCCGCCCCGCCACCTCGGACTCGTAGCCCTTCTTGCGGACGGCCTCCATCGAGATGCTCAAGTCGAGGCTGAGCGGCCCCTCGACGACGCAGCCGCTTAGCTCGCCCCGCTTGTTCATCGCCGTCAGCGCGACGGCGTCCTCGCTCGGTTGATGCCCGGCCACCGGCTTCTCGACCATCGACAGCAACGCGACGCGAGGCCGTTCGAAGCCGAGGGCGTGGTAGAGCGCGACGGCGTTTTCGATTATTTGCTTTTTCTGCTCGAGCGTCGGCGCGATGGTGATCCCGCCGTCGGTGATGCACACCAGCCTCGTTCCGACTTCCGGGTCGGCGTACTCGAAGACGAATTCGTCGGAGACGAGCCGGTCCGTACGGAGCCCCCGCTCGCCGTCCAGTACGGCCTTCATGAACGTCGCCGTCGCGAGTTTCCCTTTGAGCGCCACGTCGGCTTCGCCCTCGCGCACGAGCGAGACCGCTTTTTGCGCCGCGTCCTCCTCGCCGTCGGCGGCGACGACCTCGGCTCGAGCGAGCGGCTTCGGCATCGCGGCCAGCGCCTCCTCGACGAGGGCCGGCTCGCCCACCAGGATGGAGCGGCCCAGGCCCGTCTCTTCGGCGAACGCGCACGCCTCGAGCGCCGCCGGGTCGTGGCCCGCGGCGACGGCGACGGCTATCTCGCCTCGCGCCAGCGCCGCGGCGACGACTTCCTCGAAGGTCCTCAGCGGCTCGGGCATGCCTCGGCTCCTTTTTGGAAAGCGTTCGTTACCGCCTTTTGAACCTCGGCTTTTTTAAACCGTTCCTTGACCGCGGCTTCCCAGTCCGCCTCCTCCAGGAACGGCAGCCGCGTCGCAAGCGCGCCGAGCATTATCACGTTCACCATGCGGACGTCGCCCAGCTCGCGCGCCATCTCGGTGCCGTCGACCCAGACGAGGTCGGGGGCCTTGTCTTCCAGAACCTTGTCGATGTCGTCGACGTAGTTGGGCTGCTTGAGCGCTACGGTGAGGGGCGATATCTCGAGGCGGTTGACGAAGGCGACGCCGTCCGGGCGCAGATAGTCGAGGTAGCGGAGCGCCTCCAGCTTCTCGAACGAGACCAGGAAGTGCGCGCCGCCCCTGGGTATCATGGGCGACGGGACCGCCTCGCCGAGCCGCACGTGGGTGTCGACGTTGCCGCCGCGCTGGGACATCCCGTGGACCTCGCTCATTTTGACGTCGAGGCCGCGGTGGAGGCCGGCCAGCGCCAGGAGCCGGCTCGCGGTCAGGATGCCCTGGCCGCCGACGCCGCTCAAAAGAATATTCGTAATGCCGTTTTTTTCCATTTATGCCTCGCAGGGCGTTACGTCGACGTCGCTCGTTATCTAAGCGCCGACTTTCTCCGGGATTTTTAAAGCCCCCTCGCCGCAGACCTGGACGCACACGCCGCAACCGTTGCACAGGTCGGCGAGGACCTCGGGGTAGCCGTCCTTCTCGCGTATGGCCATGCATCCCACGCGGATGCACAGGCCGCACTTGTTGCACAGCTCGAGGTCGAGCTCCACCGGCTCGGCGAACGTCACCCGCTCGTTGAGGACGCACGGCGCCCGCACGATTATCACCGAGACCTCGGGCGCCGCGAGCTCCTCGGCGAATACTTTTTCAAGGTTGTCCATGTCGTACGGCTCGACGACGACGACGCGCTTAACGCCCACGCCGCGACAGACGTCGGCGAGGTCGAGCTTAGGGGCCCTCCCCCCGCGGATGTCGACGCCGGAGCCGGGGTGGGGCTGGGCGCCGGTCATGGCGGTGGTGCCGTTGTCCAATATCAGGATGGTGGCCTTGCTGCCGTTGACCACCATATCGACGAGGCCCGTGATGCCGGAGTGGAAGAAGGTGGAGTCGCCGATGACGCCGACGACCCGGCCCTCGAGGTCCGGGCCGCCGAAGCGCTCGAGCCCTTCCGCCATTCCTACGGAGCCGCCCATACAAAGGCAAGACTCCATCGACGCGAGGGGCTTGAGCGCGCCCAGCGTGTAACAGCCGATGTCGCCCATCACGTGGATGCGCATGTCGCGCAGCACCTTAAACACCGGCCGGTGGCCGCAGCCCGGGCACAGCGTCGGCGGCCGCTGCGGAATCTCGACGTCCGCCAACGAAACCGTAACCTCGTCGCGCGGCTCGCCCAGCAACGCCTCTTCGACCAGCGGCAGGTTAAGCTCGCCGAAGTAGGGCCGCAAGGATTGCCCCGTCGCGTCTATCCCGGCGGCGCGGACCTGTTCTTCCAGGTACGGGTCGAGTTCCTCCACGACGATAACCTTCTTCACCGTTTCGGCGAAGCGCTTTATGCGCTCGAGCGGGAGGGGGTTGGTCTGGCCGAGCTTGAGTACGCTCGCCTCCGGGAGCGTCTCGCGGACGTAGCTGAACGATACGCCCGACGTGATGATGCCGACGTCGGCGCTGCCCTCGAAGACGGGGTTCCAGCGGTCGCTCTCGTTGCCGAAGGCGGCCGCGGCGACGAGGCGCTTCTCCACCTCGTGCCGGCGAAGGCGGCCGTGGCCGGGGAGCAGTACGTACTTGGGGATATCCTTCTTGTAGCCGCGCGCCTGCGCCTCGACGGGCTCCTCCAAGTTCACGACGCTCGTCTGGTGGCACACGCGCGTCGTCATGCGCAACAGAACCGGCGTGTCGAATTGCTCGGAGAGCGCGAACGCCTCCCGCGTCATCCACCGCGCCTCCTCGGCGTCGCTCGGCTCCACCATTATCACCTTGGCGGCCTTGGCCAGCCACCGGTTGTCCTGCTCGTTTTGGCTGGAGTGCATCGCCGGGTCGTCGGCCGAGATTACGACTAAGCCGCCGTTGACGCCCATATAGGAGGCGGAGAAGAACGGGTCCGCGGCGACGTTGAGGCCGACGTGCTTCATCGTGACGAGGGCGCGGACGCCGGCGAGCGAGGCGCCCATCGCGACCTCCAGCCCCACTTTCTCGTTGGGCGCCCACTGGACGACGACGCTCTCGTACGGCGCGAGGTATTCCAGAATTTCGGTGCTGGGCGTGCCGGGGTAGCCGGAACCGAAAGCCACGCCGCCCTCGAACGCGCCGCGCGCCACCGCTTCGTTTCCCAACATCAATTGTTTCATAGTGAATCTCCGTTTAAGGAACAGGGAGAGCTCGTTTTAGTTTTATGACGCCGCCTCGGGCGGGTACGTCAGCGCCTTCTCCTCGCCGCGCAGGACGCGCAGCGCGCCCAGCGCCAGCGCCTCCATCTCGAACGCCCCCGGGAAGCGGAACACCGGCCCCAGAAAGCCGACCCGCTCCTCGAGCCAGCCGCAGAACGTGTCCGAGTGCGCGAGGCCCCCGGTCAGGACGACGCCGTCTAAGCGCCCCGAGAGGACGCACGCCATCGCGCCTATCTCCTTCGCGACTTGGTAGGCCATGGCCTGGTAGACTTCGCGGGCGTGTTCGTCGCCTTCGGCTACGCGTTCTTCGACCTCGCGCGCGTCGTCGGTGCCGAGATAGGCTTTGAGGCCGCCCTCGCGCGTCGTAATGCGCTTCAGGTCCGCGGCGGAATATTCGCCCGAGAAGCAGAGTTTAATAAGGCCTTGGGTGGGGAGGCCGCCGGCCCGGGTGGGCGCGAAGGGCCCTTCGGAGTTGGCGTTGTTGGTGTCGACGATGCGGCCGCCGTCGAGCGGGACCACCGAGAAGCCGCCGCCCAGGTGCGCTACCACCCACCGGCTGTCGCCGAGCTTCTTGCCGATTTCCTCGCACGCCTTGCGCGCCGCGGCGTGGATGTTTAAGGCGTGGGAAAGACACTGCCTCGTCAACAGCGGCGTGCCGGAGTATCGGGCGAGCGGCGACATCTCGTCCACCGCGACCGGGTCGACGATGAAGGCCGGGACGCCGCGCGGCCGGGCCACCGCGTCGGCGAGCGCGCAGCCCAGGTTGCTGGGGTGTTCGCCCTGGTAGCCGGCGCGGGCGTCCTCGACCATAGCGTCGTTGACGAGAATGGTGCCGGAGGGGACCGGCCGGATAAGGCCGCCGCGGCCTACGACCGCGTCGAGCGCGATGTCGCCCTGCCGTTTCAGGAATTCGTTTACCGACACTAAACGGCCTTCGAACTGGTCCCACAGCGCGCCCCCGCCCGTCGGCGCCGGCACGTTCTCCTCGGCGGCGCAGGTCTCGCCCCGGTACAACGCCAGCTTCGTGCTCGTCGAGCCGGGGTTAATTACCAGGATTACTTCGTCGTTCATATTCGTTACTCTGGCCGCGGGGTGCGTTACGGGAATTACGATTTGCCGCGCGTTATGGGGTAAGATGGTTTTTGCGAAATGGTAATCATTTAGGGCGAAGGATTTACCGCTTAGGGGGGAAACAAAAATTAATATACCCGATAGGGAGCGTCAAGAAAAAAATGCGCGGATGACCGTCGAAGGTGTTCGTTGACCGCGCCGACGGGCTTGAGGGCGGCCCGAACGCACTTTGGAACAGCCGACGGGAGGATGTCCCGGCCCCCAACGGTGAGAGTCCTCATTCCCCGGTAACCGTAAGTCCTTTAAATAGAATATTTTTCGCCCAGGCGTTTTGCCCACGGGAAAAAATTGCCTTGCCTAACACGGCCTTTATTAGTAAAATCGCGTTTCGGGCTCGAGGATGTTTGGCCTAGGAGGTTTCATGCGCGAGCTGAGGAAGTCCGAGTTGTACAGGTTCCCCTGGTCGAAGAACGACAACCCTATCGGGTGGCTCGAGGTCACCGACGTATGCAACATCCACTGTAAGGGATGTTACCGCCAGAACCTGGAGGGCCATTTCCCGTTGGAGAGGCTCAAAGAAGAAGTCCTAATGATGAAGGAGTTTCGCAACATCGACAACGTATCCATCGCCGGCGGCGAACCGCTATGCCACCCGCAAATCGACGAACTCATCGAATTCATTCATAAACACGGGATAAAGCCGTACCTCTTGACCAACGGCAAGGCCGTCACCGAGGAGTGGATGCGCGGGATGAAGCGGCTGGGCCTCGCCGGCGTCGCCTACCACATCGACATGATGCAGAACCGTCGAGGTTGGGAGGGCAAGGACGAGGTCGGCCTGTTGCCGCTCCGCGACCACTACGTCGACATCATGGCCTCCGTCGGCGGCATCCCCACTTCCTTCGGCATCACGGTATACAAGGATAACTTCGAGCAGATCCCGGACCTGGTGCGGTGGGGTATCAAGAACATTAAATACGTCCAGGGCCAGACGTTCATAACCTACCGCGGCGCGCTCGTGAAACCCGGCGTCCGGTACATCGTGCAGGGGCGCGAGGTCGACATGGGTTTGGAGAAACTGGGTTACGCCACCGAGGAGGAGCCCGAACAGTACGACATCACGTCCAACGACGTATATAACATTATTAAAGAAAACGTGCCGGCGTACGACGCCGCGGCCTACCTCGGCGGCACCGAGCGGCACGACTCCTTCAAGTGGCTTATCGGCTACATGGTCGGTACCGAGGACGGCGGTTGGATGGGGGCCGTCGGCCCCAGGACCGTCGAGTTCTCGCAGGCGGTGCACCATTTCTTCTGCGGCACGTACTTCGCCTACACTAATAGCTGCAACTTGGGGCGCGTGGTGACGCTGGCCGGCCTCTTCGACCCCAAGGTCCGGCGAATAAATTCCCGGTACCTTTCGAACCCGTTCCGGTTTTTTACAAAGAAGATATACGGCCAGAGCATCGGCATCATCCAGGCGCCGGACGTTCTGCCCGACGGCCGCGTCGACATGTGCGACGCCTGCCCGGACCTCACGGTCTACAAGGACAAATTCGTCCACTCCTGCCGCATGGACGAGTGGCGCCGCTGGGGCGGGTATATGACGCAGGTCCGCGAGGAGGGCGCGCCGGCCGAGGCCGAGGAAGCCGTACCGCGAGCCCGTCGGAAGAGGTGCCGCGCCGCGCCGGTATAATGGAACAACGGGCAAACAACTGGCGGCCCGCTCGGGCCGCCGTTTCGATTTATTGCCCGGCCAGGGGTTTTTATGTTATTATTACTAAAAAGGTAATGTAAAGGCGGCGAACATATGTTCGATTAGCAAATTGCGTTGGGGCTTGAGCTGCTGGCCGTTTTGTTCGGGTTTTTCCTATGGTTTAAGGCCGCGAAGGCCGAAGCCGGGCCGCGGAAGCTCGCCAAGGTGGCCGCGGTCGTGATTATCATATTCGCGACTCTCCTCGTGGCGTGTACTTTGGCCAAGGCTATAATTAATTATAGCGAGTACAAGGCCGCGGCGTACGGGGCGTATGCCGGTGCGGCGGCCGACCCGGGGCGTTGCCCGCGTTGCGTTGCGGTCCCCGGCGAAGGGCCCGGCCCCGGTATAGGTAGAGGCTCCTGTATAAGTAAGGGGCGGGGCCTTGGCGGAGACAAAGCGGCTAAGTTCCTATGCCCGCGGGCC
>Ga0209636_10005405_pt1 | contig 13052 bp, 13 predicted proteins | sample DeeMarSWOR152_54_FD_187464 | JGI IMG/M metagenome (GOLD analysis project Ga0209636, IMG submission 187464) | Marine sediment microbial communities from White Oak River estuary, North Carolina - WOR-1-52-54 (SPAdes) (version 2) | ecosystem: Environmental > Aquatic > Marine > Intertidal zone >...
AGCACTTCTTATTTGCCTCAGAAATGTAATGTTTTTTCGAGCCAATTCGCTTGCTTCATATGCATCCATTAACCTATCTGGTTTGTATACCAATATGAAACCTTTTGTCTTCCTCGGTGGTAACATATTAAAAGAAACTCGCTCTACACTACTTATTATCAACAAACACTTCTGTATACAACTTAAAAAGTCTTTTTCAGCTCCTTAGCCAAAGCTACGATATGTTCCGGCGCGGTCCCGCAGCAGCCGCTCAGCCAAATTCTGCCGTCCCTGCTATTTCAACTCTTGCAGAATAATTTCGATATGGTCAACGAATTGTTTGGTTTTATCGAGCCAGTCGGAGACATCATCTGCATTGAAGCGGACAAAATCTTCATAGTCTCCTTTTTGCCGATTGTCGAATAACAAGTCAAAGTGTCTACCTAAGTCCTCCGATATCAAACCTGTTTTAACAAACTCACGATGCATCAACGAACGCAGATAGCCGTGTTTGCTTGTTGAGAAATCTCGTGTGAGAAGCAGCGCCGAGACCGCATAAAAGCAGGCATAATAAAGCCGATTCACGAATGTGTTAATCCGACCGGCGTCAAACATTATTTCGGCTTCGTCGAGTGTTTCGTGAGCGCGTTCCATCCGGTATTCAATCAATGCGCGTTCTTCTTTGGTCATAGCAGCACTCCTTCGCGGTCAACATTTCTGTGAAAAGGCATGGCCCGGTAAAGAGGCGTATCCCATTGTTGTCTATTATATATTGCCAAAGTCAAAACAGCACCGGTATCAAGTTCAAGAGGGTATATACTTTCTATCATTTTCTCATGCACCGGTATATCTGCGGGGCCGTTTGTTAGAACAAGGATGTCGTAATCGGAATACTCGTCTGCGTCGCCGCGGGCGCGCGAGCCGTACAGAATCACATCCGCGTCAGGAACTACCCGCCTTATGGCTTTTTTGCAGCTCTTAAGCAGCTCAACGTCTTCAATATTACCTTTCCATGAATCAACAGATATCATCTTCCAACAAATCTCCAAAATAGTATCAGGAATCTTTCACTGCGCTCTATATTAACAGAATGTTGACACAATTCCCACAATATATTCGCAGCTTCAACAGGCACTGTTACTTTCGTGGTCTCGAATCCTCAGTGGTCATTATTCAGCCTTCCTGCCACAGCTTCAATATGTCCCGGCTCGGTCCCGCAGGCAATCAACTGTGTCCCCATCGCCCCATCTAACAAAAACAGCCCCTTTTTAGCTACTGCGGCTGTTCAATCATACGACCATCAATGATTCTATAAAAGTGCTTGTAACCTTCTGGCTTGGGACGAGAGAAAAGAACACTTCGTCGTTTCTCTGTAAAGCTATCCGGTTTTACAGACGACAGGTTAAGTTTAATGCTGGCTAAATTATCGCCGCCGTCACCGCCATGCATCACAATCCTTATCACGGTCGGAACAAAAAATTCTTTGGAAACCTCCTTGTATCTATCCAGTTCTGCTACAGCCACAACTTTCCCATCCGCATCAAAATACACAATCTTTCGAGCTAAATAGTCCCGGCGATTGATATATAACTTCTTGACGGTTTTGCCCTCGTTATTGCGTCTGACGAGCACGTCAAAGGTGCCTTCGCCGGACAAAGACCAGCTCTTTTCATCGGCGACTTCGACAATCCCAAGAGCTTCATCCAAAGATTTAGGAACAACCATAAGTCCGCTGGAGGTATCTTGCTCGGACCACTTGCCCCACGAGTAACTGCTGAATTCCGGTTTTATTAACAGCCAGAACTCGATTGCGTTTGAGCCGAGAACAAGGCCTCTCGGATTAAAAGCAACATCGCCCTGCAGGTATACTTCGGCCGGCGGATTCACCCAGAGTTTCACTGCAAAGTTTTCGGTACGCGGCTTTCCATTACTATAATACCGCCAAAGGCACTGACCATTGGCCTTCAGGGGGCCTGTATGTTGTGAGCGAGACTTCAAAACCGACAGCGCCTCGGCCACAGATTTCTTACCGGGCAAGACCGGCTCCGGCTCACGCTTTTCCGGCGCGCAGCCGGCAATAACTAATAATAAAATCGACCGGGCAAAGAAAAGAATCAATCGCCGGTTGCTCTTCGGTTTTGAATTTTGAATTTTGAACATTTGATTTCGTCTCCACCGAAAGGTGTCCTGCGGAGTATTTCGTGCTTCGAATTTCGGATTTCCTCCATGACCTTTCCGCTAAATCCTATAAGCTATTTACAAATCCACCTGAAGTATCTGACCAATCTGTGAAGATAGTTCTTCGATTTGCCTGTCATCGAGATGCGGATTTATCAATTCGACGAATTCCTTATCGCCGCCGGCTATCTTCAAACGCCAGATTTCCTTACCTTCTTTGATTTTGGACGAATCGTACTTAAGACGCCTTTTTCGCATCAAAACAAGCGCCAGCACAAACCGGAAGTTTATCTTTTCCTGCTCTCTCTCTTCTGCCAACCGCTCAAAAAAGGCCATCAGCATCTCGTCGTCAATGAATATCTGCCTTTTCTCGTCGGGGTGCGGCAGCTTGGTCTTCCAGTAACAAAAAACATCCGGCTTATGCTCATTCCAGTAATCGGCACAAAAATCTTGACGCTTTAGTCCTTCGTCGGTTTCTACCAGAGCGCCGAAGTATTCTTCGCCGGCCTCTATCTGTCTTCCAGTCCCGTAGCACTGCCCTAAAGGCTTATCTATTTCCCACTCTTCCACTTTTAGAGCCTTTCTGCAAATCTTGCGCCACTTTTTCCACTTCACGCCATACACGGAGCAGGTTAGCTCCCCATATCTTACAAATATCCTCTTCGGAGTATCCACGTCTGATCATTTCTACCGTGACATTCAACGCTTCAGAGTGGTCATTAAAACCGATAACACCTCCGCCTCCGTCAAAATCACTGCCGATACCGACATGGTCGATGCCGGCAACCTTAACAGCGTGCTCTATATGGTTCACAAAATCTGCTAAGCTCGCCGGCGGATATTTAGCATCAATTTTCCTCATCTCATCAAGGAACTTGGCAATTGACATTGTTTCGCTTTCCCAATCCTTATCCAGATCGCTTATCGCTTTACGGCGTTGAGGCGAATCCAGCTTCAAAAAGCCGCTGCATCCTACTATCTGAATAACACCGCCGTTTCTTGCAAGTGCCTCCAACTGTTCATCGTTTAAATCCCTTGAGTGCTTGGCAAGTGCACGGCATCCCGAATGTGACGCTATAATTGGCGCCTTCGACACCTTGATTACATCATAAAAGGATTCTACAGAAATATGGGACACATCAACCATAACCCCAAGCCGATTCATTTCTGCAACAACCTCCTCGCCGAATTTGCTCAGGCCGTTATGCTCGGCTGCCTTGTCCCCAAGTTTTTTCCTCGGATTGCAGGAATCGCAAATATCGTTGTGACCATCATGGCTCAAAGTGATATATCGGACTCCAAGGTTGTAACACTTTTTAACATTGGACAGGGCTTTGCCGATTGCAAATCCGTTCTCTATACCAATCATAATAGCTTTTCTGCCGGTTTTCGCAATGCGTTCAACGTCGTCCGGAGATGTGGCAAGCTCGCAGCGGTCGGGATACATCTTCTCGGTCAAACGGTGTATTGCCTTAAGTTTATCCATAGCAGATTTATACGCTTTTTTGTACCCTTCGGCGTCGCGTTTCCTCTGTCTAACATACGCCGCAAGGAACACGCCGTCCACGCCGCCCTTATCCATTTTGACAAGGTCGCATTTGAGCTTCGGATTATCTATCCCCGGATCAAATGGATCGGCGGGATAACGGGCATCGGGAATATCGACATGGCTGTCAAGCGTTAGCACCTTTTCGTGAATCAACTTTGCCCTTTTAATGATTTCCTGCTCCGCCGCCGACTGTCGAGTAAAGCCAAAGAAAGCCATTGGCAGCACCATCAGCGATAGAACACTAAATTGTTTAACAAACATTGCTACCCTAATTCTTATTCAAATTTCAGCCACTCGCTTATATTTTCTGCCGTCTTGGGCCCGATGCCCTTTATCTTTTGCAAATCTTCACAATTTCGAAAGGCCCTGCTGTCGTTATCTTCTTTGCTGAAATTGTTACGATAGACTACTATGGCTTCAGCTCGCGAAGTACCTATGCCCGGTAATCTTACCAGGCTTGCTGCCGGTGCATTGTTTGGATTTATCTTCCCATCTAACTCGATTAAACTTGATTGTTGAAATGCCACAAGACTCGAAGCTGAAAAACTTATAGAAAGCAGAGCACACCCGCACACGCTGATAACAAACGCAAATGTTTGAATCCTGCTCTGCCTGACTTCTGCTCGCTGTTCATAACTATCGGTTGCCATATTATTCAGGATATCGTATCGCGTTACTTCATCAATTTATGAGTCACGATTTGTTTACCGGTTGAAAATAGCATCGTGCAGTTTCTTCAGGGTGTGAAACGATTTTTTAGCTTCCAGCTTGTTCGTCAACAGTCCGCTGTTGGCTATCGTACTGTCTTCTGCATCGGAAAGGTTTGAATACGTCACTGTATCAACAAATGGTTTGCTAAGTGCTATCTTACAGAACTGCTCAATCCACTCTCCCTGCCTCGCTTGGTTCCATTCTTCATGCCACACGCCGGAAACTTCTGCACGCTGTAAACCATCACCGTTTTGGCTCGGAACTCCCACGTCGGTTATATACAACGGCTTGGCTATAGGACCGAAGTAATCCAGTATCGCCGATATTTGCATCATATCTCTAACATGCATACCGGATTGATTTTTGCCGAACTTTATAGACAATCCGAATGCGTCAAAATTAATCCCGCTCTGCACAACCATATCCATATACACTAACGGTGGAATCGTATCGGTTTTTGTTGCATAATATTCACCCCACGGGTTGCTGATTTCTATTATCTTAAAAGCCCTGTCGCTGGCCGCTTTTACGGCCATATTGGCCGCTCGCGTCATCTCCAGAACCTGCTCGAAGTTAAATCCAAAATCGTTAAAAACATTCAGACCCTTGATAACAGACCACGTATGAATGTCCCCTGCATACCGGGCAACAATCTTGGAAACGAATTGATACGCCGTCTCACGTATCTTTTCAAAACCACCTCCACTGCGCAACAGCCACGTCGGTATATTCTCTTCTAAGAAGCAAAGCAGCGGACCCGCACTGATTGCCAATTTCTTTTTACCAAGTACGTCGATACAGGCATCAACCATCGAAAAATCGTAAATGCCTTTACGAGACTCTATCTGGGCCCAGTTTATCGGTATCGTTACGAAACCGAAAAATTCGAGCAGTTTCTCAACATATTTAGAATTATAAATCTGCATAGGCTCTACTCGGCAGCCAATGCAGCCTCGCCCAAAGCCGTGGCTTTCACCTCTTGCATCAAAAAGCAACTCCGCCTGTTTTGCTGCCAGCTTCTCGGAAAAAAAGGTTGCTTTTCTCAGTGATTCATCGGCCAATTTTGACGCCAATGGGGCCTCTGTTATTTTTTGAATAGCCCGAATAAACAAATCCTGGGCCTCTTTGTAAATATCTTCTAAGCCCTCTACACTGTCAAAGAATGACCAGTCCTCACGCTTGTTAATGATTTGCATTAGCCTTGCACGGGCTATCTCGACGTTCAGAATATACGGCTCAGCTCTTTCAGGTAGACAGGTTGTCGGCAAAAGCACCCTCCCGAAACCGTCGATAGGCCACAACAAAGCAAGTCCCGCCGTTCCCAGATTCGGCTTTTCACACTCGATAATGCCGTTTTTGAATGTAATCTTCGCCCGCCGAATGCTGACACCGTCGGTACCGAAAAGATAGGCTCCACACAATTTGAATCTATCAACAATCTTGCCATTCTTAAAAATCTGAAATCTCATTTTTTCTCTCAAATCAAGCCCATTTTCTGTGCATAATGCCAATCACGCAATACGAATTATAGCAATTACAACCTCAAACACAACCCAAACTTTGATGGATTTTGCTTTAATGTCAGATGTGACGGGGTATGTCAAATACGAGATAGGAAATACGAAGATCAACTCGAAGCTACATCACCATAACTATACATTCTGAGCTGCTTCGTCTGAAGCTCATAAGCCAGACCGTTTTTCTCGACCAGCTTGGCTATTAGGCCGATTTGATTGAGTAATATTTCAATCAGACCGATATTTATCAGGGTCGATTCGGAACTATATTGCGGCAGTGCGATAATCACATAACCGCAATTTGTCTCCTCCGTAGCCAGTTGTGCAGCAACAACGCCGAAGTCATTTACCTGAGTTACGACCGGCTCTGCACCATCATCGATTTTGGCACAGAGCCCTTTCAAAAACGACTCGCTGATGTTCAGCCTGGAAAATTTTGCAGAGTTGTTGAGCCAGTAGTTACCATCTCTGCCGACAATTATCAAAAGAGGCCCGTCTTCGGGAAGAATGCCGAAAATCTCTCCTGCTATCCGTTCATTAAGCACGCTGCTTTGAGAAAGTTGCGACTCATAAATATCCATTCGGCCAGCTCCTTTTCGCTTATAGAATGACACTGCTCGAAAAGACTTCGGAATAATCGCACGGATACTTTCTTTGTATTCTAATCTAATACGATATTTTTGTTTAATTCTGCCAAAAAATGCGGTCTTTGAGCTTTGAATGGGATTTATAGGACCCAGCACATCCACCGTTAGGCCGGATATTCCAAAGGATTTTGCCGGTTTTTTATCGACAAGCGTTTCGAGGTGCGTAAGAGATCCGAAGATTGACTCCTTAGATTGGGTTTGAATTGGCTTTGTATTGGGTTCGTTTTTCCCACGTTGACCAAGTATCCATTTTTCATATTCCCTTCTTAGTAAATCGGTTACGTTCATTTGACTTTTTCGGAAATTGGGTTTGTTTTGCATAAAAAGGTGAATTTGTAGTGCGTTCCCTACAGTTGTAGAGAGAGCAAGGCATAAGGCACAAGTGCATAAGAGCACAAGATTCAAGGCATAAGAACACAAGAACATAAGAGAAAAAAGTGTTTTATTGGCCATTTATACCCCAAAATGTTCAAAACTTTGTCATTTATGATGCAAAATAATGCTTTTTTGCGTATCTGCTGATACGAAACTTGGGCGGCTTGCCCGAAGTACTTGCCACTCGGTGGCTTACGACGTGCCCGGCACCAAATCACGGCAGTGGCCTATTTGGTGCGGGATTATGCGGAGCTCCGCTAACCTGCCATTCCTATGTCGGTTTGTATTATACCAAACTTGATTAAAATGTTCAATAAAAATCGACCTTTTTTAAAAAAAAGTGCTTTATAAGCACATAAATATCGCCGTCTTACAGGCGGCGGAAGACAAAATTGTTCTTGTCGGAAAGTTCGAGGTGGGATAAAATTTAACCGAGGATTACGCTGATTTCACGGATTTTGTTTGGCCGCAAAAAGTCACAAGAAGCACAAATAAGAAGTAGGCACAGATTTATTTCGTCGCTCGTGATTCGATACTCGATACTCGTCGCGCAAAAACAAGCGGGGCCTATGCCGAACTAATCGGTATAGGCCCCGAACTGGTGCCTCGCTTCTTGCTTTCGCAAGAAAGCAGGGAGGTACAAAATTATTTGCCAATTCAGGCGACCTCAGCGCCGATTACGGGTACAGTTGCTCATCCAGCCACATATCTGCCAGGACAGCAAAGTCCTTGAAGTCAATCTTCATATCCTCATGCAGGTCGGTCCGCAAATCCAAGAGGCCCAGTATCTCAACATCCGTCAGCACCGCGTTGTAGATGCGCACATCGTCGATCACCCCGTCGAAAAATCTGCCGGTGGTGTACCAGCCCTGGGTGCCGATGCTGACATCAACATCTGCCGTGAGGTTGAAGATATTGTCCGAACCGGAGAATACCGTATCTTCCTGGCCGTCCACGTAGAGGATGGTATTCGGAACCCGCAAGTTCCCGCCCTTGACTACGGTTAAGGCACAATGGTGCCATTTACCGTCGTTAACGTAGGTATTGCCTCTGAGATTGCCGGCTCCGTGCTCGACGCGCAATCTGCCTCCATCGATGCGGAAGGTGATGTATTGACCGCCTACGGGGGCACCATCTCCACTGCCCCAGGACACCATCGCCCCGTCGCCGTTCGTTTTTAACCAGCAGGCAATGCTGAATGCCGGCTGGACATCATTAGTAGCGGTGATGCCCTTGTAGTCGTCTATGTTGACGTAATCATCTGTGCCGTCGAACTGCAGGGCGCCGTTTATCTGGCCAGTCACCCACTGTGGGTCACCAACCACGGTGCCATGATTGCCATTGCCGGAGCTGTCATCGGCGTCGCCATCAAACTCGTACCAGGCCACGAGATTAGCGTCGCCGGGACCTACTGCCTCAACCAGCCAGTCCTCTGCCATTACCTTAAGCTCTTTATAGTCAACCACGCAATCCTCGACATAATCGACTCTGGCGAAATCGTCTGAACGCTTCGAAAGAATGCATCTGGGAGTGTACAGCCGGATATCGTCAAAGAACACCACGCCTGAACCACCGGGCGTCGTCCTGTTGCTCTCGTCACCGAAGCCAATAGAAATATCTTTGACCTGCGTCAGGTCCACGCCGAAGTCTGACAGCGCGATATTCCACTCTTGCCACGACGGGTCTTTCAAGTCGTTAGGATCTTCACCGTAGTCGCCGTAGGTCACCTTTCCGCTACCGCCGACCTGATCTGTCAACTTTACCCACATCGGCTCAATATCATTGCCTGCGTCTCCATAGAACCACAGTGTCAGTGCTTTGATACCTGCTTGAACCCAATTCCTCGTGCCGGTTAAATAGGCAACATCCGCTTTGGCCTCTGAATAATAGTTTGCATCTACACTATATGTGTATGGAGCGTAGCCTAATACATAAATAGTAATACTACCATCATTGTCGAAAGCAAACTGCATGGCCTCTCTGCCTCGAACCGGCCACGGAGGACCATCACCAAACAGGCGTGGGTCACGGTCATCACTTTCCGTCGAGACCGTTACATTCGCACCGGAATCTCCAACAATACCGGGGCCTCTGTACCCGTCACGCCACACGGTTATAATAGCCGTACGATCATTATAGTCCTCCATATCGTCCACAACGATATATTCGGCTACCGTGAAGCTCCACACCTTGCCTTTCCAGACATTGGGGTCATTGACCTCATCGATTCGCCAGTAGTAAGTCGTACCGAGAACAAGACCGGAAACATCATAACTGGTGTCGGTCTGGCGGCCCTTGTAGGGGTCAACCGGAGGCTCAGATGCCGTGGCGTCGTTGACATCGTCGAAGCTGGTTCCGAAATAAACATCGTGCTCAGCGGCGGCCGCCGCCCCAGTCCAGCTTAGGACCACGCTGGGGGACACATCTGTCGCCCCATCGGCCGGACTCGGATTTGTCGCCTGCACGGCTCCTACTCGGCCTGGCCCTGCAGGCGGCTCATCGCCTTCATAGCAGATGGTGTCGATGATAGCCTGATCGAGGTGGGCTGCACCACTGTAAAATATGAAGAACGCCTCAGCACCCGGGTTGAGCGTAAAATCTTCACTTCCACCATCGTGCATGTCAATTTCCATCGTGGCGTGCCACCAACCACCGCCGAGGTCTATGTACTCGATTGACCAGCCCTCTGTCCACCAGTTCCAGCCTTCGCCGGCGTCCCGCCATGGTGCATCAGCAGTCTCACACTCCACACCGATGTCGCCCTCTAAACCTCCATCTCCATGATACGTAACCTGGATCCTTATCCTCTTGAATTTGTCAAGGTCACGAGGATAGTTGTTAATCACGCTGAGTATTTCACCACCATCAATTTCTACTACGCCAGAGCGGCCCTCGTAACTGTCAAGCCGTGACATACCCCAGGTGGCAAAAGCAGCCAGTTCGTCGCCTCCGGTTCCTTCTCTATACCATATAGATTCGGGATGAATGTGGTTTTCTTCGTCGCCGACGTATACTGTTGCTAACCACGCATCATCTACGGCGTCATCTTCGAACTCCCAAATCGCATAGGTGGAGCCTGGCGCACCGGCCCAATAAGGTATGCTGAGGTCCTCGGCCATGGTGTTACCGGCCAGACCCAGCACTAAAACAATTAAATAAATCAATTTTCTACACATAATATACCTCCTTAAAAATTTAGAATAAGAACTATTACTTACCCGGCCCCTCCGAGGGGCTGGGCTTACCTCTGCCAGTAGCAAGCAGGGGCAGGCTTTTTGCTTCGGCTCCAAGCCAAAGTCCGGCAGTTTGCCGGATTGTTTTTGACAAGCACCAATAGAGAAAACAGAAAGCAGAAAACAGAATAGTATAATTTTCAATTCCTGATCTCTGACCTCTGATTTCTGACATCTCGTTTTATGCCTGCCTCAAACAACCATGAACAAAACAAGCAACAAAGAGTCTTCACCAAACCCTGTGCCTGTCTTAAGAAATTTAATCAGGACCTGACTTTTATCCACCTACTTTCATAAATCCTCTCTGCGCTGCTGATTGAAATATAAAGATCTGAATTCCAAAGCACAAAGCCCTCGCTGCCGCTTTGTGTCAGCCTCAATAAGTTTTTAGCTGATATACCCAAAAACCTCACAAAACAAATGCAGACCTCACTAATTTTATAAGTACCATATTATCTATATTCTTGTCAAGAAAAATTTGAACTGCACTTTCCAAAAAAACGTAAGTTGATCGATGTAAGCCAAGATAAGCAAAAACATGCTTTTTAGCTTAAAATAACGAAATTTTGGGCATTTTTCAATCCTGGGTGGCAGCTTGGGAATGGCAAAGCTCCAAAAGCGGTGCAACCATCCCCAAATCCTTCGGATTTGAGGCTGCCACGCGCTATGGAGCCACAAATCAATGTTACCCTGAATCTGACTTATTTGAAACAGGCCAAATTTTGTAAATGAGCCCAAAAATCCACAGTATTTTTTCGTTTTTTGGCCTTAAACGCAAACCGTGTAAAAATACTTCCGGGCTTTATTCGCTGTTAGGGGCCAAAAAACGCCATAATTTTCTTGGAAAGTCCAGAAGAAATAAAGAGGGACAAAATGAATCCACCAAAAATTCTCGACGAAACACGCAAAGCAATAAGCAATTATGCCGGAGAAGACTCTGATAAATGGTTTTATGCCAACCGGTTTGTTTTTGCCCGGCTTCTATTGGATGAAAGGAAAACTAAAACTCATATCAAGAAGGAATTGTTAGAGGCCAGCAAGGCGTGCTATTACTGTAACCAATCCTTTGAGAATAAGGTGGGTGTTCATTTGCACAGGTTTGATGGAGAACGTTGTTACAGCATCAACTCAAAAGTAAAGCATCGATTTCAGCCAGGCCATCGGAAACCTTCCTCCGGGACAGTCTGTTACGCGAGCTCCGGGAGTGGTTTTATGACCGTAAATCCTGCTCTTCGGAATCCTGTACCGATTTTGTAGAAACCGAACCAATTTGACAAGAGCCTGCATCTGACGTGCGGAAGGCACTGTGTATTCGAAATTACCGACAAGGCAAATTCCTATTGCGTTTTCGTTGGCCCAGTTGTTAGGTGTCTTACAATGCGCGCCGGCAAGCTGCTGTCGCCAGCGAAACGTGACCTCGACCTGGCCATCTCCGCTGTCGGTACCGTTACCTATAACAAAATCGTATCCGACCCCCTCCCAATGGTTCTCTTCTCTGTGCTTCTTATCGAATATAGCCGCATTTCCCGTCCTCGTTGCCGAGTGATGTATGATGATGGCGGCCCATTTTTTTTCCAGCCGGGCAGGCGGCAGCCAACTTCTCGGGATATTTCTATCAATATTTTCTGGGACCGGCTTTGGCCTTATAATTGTTGGCTTAACAAGTTTGGGCTCCGAATCAGGCCTATATACAATCCTGGCCGTCGGCTCTTCTTCGGGTGCACAACCGCTCAAAACAATTAAACAACTGAAAATAATATATACTCTGCTAAACATCCTTTGTTTGCTTTTCCTAATCCTTTATGGAGCTGTCTTTGATGTGATTATAAAAGAGTCCTTTTTTGATTATGTCTTTGTTTGTTTCTCGCTTTTTGTCTTATTCGGCTTGTCTTTATATTTGACCATATACACACTATTTCCGCGCTCGTTGAATTCAACCTGATCCATGTATGAGCGCATAAGGAACAATCCTCTGCCCTCCGGCTTGTAAAGATTTTCACCATATCGCGGATCCGGCACAGCATCCGGGTCGAAGCCGTCACCCTCATCTGTCACAGTAATTTCTACCTTGTCCAGGCCCACAGAATAGTCGATTTTAATGCCTTTTGCAGGGTCCATTCTATTACCGTGCCTGACCGAATTGATAAAAGCCTCCTCTAACGACAGATGCACGGCAAAAATATCCTCTTCGCTGTAACTGTTGGATTTGAGTCCGGATATAATCCCCTCACGCACGGAAGTAACTGCAGAAGATGTACTTTCCACAACTGCTGACTGGCTGTTTGATCTTTCTGAAGCCATAAACTTATACCGTCCCGAAAAACTTATGCAATGGTTCCACAAACCTAAAATTACACATCAAATCATTAGCCGGCCCATATTCATAATTATCGGACAATCTTTTTCCTTTTGAACAGTGCAAAAAGCCTCCTCTTAATCCATATTAAGCAGACTTTCAACTGCTCTTTCAACATTCTCGTATATATCGAAAATTTTGTTTAGCCGCGTTATTTTAAAAATTTCGTATATCCGCGGGCTTATATTACAAAGCCTTAATTGGCCCTCCTGCTCGTAAACCTTTTTGCTGATTCTCATTAAAAGTCCCAAAACAGCGGAGGACAGAAACCGGACATTGCAAAAGTCTAAAATCAGGTTTACCCTCTCGGCCTCCTCAATAACGGACATAACAGACTCTTGAAGGGCATGAATGTCCATCTCTTCGAGGATTTTCTCGTCGACAAAAGTGACTATCGTTGCATTATCGGCGTACTTGACACTTATCCTTGGCTTAATCACAGCCATAATAATCTCCATACAAAACTGTAGGCCTGTTCAAAATCTTATGTTAGAACTCTTCGGATGT
>Ga0209636_10005406_pt1 | contig 13051 bp, 12 predicted proteins | sample DeeMarSWOR152_54_FD_187464 | JGI IMG/M metagenome (GOLD analysis project Ga0209636, IMG submission 187464) | Marine sediment microbial communities from White Oak River estuary, North Carolina - WOR-1-52-54 (SPAdes) (version 2) | ecosystem: Environmental > Aquatic > Marine > Intertidal zone >...
GCGGCCAAAGCCCAACTCCGTATCGGAATATGTTATGAGAAACTAGGACTGAAAAGGATAAAAGAAGCCCAGAAGGCATACCAGAAAGTGATTGAAAACTATCCTGGCCAAACCGAAACCGTTAAAGTGGCGCAAGAAAAATTATCCATGCTTTTAAGAGCACAAACAGTAGCAAAAAAGGGCGATAAGGAATTCAGAATCCACCGAATCTGGGAGGGCCCAGACGTTGACTTTTACGGCGCGGTATCTACAGATGGAAATTATATCTCTTATACAGATCTGAAGACCTCCGACCTAGCTTTGTGGGAGCTGGCCACGGGAAAGAGACGCCGCTTGACCACCAACCCAAACCTCTCAGGATATGCTGGCTCTTCAATATTCTCACCCGATGAAAAGCAAATCGCTTTTGTCTGGTCAGAGTGGGATACTGAATTGCGCCTCGTCAGACTTGATGGGTCGAATCTTCGCACTCTCTTTCGACATAAATAACCTTACTCTCTCGACACTCAACTTGCTGATTGGTCGCCAGACGGTAATCATATTTTGGCCCTTATCCCAGGAGTCGAGAAGACGAACAAGATTGTGCTGGTATCAGTATCCGATGGTGCGATGCGGACGCTCAAAATGCTCGATTGGCTGTACCCGGAGAAAATGAGTTTCTCACCGGACGGGCGGTACATTGCCTATGACTTTCCCCAGCAGGACGACTCTAAAGACCGCGACATCTTTTTACTGGCTACGGACGGAAGTCGAGAAACTCGATTGATCGCTCACCCTGCCAACGACTATGTGCTCGGGTGGACACCCGACAGTAAGAGGCTCCTTTTTGCCAGCAACCGGACCGGGTCTGTGGGTGCCTGGATCATCCAGGTTGCCGATGGCCAACCGGTGGGGCAGCCAGAATTGGTTAAACAGGATATCGGATCGATCCGTTCGCTAGGTCTCACCAAAAAGGGTTCTTTTTTCTACGGGCTCAATACGGGGATGACCAAGGTGTATTTGGCTAATGTAGACCCGGTGACCTATAAAATCATTGGTGAACCTACTCCTCTAAGCCAGCAGTTGGTGGTGGAAAACTCTTTTCCTGATTGGTCACCTGATGGAAAGTTTCTGGCTTATCGTTCCGAGCGCATCTCTGGTTTTTCAGGACCGCGCTCAAGTATCATTTCCATCCGATCCCTTGATACTGGTGAAGAGCGAGAGCTTTCACCAGCGATGAGGCATTTCTTCCTCATCAAATGGTCTCTTGAGGGACGATTCTTTCTTCTGGCAGGTTATGACAACAAAAATCGCCTTGGCTTGCACATCGTGGACGCTCAATCAGGCAACATCACCGCAATGGTGCTCGATGGATACTGGGATTCTTGGTCTGGTGATGGAGAACTTCCTGCCTTTAATAAAAGACAAAAAGTAAGATGAGTATGGATTTGGGGACGATTCTATTTTTTATTTTGATTTAACCAGCTGAAGCCACTTTTATTTTTCCGATTACAAATTCTCCTTCTTCTGGGATCTCTTGGCCCTCTTCTCTTAATGCTTCTATATGAGCTTCAATCGCTTCCTTGGTATTTTTTACTGTCTCTTCTATTGATTCGCCTTGAGAATAGCAACCAGGTAAAGCTGGAACTTCAGACCAATATCCTCCTTCTTCAGCTTGATGAAAGATTACCGTATATTCCATTTTGCCTCCTACATTAATTCAAGAAATTCTTCTTCGGTTAAGCCGGCTTTCTTAATTGCTGCCTTGAGCAATCCAACTTTGAGTTCCTTAGAGCCAGGAATGGTTATGATTTGACCTTTTGGCATTTTAAGGTTTATATGATCTCCTTTACCTTTCTTTCTAATTCCACCTGCTGCAATAAAAGCTTTTACTGCTTCTATCCCTTTTATTCCTCTTAAGCGTTTGGGCATTTAAATACTTTATCTATGCTATTAATATAATGGAGATAAGAACAAAGGTCAATTTTAAATAGGCGGTCGTTTTGGCCTTTTTTATTGCAGTAGCACAAAATATGTGTATAAGTGTATTTTTCATTATGATAAATATAGAAATCTATTTATCTTTATCCAATAATCTTGGATATGGAGACCTGATTCTTAATTTATGGTAAGGACTTTATTTTTTCTTCTTGGCTTTCGTTTTTTTGTCCAAGGCTGACTTCAGTTTCTCGGCAAAGAATCCGAAAGCCGGCTCTTCGAAGGCAGCAGGCTTCTTGACTGGCGCTTTCTTTTCCTTGGAGGGGAGTTCAATTTTTTCTTCTTCCCTTTTTTCTTTAATAGCTATCATTGCTTCTTGTTCCGATTCCTCAATTTCTATCTTTTCTTCGATAAACCTCTTCTCTCTTGTTTTCACGCGAGGAGCCTTTTCTCGCTCCATTCTTAGTCTTTTCTTTTTAGAAACCTTGGCCTTCTCTTTTTCAGGAGGTTTTTCAATGGGAATTTCTTCTTCAACTTCGGGTTCTCGGACTTCGGGAATGACCTCTTCTGCTTCTTTGGCTACCACCGGAATTTCTTCCTCAGGAGCTTCTCCAGCAGGGAATGCAACCGGGATTTCTTTTTCAGGAGGTGCTTCTTCGATTTTGACTTCAGGAGGCGCTTCAGCAGGAAATTCAGGTGCTTCTTCTTCGATTTCTTTCTTTTCTATGTATAAGAAGACGCCCTTCTTTTTGCTTGACCTGCTGAATTCAGGGGAATTGAGCAGGGTTAATTCCGCGTCTTCAAGAGAAGTTCGCTTCAAGACATCGACTAAATGGTAGGCTCTTAGATAGTGGAGGAAGAAGTTGTCGGCTTCTAAGCCAAAATTCTTAAAGATCAGAATCAGGAGTTCTCTGAGATCCAATTTGTCTCTTTGTGAGTATAAATAAGAAAGCTGGGAGAAAGTTTCTTTATCGATGTGAATAATTTTGTTGGGCATCGAGAAGGAGAAAGTCTCTTCCCCTGTATCCTGGAACTTATCTTCCTTGGGATCATAGGTGATTTTGAACACAGAGAGTTTCTTTTTTGATTTTTTCAGCCAGAAGTCAAAGTGATTCCCCTCTTTCTTTTCAAGGGTTAGACTTGCTCCCTGAGGGATATTATTTTGTTCGTAAAAGTCTTTTAAGCCTAGAAAAAAGCTCTGGGATGGGTAGAAGTAAAGGGTATAATCTTTTCCACCCTCAACGTCAGAAAAGATGTACTCCCTGTAAATCGACAGCTCTCTGATGAGGGCCTTGGGTACTTTTATGCCGCCAGAGAGGATTTCCCTCCAGGTGAGATAAATTTTTAAAGAATCCGTTTGCAGCTGGACTTTTTCAAGTTTTTCTTCTTCTTCAAAAGTAGGAAGTTTTGCCGCTGGAGCTGTGAGAGGAAGGTCAAGGAGAAGGGAGTCAAGATATTTTTTTAAGTGCCATTTTCCCCAGCCATCAGGTGAAACAAAAACAAAATCTTTTTTATATTTTTTCTCTAGAGTATGGTTCAGGCTGAGGCAGTGTATTCCAAAGAGGTCATCCGAGGGGCTTAAGCCATAAAATTTGTTGACTAGAGCTGCTGCTGCGGACGACTCCTTTGACTCTGAAAGATATTTTTCAATTTCTTTTATTTTTTCACCCTTTATTTCAACTTGATTTTCAGCCAAATGCCAGTAATCGTTCCAATTTATAAATTTAGAGGACTTGGAGAGGGTGAGTCTCAGGTTTTTGCCCAAGGTTTTTATATCCCTGTCCATCATAGGAAGTTCATTGAGCCTTGGGTCTTCCTTTTTTTTCATTTTTTCAGGGACTTTGGCTTTTCCGTCGAGATTGCTGGGAAGCAAGACTTGGGTTTTGGTTTTCTTCATGTAATCGATGTATTTTCTGAAAAGTCCTCCCCCTGAGTAATCTACTTCAAGCATCTCGCAGTTGAAATTTTCATAATTCACTTTATTGATAACCTTTAAGACTATTGCTCCTTGAAAGTGCTTGGCTCCTTTACTGCTCACCATTAAAGGTTCATTGTATTCTTTATAAATGGAATCTCCGATTTCATAGTAGCATTCAGGGTCGTATTTCTGGACTTCTTCACTCAGCTGGTCAGAGCTTTTGTAATAAGCAAGCTTTTTGGTTATCTCATCTAGGGAGAGAGGGCGAGGTGTTTTGTGCAGCTCTTTCTCTAAGAAAGCCACTTCTTCTTCGGTGACTGCCGTATTGGCTTTTTTAATATCCATTTCTATCTTTTATTCCTCATTAATAATAGCATAATTACTTTTTGGACATGAAGTCTATTTTCTGCTTGATCGAAGACAATGGATTGGGAGGAATCTATGACTTCCTCTGTAACCTCCTCTCCTCTGTGGGCAGGAAGACAGTGCATAAAAAATGCTTCGGGTTTAGCTTTAGCCATCAGGTTTTGGTTCACCTGGAAGGGAGAGAAAATTTTAGCCCTCTCCTCTTTTTCCTTTTCTTGCCCCATGGATGCCCAGACATCGGTGTAGACAGCATCAGCTTCAAGAACAGCTTCCTCAGGATCATGAGTCAGGGTGAATGCGCTTCCTGTTTCTTTTGCGTCTTCCTCTGCTTCTTTCAGAATTTCTTCTTTTGGTTCGTAACCCGGGGGAGTGGCCACAGCTATTTGAGTTCCCGCTTTGGCAGCTGCAAAGAGAAGGCTATGACAGACGTTGTTGCCGTCTCCTAGGTAGGCTAACTTGATGTTGGTCAAGCCTTTTCGTTTTTCCTTGAGAGTGAAAAAATCGGCCAAGGCCTGGCAGGGATGCAAGAGGTCGGTTAGACCATTGATCACCGGAATGCGGCTGACCTGAGCTAAATCAATGACATCCTGGTGAGCAAAGGTCCTGATCATAATGCCGTCGACCCAGCGCTCCAAGTTTTTACCCACGTCGTAGGCGTTCTCTCTCATCCCCATCTGTATATCCGAAGGACTCAGGTAGACGGCTTCTCCTCCTAGCTGAAGCATTCCCACTTCAAAGGTCATTCTGGTTCGCAGGGAAGGCTTCTGGAATATCATCGCCAGGATTTTCCTTTGGAGTTTATTACGGAAACGCTGGGGATGGTCTTTCATTTCTTGAGTCAAGTCTAAAATTTGACTGAACTCGTAAAGCGTTAAGTTGTGAATGGAAATGAAATCTTCGAGCATCCTTCCTCCAGTCATAAGTTAGGCCTGATTTTCGTGCCAGCTCGATTGATCAAGGCTGCTTTGAGGTAGTTGGCAGAAGTGATCAAAACTTCTTTTCCTCCGTTTTGAATGTATTTGATGGCCGCTTGAATCTTAGGTCCCATAGAGCCGGGCGGAAACTGTCCTTGAGCCATGTGTTTTTGAGCCTCTTTAATGGTCATGACAGCAATTCCTTCTTGATCAGGATTGCCGTAATTCAAATAAACGCGATCGATGTTGGTGAGAATGATGAAAAGGTCAGCCTTGGCCTCTTGGGCAATGAGACTGGCCGCATAGTCTTTATCGATAACAGCCTCAACTCCCTGAAAAAGACCGTTTCCATTAATGATAACGGGAATTCCTCCTCCTCCAGCAGCAATGACAATTTTTCCTGACCGGACCAAATCTCTGATCACGTATTTGGAAACAACATCTATAGGCTTAGGGGAAGGGACGACTCGGCGATAGCCTCGGCCGGCGTCCTCTACTATTTTGCATTTTTTCTCTCGGATGACCATTTGAGCTCTGTATTTGGAGTAGAAGGGTCCAATCGGTTTAGTGGGATTTTCAAAAGCCGGGTCATCCTTGTCCACCACAACCTGAGTGACAAGGGTCGCCACTTCTTTATCCACCGAATTTTTACGAAGTTCATTGATAATCGTTTTCTCTAACATATAACCCATGCTCCCCTCTGTCATGGCATCGCAGACTTCGAGAGAAAAAGGGGGAACTTTGGTCACTGATTCTTCCATCTGGATGAGCAGGTTGCCAACCTGAGGGCCGTTGCCATGGACGATGATTAAGTCATATCCTTTTTTGACCACATGAACCATGAGCTGGGCTGCTGTTTGGGCATTTTTCATCTGTTCTGATTGAAGGCCTCGCTGATGTTCAGGGAGGATGGCATTTCCGCCAAAGGCAATAAGGGCAATTTTTCTTTTCATCAGAAGTCTCCCAGCACCTCCTCGAGATTAGGCGAACCAATTTCCTCCAGCTCATAGCGGACGTGGAGGATTTTTTTATCTGTTTTGATCACTCGATTGAGATCAATAGGAGTCGCGCTGATGATGAGGTCACAGTCGGTTTTATTGACCGTTTGGGCGAGTTCGTCGGTTTGTTCTTTTCCATAACCCATAGCCGGGAGAACTCTATCTAGGTGAGTGTATTTTTGGAATATTTGGGCAATGCTTCCCACAGCAAAGGGCCGCGGGTCGATAATCTCTGAAGCGCCGTATTTGGTGGCGGCTATGATTCCTGCTCCATAGGGCATTCCTCCATGGGTCAGCGTTGGGCCGTCCTCGATGACCAAAACTTTTTTATTGCTTATCTCTTTTTCCTCAGGGACAGAAACAGGAGAATTGGCCTGGACAATGGTTGCTTTTGGATTAAGCTTCTTAATATTTTCGACGACCATATCGATTTTTTCTTTCTCAGCCGTATCAATCTTGTTGACGATAATGACCTGAGCCCTTCTGAAATTCGTCTCCCCAGGATGGTACAAGAGCTCGTGGCCGGCGCGATGAGGGTCAACCACGACTATCTCTAAGTTAGAATGATAGAAAGAAAAATCGTTATTCCCCCCATCCCAGAGAATGATATCTGCTTCTCTTTCTGCTTCTTCCAGAATGGCTTGGTAATCGACCCCAGCATAAACCACGATTCCATTCTGGATATGAGGTTCATACTCCTCTCTCTCTTCAATGGTGCATTCATACTTATCTAGGTCTTCAAAGTCAGCAAAACGCTGGACCTTTTGCTTGGCCAGGTCCCCATAAGGCATGGGGTGACGGATGATGACCACTCTCCTCCCTTTTTCCTTGAGAATCTGGGCCACTTTTCGACTTGTCTGACTTTTTCCGCATCCAGTCCTAACTGCACAGACAGAAATAAGGGGAAGTCTGCTTTTAAGCATAGTCTCTTCTGGTCCCAAAAGGGCAAATGATGCTCCAGCGCTGAGAACCTCGGATGCTTTGTGCATAACATACTCATGGGAAACATCGCTATAAGAAAAATAGACTTCATAAGCCCTATGCTTTTCGATGAGAGAACTGAGTTCTTCTTCAGGATGAATAGGGATTCCTTCTGGATACAATTTCCCAGCGAGAAGAGGTGGATATCTTCTGTCTTCAATGTCAGGAATCTGGGTGGCTGTAAAGGCCACAACTTGATATTCTGTGTTGTCTCGAAAATAAACATTGAAATTATGAAAGTCTCTTCCCGCAGCACCCATGATGATGACTTTCTTCATGCCTTCTTCTCCTTTTTTCTTGTTCCGAATGCCTTCATTTATATTATTTCCAAAAGCTTAATATAATACAGGGTTTCTAAATATGCAAACAAAGTGAGCTCCTCGTAAGCATCTCCAAATCCGTGATACAGATAGCTTCCCTAGGATAAAGGTCTTTGAGAATGGATGAAGCGACTTTGAAGATTTAGCCTTCGGATTTCGGTCTTCGAGGGAAGTCGACGACAGTCGACCTGGGAGTCGGGGTCAGGCTTTGTTATCTTTGGACGCCTTGGAGTAGGTTTTACCTTTTAGACATGGGGTCAGGTCTTGCTGTTCTTATCACGGATTTGGAGATTCTTCCAGCTGTTTTTTCCAGTTTTTGTCTTTTCTGTTGTAGGCCTTTTTCCCCTTTTTGGTTGAATGAGGCTTAGTGGGAGGAGGCATAGGTTTGCGCAATTTTTGCCAAGCAGGTTTTTGTCGTTTGTCTATTCCTCTGGGCATTCTTCTTCTCTTCCTCGTAAATTTTGTCGGTTCACCAAATTATTTTTCCTTTTTTACAAGATTTTGATCTGAGCCGACAGAGTCTTCGGATCAAATATGACGACTGTGCTTTTTCCGGAAAGCCACCCCCCTGTTTCTCCAGGATTAATGAGCAGAGTCTTTTTCTCCTTCCTTATATCTGACTTATGATTATGAGCAAAGATGAGAACATCGTATTCCTCAGAAGTAAGATAGGCTTCGAGAGGAGAATCGAGGTGAGTGACCAAGAAATTTAGGCCGTGGTGCTTAAAGATCAAAGGAGCTTCTCTTATTTCTCCTAGAAGCTGGAAGGCTTTCTCCAGGCCTTGCTTTTCCCCATCGCAGTTCCCAAATACGGCTTTGACCGGACATTTTAAGTTCTGCAGTTCTCGTGCTGCGAAAGGGGCGACAAAGTCTCCGGCGTGAACAACCAGCTGGCATCTCTCCTTGTTGAAAAGCAAGACAGCCTTTTTAATGGCTTTCAGATTGTCATGGGAATCGGCCATTATGCCAATCATTTTTCCTTCCCCTATTCTAAGGTAATCAGAGATAATTGTCTAATTATATGGGGTGAAAAAATAAAACCGTCCCCTATCTTTTGGGAGCGAGGCTATCCCCAAAGGCCTGTTGCTATTGACTTTAATCCGGTAAATTATTTATTATATATAAGCTTTAAAAGATAGGCGCGTAGCTCAGTGGGAGAGTGCTTCCTTGACGCGGAAGAGGTCGAGGGTTCGATACCCTCCGCGCCTACCAGTTTTTAAGGAGTAAGTATTCGAAAGGAAGCATACAAGATAAACTTTGTTTTGCCTGCCCTGCTGGATACACATAGATTTTAATGGCAGAATTAGTCAAAGTCACGGTTGAGGACTCTATTTTTTCCATAGAAAAGGGAACTCCCCTTTCTGAGTTTCTTTCTCGTCTTAAGCTATCCCAGAAACCCATTCTAGCCAAGATGAATGGAGAAATGGCGGATTTAGAAAGTCCTCTGCAAAAAGCAATGAAAGTGGAATTGATATACCCGGACTCTGAGGAGGGACTTGATGTCTTAAGGCACAGTGCCTCCCATCTTTTGGCCCATACTGTCCTCGAGCTTTTTCCTGGGACCAAGACCGGCATCGGACCCCCTATAGAAAATGGGTTTTATTACGATTTTTTGAGGGATAAGCCTTTTACTCTAGAGGACCTGTCAATCATCGAGAAGAAAATGCGTGAACTTGCCAAAGAGGAGATTCCGATTAAAAAAGTTATCTTCTCCAAGAAGGAAGCTCTTCGTCTGTTCAAAGAAATGGGACAAGATTTGAAGGTGGAGCTTATCGAGGAAAAAGGGAAAGAAGAAGTCACTTGTTATCAACAGGGAGATTTTATAGATTTCTGCCTAGGTCCTCATCTCCCCTCAACCGGATGGATTAAACATTTTAAAATCCTTTCTGTATCTGGTGCTTATTGGCGTGGGGATGAGAAGGGAAAGCAATTGCAGAGAATCTATGGCACTGCTTTTTTCCAAAAAAAGCAGTTAGAAAACCACTTGACGCTGCTGGAAGAGGCTAAAAAAAGAGACCATCGTAGGCTTGGTCCAGAACTCGACCTCTTTAGTTTCAATGACGACTTGGGAGGCGGATTGGTTCTCTGGCATCCCAAAGGAGCCACGATCAGGCAGATTATCGAGAATTACTGGAATGAAGAACATCTCAAGGATGGCTATGAGTTTGTGTATGCCCCTCATATCGCCAAGCTGGATGTCTGGAGGAAAAGCGGGCACACTGAGTTTTACGAAGCCATGTACCCTTCTATTCAAACAGAAGGGGTGGATTACGAGCTAAAGCCCATGAACTGTCCCTTTCACATCATGGTTTACAACTCACGCCAGCGAAGCTATCGAGACCTTCCTATACGCTGGGCTGAATTAGGCACAGTCTATCGTTTTGAAAGAAGTGGAGTACTCCACGGGTTATTAAGAGTCAGAGGCTTCACTCAGGATGATGCTCATATTTTCTGCCGTGCTGACCAGCTGGAAAGCGAAATAAAAAGGGTAATCCATCTTGCTATGAGACTTTTAGCGGCCTTCGGATTTAAGGACTACGATATTTTTCTTGCCACTCGACCTGAAAAGTACGTGGGCCAGATCGAAGATTGGGATAAAGCCACCCAAGCTCTCCAGCATGCCTTGGAGGCATCAGAGTTAAATTATCAGGTGGATGAGGGAGAAGGAGTTTTTTATGGGCCAAAGATAGACATCAAAATAAAAGATGCCTTGCAGAGGTCTTGGCAATGCACGACTATTCAGCTTGATTTTAACATGGCTGAGAGATTCAATCTTAATTATGTCGGAGAAGATGGGAAACTGCACCGACCCTTTATGATTCATCGGGCTTTATTGGGCTCCCTGGAAAGATTCTTTGGGATTCTGATTGAGCATTACAACGGAAATTTTCCTATCTGGCTTGCTCCTGTTCAGGTTATTATTCTTCCCCTAAGCGAGAGGCATAACGAATATGCCAGTTCTTTGGATAAGAAATTTAGAGAAGAGGGGCTGAGGTCTCGAGCGGATCTCCGGCGAGAAAAGATCGGGTATAAAGTTAGAGATGCAGAGACCCAAAAGATTCCCTTGATTCTGGTCGTGGGAGATAAAGAAGTCGGTCAAGGCACGGCTTCCTTGAGAATTCATGGTCTTGGCGATAAAGGAGAAATCAAGATCAATGAATTCCTTGAAAAAGTAAGGGAATTGGATAAAAATAAATCTTTGGATGTGAATATTTAAAGGAGGCAAGTCATTAGAAGAAGAACATTTCAACCCGGGCCAAGAAGAGCTAAACCGCATAGGGTCAATGAAATGATACGCTCAAAAGAAATCAGGGTCATCGATGAGGATAAGAATCAGATTGGAATCCTTCCTCTATCAGAGGCCTTATCTTTAGCCAAAGACAAGGATCTGGATCTGGTGGAGATCGCACCTCAGGCTTCCCCACCTGTTTGTCGGATCATGGATTACGGCAAGTTCCTTTATGAATTGCATAAGAAAGCTCAGGAGGCCAAAAAACATCAAAAGCAGATTCAGGTTAAGGAGATTAAATTCAGACCAAAAATCAGTATTCATGATTACAGTTTTAAAGTGCGTCATGTTCAAAGGTTTCTCGAAGATGGAAACAAGGTGAAGATTACGGTTATGCTCAGAGGAAGGGAAAAGTCAAAGCCGGAATTGGCTGATCAGATCTTGAACAGAGTTCTGGAAGATGTAAAGGATTTAGGGCAACAAGATGGTGGTGTCCGCGTCCAGCCCTGGGCTGTTTCTACTTACTTGAGTGCCCTTAAGACAGGAGGAAAAGATGCCAAAGTTAAAAACACACAAAGGAGCCAAAAAGAGGTTCAAAGTAACAGGGAAGAAGAAAATCCTCCACAGTAAAGCCTATAAAAGCCATATTCTATCCAAGAAGTCAGCCAAGAGGAAAAGGAAGCTTAGCAAGCAGGATGCTGTGAGCCGGACAGACAGGAAAAGAATAAAGAAAATGCTTCCTTATGAATTTTAGTTTTCATTCTTACTATTCCCTTACCTGATTTTAAAATGTATGCAGACCACAGAAAAGGCAGAGCTAATCAGTGGAAGTCTTCATGGTTAAAGGGACAGTATTGACCGAAATACAAGGAGATTAAGATGCCTAGAGTAAAAAGAGGGCCGAGGAAAAAGGAAAGAAGAGCTAAAATTTTGAAATCAGCCAAAGGTTATTGGGGCGCGAGAAGCCGTAACTATCGGACAGCAAAAGAGGCAGTGGAGAGAGCCCTCCTTTATGCCTACCGGGACAGAAGGACTCGGAAACGTGATTTCAGAAAGCTATGGATTATCAGGATTAAAGCTGCAGCTGAGGAAAATGGTCTTTCCTATAATCGCTTTATCCATGGTCTTCGAAAGCTCAATATCGACCTTGATCGGAAAATTTTGGCCGATTTGGCTGTCCAGTCGCCTCAAACTTTTTTGCGCCTAACTCAGAAGGTTAAGGACTTGAATGCCTGAAATGAGAGCCTTCCAGAATAAAGTCAATAAATTCTGGAGAGATTTTGACAAGTCTATCCTTCAGATAAAGGATAAGAAGTCTCTTCAGGAATTACGGGATCTTTATTTAAGCCGAAAAAGAGGCCGTCTAACTCTTCTTTTTAAGGATTTAACGGCTTTGAAGCCTGAGGTAAAGCCAGCGGCTGGCCAGTTGATTAATGATCTCAAAGATTATGTCCAAAAAAAACTTCTCAACCGACAAGAAAAGTTTAAAGCTAAGGAGAAAATTGTAGAAAAGACAGACTTTACCCTTCCAGGGAGGATGAGATACTGGGGGGCTCCCCATCCTATTCATCTTTTCCAGGAAGAAATTGAAAACATTTTCATTTCCATGGGGTACTCCATCGAAGAAGGCCCTGAGATAGAGACAGATTATTATAATTTCGGAGCTCTGAATTTTCCTCCTCATCATCCTGCTCGGGATGACTGGGATACTCTCTATCTTAAGGATGATTTGCTTCTGCGTACCCATACCTCTCCAGTTCAGATTCGAGTTATGGAAAAACGCAAGCCTCCCATAAAAATAGTTATCCCTGGAAAAGTTTATCGGAAAGAAACACCCGATCCAACTCATCTTCCCATGTTTTATCAGCTTGAAGGGCTGGTCGTGGATAGAGGCATCACTTTTGCCCATTTGAAGGGGACCTTGGAGTATTTTCTCAAAACCCTGTTCAGCGAAAAGGTGAAGATGAGATTTCGGCCTGGTTTCTTTCCTTTCACTGAGCCTTCTGCAGAAGTCGATATCGGATGTACTGTATGTGAGGGTAAGAATGAAGGCTGTCGCGTCTGCGGCGGGAGCGGCTGGATAGAGATTCTGGGATCGGGCATGGTGGATCCTCAAGTCTTCAAGAATGTCAATATCGACCCCGAAGAATACACTGGGTTTGCTTTTGGACTTGGCATCGATCGGACAGCTATGTTTGCCTATCAAATTTCTGACATGAGATATTTTTATGAGAACGATTTGAGATTCATACGACAGTTTTTGCTAAAATGAAAATCAGTTTGGAATGGATCAAGGAATACGTAGGGATTAGACTTTCTCTTCCTTCCCTGATCAATAAGTTGGATATGATTGGATTGGTGGTCGAAGACTGGCAGGAGAAAGATGGAGATATCATCCTAGACATCGA
>Ga0209636_10005407_pt1 | contig 13050 bp, 5 predicted proteins | sample DeeMarSWOR152_54_FD_187464 | JGI IMG/M metagenome (GOLD analysis project Ga0209636, IMG submission 187464) | Marine sediment microbial communities from White Oak River estuary, North Carolina - WOR-1-52-54 (SPAdes) (version 2) | ecosystem: Environmental > Aquatic > Marine > Intertidal zone >...
TAAATCTTACTACTACTTACAGATCTAAACTTTTATATCCGACGGTGATATACTTGTTAAGGATTAGATTTTCAGTATTTAATCTGTCATTGCGAGGAGCGAAGCTGGAAGTCCGCCTTTGGAGGGCGACGACGCAATCTCCTAATTTTTTATTAATTATGAGATTGCTTCGCTTCGCTCGCAATGACAGGACTAAATGAAAATCTTATCCTAAGTGAGTATATTCAATCGAGGCAGCCCGTATACAAAAATAAAGCAGAAAAAAATCTTAAAAAGCCTGCCCCACCGAAAAATAGAGCTCCCCGAAAGATTCTCCCACTCGACGATCTAATTTTATCCCATAATCAAACCGCAGAATTCCCAATGGTGAATTGTATCGAAGCCCGATCCCCATTCCCTCTCGAAGATGAAAATTTTTTAACGATGACCGGTCCTTCCAGACATTACCCAGATCCATATAAACAACGGCAGACATTTTCTTGTAAAAAGTATATCTGATTTCAAATAGATTAATATTCAATAGCACGTTACCACCAACAGGATTATCAAATTCATTTTGGGGTCCGATAAATTTTTCTTTAAATCCTCTTACCGAAGAAGCGCCACCAGTAAAAAATCGCTCTTGAATTGGAATTTCCTTTTCCAGTCCATAATTCCCCATCCAACCAACTGTTACCGAAGTCCCCAAAATGAATCGTTTCATAATTGGATAAAAATACTTCTGTCGGAGGGTAAATTTGATGAAAGTTGAAGTGCCTTTCAGAAACGCACCAGCGCTCTCAATATCAAGGGAACTGTAAGCACCTCTGGTCGTGTTCACAATATCATCACGGGTATCCCGGATAATGGTAAAAGTCAGACTTCTGGTATTTCCTTTTTCATTGGGTTTAATCGATGAAGGGGGTACCTGAGTGGAGAGTTTGACAATTTCATAGCGATAGGCTAAATTTAAATTGGTGTAATTACCAAACCGTCTACCTAAAGTGAATTTACCGCCATAACGTTGCAGATCATAACCCGGCTCTTCCCGTTTTTCAATGAAACCATTGAGATCGGCTTTGGTTTTGGTCGAAAACAGCCAGGGTTCGGTAAAAGACAGTTCAACCCTCCGGGCAATGAAGCTGGCAAATGCTGATAATCCGACCTGACGGGCGGTTCCGAAAAGATTGTTCTGGAGCAATTCGACAGAACCTCTCAGCCGATCCAGCGTACCATAGCCGACGCCAAAGTTCAGTTCCCCATTCTTCTTTTCATCAATATCGATCCTGATATTCCTGGTGGTTTGAAATTCAGTGGATTTTTCCTCGGGACGAATAAACACACTGGTGAATAAACCAGTCAAATATAGTTGTCGCTGACTTTTAAGAATCTTTCCATAACTATAAACCTCTCCCTCTTTAAATTCCAACTCTCGCAGTATAATTAGCGTTTTCGTCTTTTTGGTTCCGCTAATTTTAAATTCACCAATTCTTACCTGAGCTCCTTCTTTAATATTGAAATCAATAAGCACTTCATGTTTTTCCTGATTCAGTTTTAAGCTCGGTTCCACTTTGGCTTCGATATAACCGCGATCCGCATAATAGGTTAACAATTTATAAGTATCACCTTCAAGCACACCTTTCTTAAATGGTTTGTTTATTTGAGATTTGATCAATTTTAATAAAACAGAATCAGAAACGACATGATTACCGAAAAATGAGATACCCGCTATTTGGCTGCGTTCTCCTTCCTCTATTTTGATTTCAATGTCAACCTTTTTTTCAAGCGTGTCGAGTTTGACCTCAAAACTATTGATTTTCGCTTCTAAGTAACCCTCATTGATGTAAAAATTGGTGATCGCATCCAGGTCGCCCTTGAATAAGTTTGGTTGATAATAATTCCTGGCAAGCCAATTATACTTCCTGGTCAACATTAATTTTTTTATAGACCGATCGGAGTAATTTTCATTTCCCATTATTTCAACTTTTTCGACCTTATATTTTTGCTGAGTATAACAAAAATTTACTCTTGAGATGAGAAAAATGATAGTTGTTATGAAGAATAATTTAACTAAAAACCTAATCATAAATTTAACTTATTATCGAATTAAACATTGATAAGATTTTTAACATTTTCCAAACCTTCGGGTTTGGAGAATGTTTCAATAAAATTTAAAATGAAATTTCAAATCCAAACCGGATTCACCCCGTTGACCTGAACTGCCAATGACGGAAAGATTTTTAAACAGTTGATAGCCCAGCTTAATTTGCTGTTCATTGGCATGACCAACGACTGTCGAATAAGTGATTTTAATTCGATCAGAAAGTTGTTTGGTGGCGGTGACTCTTGGTCCCCAGGATCTATCCAATTTAAATAAATTACCCTCAATAGATATATTTTCTAATGCCAGCGTTCGGCTCAATTTCTGTTCTGTCATGCCAGCAATGCGCTGGCTGGTGATTTCTTTAAAGCGATCAAGCATAATCTGCTGAAATGATGATCCCGGTGTACTTTCCGATTGGTGGAACATGCTTTCTCTGGTTCGACCCACTGTTAGTACCGCAATAATGTTTGCCTTATCCAATTGGGGATCAGAAACCAGCAGAAAATCAGGTTTTTCCAATAACCCGGATAATTTTAAGGTAACGGTATATTTTTTCTCCCGGGCGCTCTGATAATCTGTGACGGTGCAGACGGCAGTGATGTCGATATAGGGATTGATACGATGTGGATCAGAAAAGTCGATCACACCATTGGTGATTTTGAATTTCCGATCCAGATATAGAACGTAACCTTTGGTGACGACAATTCTTCCCGAAATATTCGGTTGAGCCAATGTCCCAAAAAGATTGAGATTCGAGCTCATTTGCAACTTAGCAAGATTATTTTCAACCCAGATATTCTCTTGCCCCTGAATGATAATGTCGAGTGTTAATTTGTTTAATGATTCATTTTTGTCAGCTTGAGATCGATTTGGTATCTGTGTTAAAAATTGACTGATTCTGGGTTTATAATCCTGAATATATTTCGCCTCTTTTAACCTGATCTTCCCTGTTAAATTAAAACGATCATTTTCCTGGCTCAAAGCTAAGTCACCTTTTTCTACACCAAGCGAGAATATCTTCGGTGAGGTTAGCTTGATTTTATCCAGGGTAAGCGTGAAGTCTGTATTCGAAAAATTTCGGTTGTCCAGCTTTGTTTGACCCTGTAAAATGAAACTACCAGTTTCCAATTTCCCTAAAAAGCTATCTATTTTGACTTGATCTTTGTTGAAATTGATAGCGACATTAATGTCGTTTACTTCGGGATTTATGTCTTTTACTTTTACGACTCCGTTTGTTAAATTAAAGACGCCATTCATATCTGGCTTATCAAGAGTACCGGCTATTTTCAGATTGTAATTCACTTTACCTTGTAGATTGACAATTCCGGGAAGAAACGGACGCAACCAATCGATATCCAGATCATTGGCATAAGATTCCAGATTAATGTCGTTTATTAAAATTGTTGAACTATCTCTTTGAAAATAATTAAGCGGTACATTGCCTTTGAAAGTAATTTTGCCATCATCAATTTTAAAGCCTGATTCATCAATATTTATTATGTCTCTGTCGTAAAATGCATTGACCTTTAAGGAGTCTAAAAGAGCTTTTTCGATACCAATTTGATCACTAGTTATGTTCATTGCAATGAATGGCGAAGATTGTGTTCCAGTCACATCGATCGCCACATCCACCAAACCACGAACTTGTATGTTTATCGGAACAATTCGAGACAGATTATTCAGATTCAAATCTTCTAATCTAAGCTGACCCGATATAGCCCGATTGGCCTGGCTATTTCCCTGTATTTGAATTTGTCCGATTTTTGAAACATTTCCGACAAATGAGGCATTAAAAATGTCAATGTTATCGTAGCGACCTTCTCCATTAAAATCAAAATTAAATCGATTTATTTTTCCCACAACTTTTTCTAAACGAAATTGTTGTCCAAAGAACAAGCTGCTCAGGTACAAAGAATCGATGGACGAAAAATAAGGGGTGGTTAATCTGGCATTATCGATTTTGAGTTCGCCTTCCAACTGGGATTGCTGCAAATTTCCTTGAAACTGAAGTTGCGCTGATAGCATCCCATGAATAGAAATTGAATCCGGTAAAAAAGGCTCTAATATATTCAAATCGAAGTTTTCAGCTCCGATTTCTATAAGCGCGCTTATTGATGATAAATGATTAACCTCATACAAATCGATTGGAAATTCACCGCTTAAGCTGAATTTTCCATCCTGGTTTGATGCAGTAATTTCTGATATTATTAAAGCATTATTGGCGTATTTTAAGTCTCCAACAAGCGAATCCAATGATTTACTGTTATAAATCGGATTGATTAGATTCCAGGTTAAATTAAAATCTGGTTGATTCGGATTACCATAGATATGGCTATCAAAATTCAATGTTCCATTAACCTTTTCACTAATTGCCATGAATTGAGCTAACGGAGATATGATAATATCCTCACCTCTTATTCTTGCGTCGACAATATCTTCATATAAGTTTCCAGTTATCTTAAGAAGACCTTGATTCGAAGTCATTTTATCAGTAGAATCAAACTTGAAGAAATTTGAATTCAGATCAACAAATAATCCATCGTGTAAATCGATATGACCTGATGTTGAAATGAACGCATTTTGATTGTTAATTTTCAGCTTATCTATAAAAATATCTTGCCCTGATGTTTGAAGGTTTAAATTCAGATTGTCAAAATTATAGTTATTTATCTTCGCCTTATCCCAGTTGATTTCTGCTGTTGCTCTCAATTCATCTAAATTGCCATTTGCAGAAATGTGGTATGAAAGGTTTCCTGATAGGGAATCGATGGACAAATAGTGAGCTACAGGTTGAAGATCAGACGTACTACCATTCGCAATCAAATTAGACAGAATAAGTTTATTATTATCGAAACTTATACCACCCTGGATATTTGTTAGTGGCAATCCCTGAAAGCTTCCGCCCCAAAAATGAAAATTTATATGGACAGAGGGGGATTCAATCTTGCCATTTAATTCGCCGGTAAATTTGAGCTTCCCTTTCAAACCCTGGAGATTGGCAAGACGGGCAATGGATTCGACCCTTGACAGATTCCCTTCGAATCTTCCCATAATCGTGCTATCAGAATCAATGACACCGGTTAAATTAATTTGAGAAACATTCTGCATAAAATTAAAGTCGAATTTTCCTTTCGTAAATGAAAAATTTGCCTGAATGTCATCGAATGACCGGGAAAGCATTGATAGGTGCGATAAATTAATCTTACCAAACACCATGAACTGTTCCCAATCATTACCTTTTCCAATTATTTTAAAATTACTTTCTAAAATTCCCTGAAGGTGATTCGATTGTTCATGATATAATTCTCTTAACAACTCACTCAATTGAAATTTCTGTAAAGATAGATCAAATTGATATTGAAGTGTATCTTTTTGCGGTTTCAAAATTCCTTCTGCCTGGACAAGACCGTTAAGCGTTTCCAGCGAAAAGGCAGTTAATTGTATTTCCTGATTTTTAAGCATTAAATTAGCATTAAAATTGTCGATAGGGATATCACCAATAACGCCCCGATCTAATTTTAAAATTATATTTCCATCAGGTAGCATGATATTACCTTCGACATCACATTGTATCGATAAAATTCCTTCATAATAATTCTTGAATTCTGAGAATTCAAAGTCATTTAAAAAGTCAAGATCAATACTCGCACGGATTTTTCCTGAATAGATTGATTTATCATTCAAATTATAACTACCATAAATTTTTAATGTTAGCGCATCGGTCCGAAAATTAAGATCTTGTAAGTTAAATTTGTTATCAACAAAATCAAACTTTAAATCGAATTGGTGAAGTTGTTGGATTAGATTTCTCCAGCCAATAGTGCTCCCTTCAATATCGAGTTTACCGATATAACTTTCTCCCAATACTTTTGAATCGACAATTAAGTCAATGTAATTAAGATGAATAGTAACCGAATCCTTTCGGTCCAAGAAGTTGAAATTCATATTCATGATTTTCAAACTGCCGAATTGTATCTTATAGCCATTTTTTGACTCTGAAGGTTTTGTAAGACTATCTTCTGGGGAAGTGAATAAGTTCTCGGGAAAGTTATATTGACCTGATACGTCTCTTTCAATCACGATTCGCGGATTATCAATTTGCACATTTTTAAGAATAATTTTTTTGTTAAATAAACTCCAGAGATCATATTGGATGGTTAGGCTTTCAAAAGATAATAGCGGCTGTTTTTGATTTGATTTTTCACCGAAGGCAACATCTTTAAACATAATAAAGCTAAATAGATTGGTACGAAAACGATCGATTGTGACAGGGCTTCCGGTCAAACGACTCAATTGCGATTGGATTATTTGTTTAAGCAGAGAACTGCCCGGTGGAGTTATCAGGAATAAATATAAGCTTATGATAAATATTGAAAAAATTATTAAAAAGGTCTTTAAAGTTTTCTGCACGGTTCCACCCAAATAAATATTTCTAGCCAAGCGTCGCCTTAAACTGACGAGCCATGAACTTGTATTCTTTTATCACAAAGACTTTTAAAATATAAAAAAAATAAATCCATAAATCAATACAAATATGTTATAAAACAAATTTCAAAGGTGATATTTTCATTGAAAAATTGAATTTTGTACTTGACTAATTAATATTTTTTTTATATTTTGAGTACTGAAGTTCTCAATTTTATTAGTCTGTCTCATTTTCTATATCAATTTATTCGAAAATCAGCAACCAATAGTTATTACGAAAAAGATGGTGTTGATGGAATAGTTTTATCATTCTAACAAGTTAGCAAATCAGTTCGATTGCCGTTACAGCCTATTATCTAATAATAGGCAGGGGAGAGAATGGCTATGGCAGGCTGCGAAACGCATAACGGGTTTAAATCCGTTGTGCGTTTTGCTCAATTTTATTACATTGTTTTTATCTTAAGCTACACGCCAATGAACTACTTCTACTTTCAACAGGTCGGAAAAGCATCTTAGAGTTTTAAAAACCTCCAAATTCTGGGAAATCGTCAATGATAAATATTAAAGGACATACTTTAGTTTGCTTTACGTTTTTTATCCTTTATTCATTTGAAATATTCTCCCAGGAATCAATCGACAGGATTCGATCTTCAAATTATGTGGTAGAGAAGTATGGTTTATTCGAGACAGAATTTGTTACCGATTCTACTTATAACAATCCTTATGTAGAAGTCTCCTTATCTGCTCATGTTTCTGGACCAGGAGACACAGAATTCGATGTCAATGGTTATTGGTATGGGGGAAATTTATGGAAACTCCGAACCATGCCGATAGCGACAGGACATTGGAGTTATACAACATTCTCAAACGATCCTGACCTTGATAGTTTAATGGGTGCTTTTGATTGCGTCCCTTCCTCACGCCCGGGTATTCTAATTGTCAATCCAGATTATCCTTACACTTTTAAATTGAGTGAGGGAGGACCATTTTTCTGGATGGGTGAGACCAGTTGGTGCCTCATGAGTAACGCTGTTCCCTATACAGATAGTACCTTTCATTGCTACATCAATAAACGACTTGAACAAAAATTTAACGGGATTCATTTTGTGCTGGGAACTGGTGGACTGCCAGTAGGAACCAAGAATCCAGAAAACGAAGGAGGAAAGTTATGGATTTCACAGCAAGATCAGCGCATCAATCCTGAATTCTTCAGGTGGGTTGACAAAAGGATTGCTTATATCGATTCAATTCAGATGGCAATCGGTTTTTTTATTACCTGGTCCCAGCATTTTGTGACCTTCACCCAGGAAGAATTTGAGAGATTTGAAAGATATTTAATTGCTCGCTATGCCGCTTATCCCCTGATTTACTGGGTGATCGTTGGAGAGTATGATGAAGCAGGAACTATTGAAGATTATAATTATCATGGACAGGTGATCCATGATCGAGACCCCTATGGACATTTAATTTCCAATCATCCCGGCCATAGAGATCTACAAAATTTAGGCACCAGCCGAATCTTTACCAATCAAGAATGGTTCTCCTTTGTCATGCAACAATTACCACAATATCCGATGTATGCTTCTCCTAGTGAAATTAATGGGTACATATTAAAGGACAGAATATATAATATGCCCGTTGTAAATCTTGAATCTGGATATGAGGGAAATAATTATTATGGAAGAATTATGTCAGGCAACTGTCTGAGAAAATATGCCTGGGCTATTGTACTCGGTGGTGGCTTTCTCAGCTATGGTCATAAAGAGACGATTAGAAAGGTTAATCTAAATGCTTTAGAGTCTGATGGTGTAACATATATGGTACACCTCTATAATTTCTTTAAGCAGATTAATTGGTGGGAGATGAATCCTGATACCGAAAAAGTCGATTATGGATTTTGCCTGGCAGGTCCTTCCTCTAACTATATCATTTATCTACCGGATAGTGGAACGGTAAATATCGATCTTACCATGGACTCAGTGGCTTTTCAAGCACAATGGTATAATCCGAGAGATGGCTGTTATATTAATGATATTGTCGTTGAAGGAGGAGGGATTCAGTCTTTTACTTCAATTTATGCGGAGGATGCTGTTCTTCATTTATTTAAGATTTCTGAAAAGTTGAATGCCGATTTTTCCGCTGAGCCGACCGTTGGTGAAGCACCGTTAGCAGTTAATTTTACGGATTTATCAACCGGTTTAATCGATACCTGGTATTGGGATTTTGGAGATGGAGCGACAAGCACATATCAAAATCCAACTCATAAATACGCTTCAGAAGGATTCTATAACGTAAGTTTAACAGTCTCTGGAGCGACGGGTCAGGTTACAGAAACTAAAGTTAATTATATCAAAGTGACTGAAATTCGATTGAGTATATTTGGTGAAATGTTATATTACAATGAAAATCGCTACATACATGAAGCCATATTAAATTTAACTCATGCTGAGGGAAATAGTGCAGACACAACGGATACAAATGGCGCCTACCTTTTTGAAGCGATTCTCAATGGGGATGTCGAACTGATCCCATTCAAAAAAGACGATCCAGGAGATTTTATAACCGGTTTGGATGCTTTATTGGTGCTCCAGTATTTAGCCGTTTTGGAAAATTTAACAGAAGATCAGAAATTTACAGCGGACGTCACTGAAGATGGAGATGTAACCAACTCAGATGCCTTTGCGATTCTACATTATTTAACGTTTTACATGGAAAATTTTGGCAGCACCGGGCAATGGCGTTTTAAACCAGCTACATCAGCGTTTCATCTTCGGGCAGACACGGCTGTTGATTTTAAAGCATTTTTACTAGGAGATGTAAATGGAGACTGGGACGGTATTGGTGAAACAGATCAAAAAGTTATTGGTTCTGGAAATCAGTCAGACTCGATAGCAACTATTTTAAAAATTAGCGAAGTAAATGCCTCTGGTCAGCGTGAGATTTTGGTTCCAATTAAAGTAGCAGAATTAGAAAATACATTACATACTTTGATCTTGAGTATTAAATATGATCCGCAATTTTTAAAATATATATCGACTCAAAAAACACACTCCAGCAGTAAATTTATGATCGCAGCAAATGGAGCTGAACCGGGAAAAGTTCACATCGCTATGGCTGGTATAACAGGGATGAAACAAGATGGAGAAATAATCAATTTATTGTTTGCGGTGAAAAATCAAATTTCTCACAGTGAGTGTACGGATTTGGAAATTATGCGAGCTTTCATTAATGATAAAAAAGTCATAAACATTGTCAATGGTCGGGTATATTTCAGTGACACAGAGTTAATGAACGTTCCAGACCACTTTACAGTATTTCAGAACCATCCCAATCCGTTTAATCCAACGACTACAATTTGTTTTGATCTACCATTCGATGCAAAAGTCCTAGTAAATATATATAATGCACTGGGACAAAAAGTAATTACATTGTTAAGTGACACCTTATCAGGCGGCAGTCATCAAATTATTTGGCATGCATTAAATGAATTTGGTGAGTCTGTAAATTCAGGTATTTATTTTTATCAGATCAAGGTGAAAGAAGTCGAAAATGGGAAATCATACCTGGTGATAAAAAAGATGTTTTTATTGAAATGAAATTGTGTAGAGATAATAACTGCTTTGAAGCTGTTCCTCTCGTTTATTCACTTATCATTCTGTTAATGGGATTCTTGCCACTCTGGAATTAAAAAAAAGGATGATACAATGAATGAAAAAAAAGACGACAATTTATTGACTCGTAAGGAATTCCTCAAAACATCAGCATGGATGTTAACAGTTGGTGTTATTGGCTCAAAAACTTTCGACAAACTCGATTATCAATCACCCAAAGTAATTCTTGGGAGAACCCGCATAAATGTTCCCTCGATCTGTTACGGTGCCAGTCGCACTCAAGAAATTGCTCTGGTCAAAGCTGTTTTGGACAAAGGAATTAATTTTTTTGACACGGGACGGAGCTATGCCAATGGACAAAATGAGGTCATGTTAGGAAAAGCTCTAAAAGGATTGCGAGACCAGGTTGTTATTCAATCAAAATTAAGAATTCGCATCAGAGAAACAGGGAAAGAGTTTCAGTCTTTGGATGTAACTAACAACATCAAAAAACAAATGGAACATTCTTTGCACGCAAGTTTGAAAGCGCTGCAAACAGATTATGTTGACATTATGCTATTTCACAATGCAACATCTAATAAGTTATTGTTTCATGAAGCTGTATTGAAATTTTTTGACCAGGCCAAAGTCAGTGGAAAAATCAGAGCGTGTGGATTTTCCGTTCATAATAATCATCTGGAAGTTATTGAAAAAGCTTCTGAAAATCCATTTTTCGATGTGGTTATGATGCCATATAATCACAAAGGATCATACATCCATTCTGTTTCTGGTCGATTTAGCAAATGGGATCAACCGAAGCTTGAAAGGTTGTTAATAAAATTGCATAAAAAAATGGTTGGAATCATCGCGATGAAAACCTGTTCGGCAGGTCCTTTAGCATTTTTTGATTCGAAAAAACCATCATATCGAGATGCGATAAAGTGGGTATTAAATCAAGATTTCATCGATTGTGCTGCCGTAGCAATGGCAAATTTTGATCAGATCAAAGAAGATTTATCCCTTCTGGATTAGTTATTAAAATCAATTTGTTATTATATAAAAGTATAACTGATTAAGTAAGTAATGGAGATGTTATGCGGAAGACGTGGACTGTTCTGATTGTTTTATTTTTTGTCACCAAAAGTTATGCTGGATTCAGGTTTGCTGTTACATCAGATATGCAGTGGGCTGGTGGTGAAAATTATTTTCACAATGATTACTTTAAAGGTGTCTGTCAGGCTATCAAGCAGCATAATGTTGATTTCATGATCGTTCCTGGGGACTTCACTTCACCCTCTGAAATTAACTGGACAATTACTCAAGTATTTGGGAATGATTTTTTATGGTATCCAGTCATCGGGAATCACGAGATAGAAATAGCTGCTTACCTGGAAACAGCAATATCAATAATTAAAAACCTACCTGATATCAATCCTGGACCATCAGGCAGTGAAGCAACATATTCCTATGATATTGAAAACATTCATTTTTCTTGCTTGAATCTCTATTACAATGGAAATTCAGATAGAGGTAGGGGAACGGATGCTGATGTCTGCGATGCTTTATACGAGTGGTTAGATCAGGATTTAAGGAATGCTAACGGGCAGACTAAACTAGTATTCGGTCATGAGCCTGCTTTTCCCCAGCCTGATAAAGATTGTGGTAGGATTCGAAATGCTGGTACAAGCTTAGATGAGTATCCAGAACACCGGGATCGGTTCTGGGAATTATTGAAATACCATGATGTAATGGCTTATGTTTGTGGTCACACTCATGGTCATAGTGCTATTAAGGTTGATGGAGTTTGGCAGATTGATGTCGGACACTCACAGGGCAAAAATGATACCGGAGCACCAAGCACGTTTATGATTGTAGAGGTAAAAAATAACCAGGTCTATTTTAATGTTTATAGAGATATCCATGACGGAGTTTATGATTACGATGATATTATTTATCAATGGCAGGTTGGGATTGGAATAGATGTAACTCCGCCGTTTCCTCCAGCAAATATCCGGGTTGGTTCGTTTTAAGTCGGGTGTTATAATAAAAAAACGAATATAGAATGTCGAATTTAGAATTCTGAATTTAGAAGTGCTTAAATCGAAATCAATTCGATATTCGATGTTCGATATTCTTCATTCAATTTTTAAAAATCTTATAAAACAGCGTATTACCTGACAGGAGAGAGTGTGAATGTTTGACTTGAAACCGTGAAAGGCACTTCAAGGAAATTGCACCAATGCGCTCAAGCATCCTGGTAACAACATCTCTGCAACAAATTCTAAACATCCTCCGTACCTTATAGTTGTATCCTTTTTATTCGGTATTTTAAAGAATATTATTTTGAAAGGAAAACAGCTATGAGACCTTCCCGATTATTAATCATCAGCCTAACAATCTGCATGGCTTCTTTTCTCTTTTCGCTATCATTACCTGGACAAACGGGTGGGAACAATAACCATGGATCAGGTACAGCTGAGGATCCCTATATCGTGCCTAAAACTGAGATCGAGATCACAGTTGATGCTGTCCTGGACGAAGCAGCATGGCGAAACGCGCTGGTGCTGGAATTGAAATATGAAGTCCGACCTGGAGAGAACGTGACACCGCCAGTACGCACAGAGGTGCTTATCACTTATGATACAAATAATTTTTGCGCTGCCTTTCGCTGCTATGATCCCGATCCCTCGGCTATTCGAGCCCACCTGAGAGATCGAGATACGTTAGGTGGAGACGACTGGATTGCCCTGATTCTCGATACTTTCAATGACGAACGGCGAAGCTTTGATTTTATCGTCACCGCCCAGGGCGTGCAGTTCGATCAGATCGAAGCCCAGAGCGGTGAGGACAACGGCTGGGATACGATCTGGGATTGTGCCAGCAAAATCACGGACTGGGGCTATGCTGTAGAAATCGCGATCCCCTTTTCATCATTCCGTTTCCAGCGTAAAG
>Ga0209636_10005409_pt1 | contig 13047 bp, 21 predicted proteins | sample DeeMarSWOR152_54_FD_187464 | JGI IMG/M metagenome (GOLD analysis project Ga0209636, IMG submission 187464) | Marine sediment microbial communities from White Oak River estuary, North Carolina - WOR-1-52-54 (SPAdes) (version 2) | ecosystem: Environmental > Aquatic > Marine > Intertidal zone >...
TGATTAGATAAAGTTTCTGTATGGATTGTTTAAACATGTTTAAACTTGGAATGCTTGTTGCTTGCCCGTAGAGGATGAAGCTTTGAACCTTAAACCGCTACTTCTTGTGTCTTTTTATTCTTTCTTGCCGTTGGGTTTTCTTGCGCCAGTCTCTTTTTCTCTGCGTTTGCAATGAAAACCTTTCGTGGTATTGATTAGGCGACATTTTTCGGTGGTGCGCTATGTTCCTGTAAAATGTTTCACAGTCTATCCTGTTTTCTTTGAGGGCTTCTATGTTCCTGTTTAAATCTGCTTTAGCTTCAGCGTCAGTTGTGTTGTCAAACAATTCGGAGTAAACGAGGTAAGCGGCATGAAACGGAAAGTTTGTTGGTTCATCAACCACGAGTTTCTCTGGAAGGGGGGTTTCATTCTTGTTAGGTTCTTCAGTCATGTTTTTCCCGCTTTTCGCAATGAAGCATGTGGAGGTTCCCTCTTTTATAGGTGTTCCTATCCAAATGGCTTTCGGATAAGATTCTTCCATAATTCAGCATCAAAATCACGTTTGCACCTTCCTACCGAGGGAAATAGTTGTTTTAATACGAGCCATTTTTTGAAAACCCACCTGTTCAGATAAACTGCCTTATTCTTCTGGCATCCTTCTCTAGCGCGTTTGCGTCGCGGATTTCGGGATGATGCAGAAATGAATGCTGATTGTTCATGGGGATAACGTGGATGTGAAGGTGAAATATCACTTGACCAGCGGCTTCGCCGTTATTCTGCACAATCCTTATGCCTTCAGCAGATACTGCGTTCTTCACAGCGTAAGCCACTTTCTTCACGATTTTGTACAGGTACGCCACCTCTTCCTCTGGCATTTCATAAATGTTATCATAGTGTTTCTTTGGCACGACAAGTGTGTGGCCGATGTTTATGGGTTGTATGCTTAGAAACGCGATTACTTTGTCATCCTCATAGACTGGGCTTGCAGGTGCTTCTTTGCGCACTATTTTGCAGAATGCACAAGGCTCGGACATGGTGATGCACTATTCCAACGCGCGGTGGTTTTTTAGTGTTGCGGCGACGTTAAAAAATGCAGCTATAGGTTTAAAAGAATTATACAGGCAATATAACGTCATGCATACGTTGGTTGACGATATAGGGAGTTTCCCGTTACCGCTCGGCGTTAACAGAGAAACATTCAACAAGGCATATCAGCTTGCAAGAGAAGCCATAGTCAACGGAAGGGACATTAGAAAGGACGATTTTCTACTGAAGAATTTCTGCGAGGTCACGCTTGATTCATTTAAAGCAAAAATCCTGTCGGGTCTAGATGTGGTTAATTATCCGCAACAGTACGACGGAATGAGCCAAGTCGGCGATGCCATTCACATGGCCATGGCTAAAGGTTCCTTCATAGTCGAAGAGAAGCAAGCGGTTCTGCCAGAAGTGCAGTTAATCAGCGAAGAAGCAAAGGCTCTCTGTGAAGAGTTTGGAAAGAAAATTCTGTTACGCGTGTCCCTGTTTGGTCCTATGGAGCAATACCTGAAAGAGATAGGAACAACGCCGTACAGTGATGTGCTGGAGAGTTTCGCGGAGACCATACGGCGTTTCGCCAAAAACTCCATCTTGAACTCCAAGTATGTCAAGACCGAGGTGGTGTCCATAGACGAGCCGAGCTTTGGGTTTCTAAGCATAGCCGCTGGAAGCGATTTGATACGCGAAGTGCTGGAGAAAGCCTTCGACTTTCAAGGCGCAGTAAGGCAGATTCACCTTCACTCATCGTCAAGGTTGCCAGACTTGTTGGAAGTAGGCAATATTGATGTGTTGTCTTTTGAGTATGCCGCATCGCCGAAAAACATTGAAAGTGTCTCACGGAAAATGTTGGAAGCCGCGGACAAGCAGATACGCGTCGGCGTTTCAAGGACGGATATAGACTCAATCATGGCGGAACTGCATGATAAAGGCGTGACGAAGCCGACGGCGGAGCAGCTGGTTGAAGGCGAAGAAGTGATAAAGAAGCGGTATGTCTCAGCTAAAGAGAAATTTGGAGAGCGGATGACATTTACGGGTCCTGACTGCGGTCTCGGAAGCTGGCCCAGCCAAGAAGCCGCTCAGCTCTTGCTGAAGAGAACTGTGGACGCCGTAAAAAAGTGTAATAAGTGACTTGCGGCTGTAGCTATGTGATTATTCATTTAGTTTTTAGGCGCTGCTTTCTCCACCGCGCTGTTTAGGCTAAGCATTTCTGTATGTGCTTTTCTGACCAAGTCTGCGATGGTCTCTTTTGTGGGCACTGCGGCGTTCAGTGAAAGCGCGAAGGCTTTTTGATGGGCAATCTGCAACAGCACGGTCATGTTCTCGGTTGTCGGATAAGCGATGCTCAAGGATAGGGCGAAGGCTTCTCCGTGGCTTTGTTCAAGGCTGTTGCGTGTTCCTTTAACGTCGATTTTGAGTTGTTTTCCGTCTATAATTATGCCCTCGTCCAAAATTGCTCTCATGGACAAGCCAGCTTCAACCGCTTTGATTCCAAGTTTTGACAGGACGCTTGCGAGTCTCTCTGAGATGGGTTCGCCTTTCCGAACTACCAGCGTGTCTTTGCTTACCCAGACGCTTCCAGATTCGATTCTGGTGGGCAAGCCAACGGCGTTTAGCTGGCTTATTATTGGGCCAGGTGGTTGCCCAATGTTTCCAGCGGGGATAACCACGTCCATGGCGGCAATGTCGCCTGATTTGGCTGTCGTTTTGACTTTGCCGCGTTCCAGAAGAAGTGCCAACTTGAACGGGTTAAGATCGGTGAATAGGAAAAGGTTTGATCCTTCCAAGTATTCTTCAAGCTTTTTCAGGTCGTCTCGTTTCATGTTTTCGATTGCAAGTTTTGTCAGCGTGTTCTTCAAGACTCTCATGTAGACTTTGCCAGCCAAGTTCTTCTTCAATGCTTGAAGCTGGGTAGCGCGAACTTTTTGCAGGCTGGCGATTCCTATCGATTTGTATTCTTTCAGCAAGTCTTTTATCGCTTCGACTTCGCCGGTTTTTTCTTCTAGTACTTGTTGGGATGGCATCGGTTTCCTCTCTTGTTATGGTTTAATTTTTACAGGCTCACCCATGGATGTTTTGATAAAAGCGAATTTGATGTTTTTGAGGCCTCGTTTAAGTTTTCCCTCTACAACTCTCAGAACAGCTTGGATGTTAGCAACTATCTCTTCGTCTTTCATGTTCTCTGTTCCGACTGAACACTGAATTATGGGTTGGTTGCGCATTTTCACAACAACCGTCTTGCGGTGCTTCGGTATCAGGCTGGCTATGTCTGCGTTGGGTGGAACAGGCACGGGCAGTTTTCCCCGTGGACCCAAAGCTGGGCCGAAAATCCTGCCAACACTCGGCATTAATGGTGCCTCAGAAATAAACACGTCATAATCGCTTGCTAATTTTCGCAGTTCCTTCTTTTTGCCTGCTAACGCTTCAAGGTCTGCTTTCTCGATAACGAGTTCCGCTTCCGCCCTTTTAGCTTTAAGCGCTAGCTCGCCAGAGGCGATGACGCAGATCTTGTTTGGTTTTGCTGTGGCATGAGGCAGTTCGACAATTTGTTGGATTTTTCCTTCTGGAGCTTTCATGTCGATTTCTTTGATGTCTAGGATTAGCTCTATTGTTTGGTTGAATTTTTTTTGTCCAGATTTTGCTTTTGCCTCTTTAACCGCATCCAACAGCGTTTTTTTGTCTAAGGGCATTATGGGAGCCTCGTGCCATTGTGGTGTTGGAACCCAGTTATAAAAATATTCGCTTATTCTTCGCCTTTGCTGAATAGTTCTTTGTATTTGCCTTCGTCAATTTCCTTTTGTACTTCGCGCGGGTCTTTGCCTTCAACCGTCACGCCCATGCTGACGCAGGTGCCCAGCATCTCCTTGGCAGCGCCCTTCAGAGTTGAAGCCAAAAGCTGTGAACGCTTAACCTTAGCTATGCGCACAACTTGTTCCATGGTGAGGTCTCCAACCTTCGCCGTGTTAGGCGTCCCTGAGCCTTTTTCAATCTTCAATTCGCTTACGATTAGTGCTGAAGCGGTGGGAGTGCCAACCGTAACCTCGAAGGTTTTGTTTTCAACGTCAACCGCAACCTTCACAGGAACCTTCATGCCCGCGTAATCCCGCGTAAGCTCATTAATCCTGTTCACAACCGCCATAGTATTGACGCCCAAAGGTCCCAGCGCAGGACCTAACGGTGGACCCGCAGTTGCTTGCCCTCCGCTCACGAGCAACTCCACAACTTTCTTCTCAGTCATCCTATGCTCCACCAGCCTTTCTTGCTTTTTCAACCAACTTAACGTAGTCTGAATGAACTGTAATCGGCAAAGTGAACGTGGCTTCTAACAGCTCAAGCGTAACTTCATCTTTAGATTTGTCAATGCGTGTGATTTTCGCGCGCATCCCCTTGAACGGTCCACCAGTAATCTCCACAACATCCTCCTCGTCCAAGTCTTCAAGAACTGGCTTTCTGATAATGTACCGTTCAATTTCGGAAAAACTCACCAACCCAGGAATCCGAGACCGCACATGTCTCACGCCGGCTATAGCTTCTTCCACCAAGTGCGGGCCATCAGCCTCTATGAAAACGTAGCCTTTCAGCGTGTCAGGAACAAGAATAGCCTTTATCGGAATATGCGTCATTTCAACTTTTGCAGAGACAAGCCTTGCCACGTTGCGTTCTTGCCCAGTTGTCGTTTTGACCACAAAAATCTTCGTCGAAAACGGCTCTTCTTCTTTCTTCTCCATAGACTTCTTCCTTCTACGAGGCTGCAGCTACTGCGGTTGCGCCGCCTATCGCAAAAGACAACAGTTTAATTACGAAACCGACAAGCCCGATTACACCTATGCCTAACAAGCTAATTTTTATTGATAGCCAAAGCTCAGTTCTTCCCGGTTTTACCGCTAACTTCAAGGTTCTCGCGCATTGAGATAGGAATGACCTTACGCCCATATTTACCGCACACTCAAGATTTCACTAAGGAATAATAAACGTTACTGTGATTTTTGAGGTTTAAAAGCTAACTGCACCATGACTATTAAATTTTCTTGTATGAAAGCCCAATTTCCTGCAGCGCCGCCAGCAACTGCGGCTTGTCTGCACTCTTTATTCCCTTCCAATCGAGAACCGCGCAATCAACTTTCTCCAGTGTCTTTTCCACGCACTGACGCAGCATCTCAGCGTCCACCCATGGAACAGCGTACTTTGGAATCATGTGGCCAAAAAACGCTTCACCATCCAACGCCATGCGGGTAAACCGCTGATTGTAATGCGTTCCGCCTATGCCGAGAACCGCCGTTTTCTCAGAAACGCCGAATTTGCCAATCGCCGACATGGTAGCGTGAGCAACCGCTTCGGCAGCCTTCGAATCGCGCCATTGTTTCGGTGAGCTGCCCAACTCCACAAACATGGCAGGCACGTTCAACGAAGGTCCATGGTGGGTGCACTCGTAAGAAACTTCGTAGTCAAGCTTCATTCCTTCCTTGAAAAGCATCAGCGCCTTTAGCGCGTTCCGCATTGCAGTGGCGGGTGAAACAGAAACTTGTTTTGGCAACCCTCCGAGTTCTGCTTCGCCCAAATTGCCAGGCGTGTGAACCGACAGCGTCGGCATGCCGCTTGTGCTGCTGTGCCGTGAAATGAAGACAATTAGGCTCAGCTGGGTGAAGCTGTCTGGCAGGTGTTGCGCGTTTACTGCTTCTTCGTTTAGCATTATGAGGGTGACTTTTTTCCTGTTTATATCGGCTGAAAAGGTGGGGTTTTCCTGAAAAGTCTCGCCTGTGACGCTGAAAGGATAGTGATTAAGAATTTGCTTTGCGATGTTTAAGCTTGCGGTGTCTTTGCGTGAAGCAACAAGCAGAATCATTGTCTGATCACTCTAATTGAAGGGCTGTGGCGAGAAAAAGGTTTCCATAAAGCTTATTTGCTGAACTCGGTTCAACCTTTCTGTGAGAGACGAGAGAAAAATGCACCTGATCAACTTCAAGGAGTTATCCGCTAAGCAGCTTAACGCGTTCATTGACTTGGGCATTGAGGTTAAACGCAACCCTGAAAAGTATCGGAAAGCGTTAGACGCTAAGTCTTTGGCGTTGATTTTCCAGAAGACCAGCACGCGAACGCGGGTTGCGTTTGAAGTGGCTATGACGCAGCTTGGCGGACACGCGTTATACATAGACTGGAGAACCACAAACTTCGTTTTAGCGGACGTTTACGATGAGACGCAGTATTTGTCGCGCAACGTTGACGCCATAATGGCGCGGTTGCTGCGGAACGCTGAGCTGCAGCGGATGGCGGAAGCGTCGCGTGTGCCAGTGATAAATGGCTGCGACGAGAAGTACCATCCCAGCCAAGCCATTGCGGATTTGATCACGATTAAGGAGCGGAAGGGCACGTTGAAAGGCGTGAAGCTCGCGTTCATAGGCATACACAACAACGTCTGCAACTCGCTTATTGAAGGCTGCACCAAAACGGGCGTAAAGCTAACCACGGTGACGCCGATAATCAACGAGCACGCACGTGATGAAGCGCTGATGCAAGCTGCGAAGAAAACTGGATTGTGGCAAACCACGCTAGACGCGAAGAAGGCGGTTGCGGATGCGGATTTCGTTTACACGGACACTTGGATTGACATGGAGTTTTTCACTGACCCGAAATTCGCTGCTGAGAAGGAGAAGCGCCTCAAACTCATGATGCCCTACCAAATCAACAGTGCATTGCTGAAAGGTAGCAACGCGTACATTATGCATGACATGCCGATTCACAGAGGCTACGAAATAAACGCTGACGCAATTGAGAATCCGAAGTCGGTGATTTACGAGCAAGCAGAAAACAGGCTATACTCAGCTAAGGCGATACTGCTAAAACTGGTGAGCACTTAAGCGCTCGGAAAAGACTATACCCCCCTTATTTAAAGACTGAAACCCTGGTTCACTTTGCGGATTTCAAGTTTTCGATGGTTTTATATAATTGATAGACCAAAAGAATTTCTGGAGAAGGAAATGTCTTCATTCAATTCTACCCTTTTAAAAGGGATGAACATAATCGCTTTCGTTTTGACTGCTCTTGTCAACGGCTTGGCAGGAAGCACTACAATTCTTGGTGGCAAGTTTACAGCTGAAATTTCTGATATGCACCCGACACTCATAACTCCTGCAGGTTACGTTTTTTCGATTTGGGGCGTTATCTACATCTTGCTTGGGATCTTCGTAGTGTTTCAAGCATTACCCAGTGAGAAAGGAAAAGAACATCAAAATAGAATCGGTTGGCTGTTCATCCTAAGCAGCTTATTGAACATATTTTGGCTTTTCCTTTGGCAGTATGAGTATCTCAGTTTGTCTGTTGTTCTCATGTTCCTCCTTCTCGCAACCTTGATTGCGATTTACCTGCGCCTCAACATCGGCAAGTCAGCAGCTTCTTTGCGCGAAAAACTAGCTGTCCACTTGCCCTTCAGCTTTTACTTGGGTTGGATAACTATCGCCTCTATTGCCAACGTTGCTGTTTTTTTGGTTTCAGAGAATTGGGACGGTTTTGGAATAAGCCAAGAAACATGGGCTACTCTGATTATAATCATCGCCTTGCTGATCACGCTGCTTGTTATAGTCACTAGGAAAGATGTAGCGTATGGTTTGGTGATTATCTGGGCACTAGTGGGTATCGCGGTGAAACAGAGTGAAAACCAAACCATCGTTGTAATAGCCGAAATAAGTGCAATCATCATTGCAGTAGTTTTAGCTGCAGCGATACTCATCACGAGACTTAGGCGTAAATGAAATGAAATGCAGAAAAAGCTAAAATTTCGCAGTTTCCAGTCTAAACCGTTTATCTTAGGACCATGTTGACGAATTTTTCTGGGTTAAACAGTTCCAAGTCCTTGTACGTCTGCCCCACGCCGATGAACAGTATGGGCTTCTGCGTCACGTACGTCACGCTCAGGGCTGAGCCGCCTTTCACGTCCGCATCCACCTTAGTCAGTATCGTCGCGTCAATGCCTATGCACTTGTGAAATTCTTCAGCCTGCATAACCGCGTCATTGCCAATCAGCGAATCTAAAGTTAAAACCGTCAAGTCAGGCTGGACAACCCGCTTCACCTTCGCCAGCTCATTCATCAAGTTCTGGTTCGTCTGCATCCGTCCAGCCGTGTCAATCAAAACCATGTTTATTCCATGCGCCTTCGCGTGGCTAATCGCGTCATAAGCCACAGCCGCGGGATCCGCGCCGTACTTGTGCGTGATGATGCGCATGCCCAAGCGTTTTGCGTGCTCCTCCAACTGCTCAATCGAGCCTGCGCGGTAGGTGTCGCTGCAAGCAAGCACCACCGAGTAGCCCTTATCACGCATGAACTGTGCAACTTTCGCTATGGTTGTGGTTTTTCCCGTGCCATTAATGCCCACAAAAAGCAGAACAAACGGCTCGCCATTCTTGCGCTTCTCTTCGGCTTTTTTCAGCAAATCTATCTTGTTGTTTGTAAGCATGACTTCCAGAAGCACTTGCCGCAGGTTTTCCTCCACAATTTTTTTGCGGTCTTCCAAACGCTTGACCTGAACGCCTACTAAGCGCTTTTCAAGCTCGTTGCATATGCGGTCTGCCACTGGAAACGCCACGTCGTTTTCCGCAAGGTTCATCTTAAAATCGGAAAGGATAGAACTTAGGTTTCCAGCTTTAAGCTCGGTTGTGGTGACTTTGGTTACGAGTCCTTTAAAGCCTGACTTGAGTTTCTCAAACATCGCTTCAAGTTTTCCCTTCTCTCACTTTGGCAAGTAAACTTTCAAGTCTGTTTCTGTCCGCGTTAATTCGGTCAGCAACCTGCGCAAACTGCTGCTGAGCTGACACCATAGCCTTCTCCAATTCATCTAGCCGCTCTTTGACTATTGTCTTCGCCTCTTGCAGCGTTTTCTCAACCGAAACGCCTGCACCCAGTCCCACAACCACTTTGTCGGGGTTAGCAAGCTTCGCTTTGACGTAGGCGCTGCCGCCTATTGGAACAAGAAGTTCCGCATCCTCTTTTTCCTTTTCTACGTCCTCCAAAGTCATATTAGCGTAAGTCAAATCCGTCATAGCCGCGTTCATCATGCTGATTCGCTGTTGCAGGGTTTCGGCTGTCTGCTCTAGAAAGCGCATTTCAACGCTGAGCTTGCGAAGCTCTTCTTCCTCTTTGCTCATCTTCGCCACGTCTTATTCCCCGGCAACTATTTTCTTCAAAATCGGATTCTCAATTTCGTCAAGCGAGACCTCTTCAACATTCAATATTTTGATGTGATGCCTTTTGACGCGGTGTTTGCTGCCGATTTCCGCATAGACCTTCTCAACCGCATGCTCAGGTTTAGCAACCACCACTTCTTTTGCAAACGACGTCTTCAAGTTTGGCTTGTTGATCTCGCCGGTTACTCTGAAAACCTTCATTTATTCATCTTCCTGCACAACATCCAGTGCATTCCCAATTATAAACATCTCGGGTCCAGTTGTCATAGAACCAGCCACAGCCGCATGCGTGTTGCCTATTAAGCCGGTGCCCACGTAAGGTATTCCACAGTTAATCGTGCCAACGTCAACGGGAACCTTGAAAACGCTTTCCAGAATTTTTCTTTCCTCGTCCTTCAATAATGGATGAGCCAAAACGCCTTTGTTCGTAGCCACAGCCAAAGACCCAACATAGGGCAAGCCAGCGATCTCGCCTGCAACAGCCTCCACGCCTAGGGTTTCGGCGATTTGCTTTATTTGCGGTTCCTTGAAGCGCGGGTCAACAACCGCTCCACGATCGTTGGCTAGCACCAGATTGCCGTAAGCCGTCTTTTTTGTCTCCATCACCGTCATGGCACCTTCAAAGCACGATTTGATAACAGCAAGTTCTTCTTCTCGAATAAAATGCGGAAGCAAAATCCCATTCGAATTTGCGCATGCCAACGCGCCAACAAGCACGGAGCCACAAATGGAACTATGCACAAGTTTCACTTTTAACCATTCAGCCGTTCGCTCCGCTTTTTTCAGCGGAACCATTTTCGGAATTATAGCAATTTTATCATTGGCAAGCGAGTAAACGCCTATGCTTGCGCTTCCAACAATGCTCGATAAGTAAACGGCCAAGGATTATTCTCCTTCAGCCAAGTAAAGCGTAACATTGCCCTCTTTGTCTTTAGCTGCGCGCACCCGAATTTTTCGCGGAGGCTTCTCTATGCCTTTACCCCAAACTTTCTCGTTGACATCATTGCTTATCACAAGCTTGGGTAATTCTCCTTTTTCCTCTTCCGCTTCAACACGCATTTCCAACTTCATGTGCTTAGTTATAAAAGCCCTAATCATCTGCATGGCTCGAGGGGCTCTTTTCTTCGGCGGCCTAACCAACGCCTTTCCCAACGGAATCGTGTAAATTCTTTCTTCAACAATCTCTTCTTCCTCTTCCTTCCTTTTCCGTGGCTTAGCTTCTTTCTCTTCTTCCGCTGGCGCAGTTGGCTCTTCCGCTTCAACTGTTTCCTCTGCGGTTTCTTCTTCCAAAATTTCTTCGGTTTCTTCAGCAGCTTTTTCTTCGCTAACGCCTGCGTCTGTTACCTCTTCTTCAGCCTGTGCTTCTTCAGAAACTTGCTCTTCTTTAGCTTCTTTTTCCATAGGTTCCTAATTCTCCTACGCCTTTATTTTCCGTTTTCTCCAATTTCTTCCTCGCTTAGGGTTAGTCCTAACCTTACCCTCAGTCCGCACAATTACCCATGTTGGAACAGCCTTTTTCTGTTTAGTAGCCTTAGCCAACCTGCGCTTTTTAGCTGGAGGTTTAACTCTCGCCATATTCATATCCTTCTAATTTTTGTTTCTCGCTTCCGAGATTGAAGCTGGATTAATATTTGTTTCAGTTTAGCATCAGACAATGGTATGGGCAATTTGCCTGTTTGCGCCAACTGTATTAGCTGAAGTTCCAGTTGTTCGGTGAATTCTGGCTTAACCATCTTCAAATTGGTCAGCCTTTGCCTAGCCTCAGGCGAAAGTATCTGCCTCAGCAACGCCTGCTTCTGCGCTTCTAACTGTTGCTCAGCTTGAGCTTGCCTTTGTTCACCATTCATTCTTTGTTGCAGAGCTAAAAGTTTTCTTCTGCGAATCTCCTCAAGCTCTTCATCCGACATCTCATTCGCCTTGATATTTCCTGAGTTCAGGAACCGCTTTCACCAACTCTTTCTGCAGGTCCTCAGCTACTTCCTGAAGAAGTTTTCGCCCTTTCGGCGTCATTGTTCTTCCCTGAGGACGTGTGGTTTGAACCAAGCCTGCTGCTTCGAGCTGCTGCAGGATTTTTCTAATGTTGCTTCCACCAGCTTTCACCACGTGCTCGGGTTTGACGCCGAAGTTTTTTCTTCCTCCGTAGTCAGCGCGCAGTTTCTCTAGCCCTACAGGACCGTGAACGTAGACCTTACGCAGTATCGAAGCGCTGCGTATGTACCACCAGTTGGGGTTTTGCGGTTGCTTTTCCACGTGAGAGCCAGTTTTAGCAAGGCTTGCCCATGCTGGAGGTTGCACTTCGTCAATGTTCTCTTTTAGGTATTTGGCTAGTTTTTCGATGAATTGGGACGCTGGAACGTCGTAGGGAGTTGTCAAGATGCCTGTTTCCTTTTGGTTTTTCCTTGCAGTAAAATCATTAAGCCCAATATAAATATTCTCTGGACGGATTAGCGTGCTCTAAGAACGCCTATTCCCATTATATAGCAGATTTTTCCATAAAATTTTAGAGAAAGCTCAACGTACTATTAGTTGGGGCTGGCTGTGAATAAAAAAAGCCTCTTAGCGGCAGCTTTCATTTTAATGCTTCTTTTTTCAGTGTTAGCGGGAATGCAGTTCGTTACTTTGGCAGCAGCAAACCCTGACCTGTCAAACCTGATTCTTGCTATGCCTGAAGAGTACATTAATTACACTATTACTCGTGTCAATGGGACTTTGTGGGCGAAAATTGACGGAACATACCCGATATACCTGCTGCATGAAACGGATGACGCGGCGCATTGTGTGCCTCTGGACGAATTACCAATGGTTTATCCTACTCCTCCTAACACAACCAACATTCACGTGGAAATGAACGAAACAGAGCTTGACTGGAGCAACTACCCCTACGGCACCCACCATACAGCCATCGGCGACTGGTCCATGATTTACTGCGTGATAAACCCTCTTTCAGACTACTTCGTGCTTGAAATTCACTACGAGCATCCAGTTCAGGTGATAAACGGAAGCTACGTGTTCCTGTACGACCTCAACATACGCGAATACCTCTCAGATTGGAGTCCCAACTCAACAGCCTACTTCACTATACGCATGGAAACAACCGCTTCAAACCTGCAAGCGTTCACCACGGAAACCGACAGCATATGGAACCCAATAAACTACACAACCAGCCAAGAGGGCACAGCGGAAGTAATAGCCATCCAAATCTACTCTGAACGGTCTAAACCGCTGCTAGGTGATTTGGCAATTACGTTTTCTGGCGCTGAAATCGAAACTACGGCGGTTCCGTCATGGATTATCCTACCCATACTCCTAGTTGTAGCGTTGCTGGCAGTCATAATCTATAGAAGGAGGCACCGGCAAAAAGCCGGCCCTCATTTACAGAAGTGAAATAGAAAAGTGCAGTTGTGTTTTGGCATAATGAGCGGAAAAGCTTGCTTTTTGCCTTTTGTCCTTTCGGGTTAAGGAGACGCTGATTTTATCGGGTTTGTTTTTTCACCGGCCATTCTGTTGAGCGTTTTCTGTAGTGGGCAAATTCATGTTCAAACAGCGGCACTTTCTTCATCTATGCTTTCTCCCCGTACATGGGTAGAACCGCTACAAGTTAAAACATTTTCGCCATAGAAACTATAAACTATATAGTCAAATACGCGTCTAATAGCCTGCAGCGTCATGGTGAAAGCGCGTGGTTCGCGAGGAAAAGCCGAGAATTGTCTATTGGTTGGATAACAGCCTTTACCTGAACATCACCAACAGGTGTTCGAACGACTGCTGGTTCTGCTTCCGCAACTTCAAGCAGGGCGTTGGCGGTTTCAACCTGAAACTGGAAAGGGAGCCGACAACAGCCGAAGTGAAAACTGAGTTGG
>Ga0209636_10005410_pt1 | contig 13041 bp, 9 predicted proteins | sample DeeMarSWOR152_54_FD_187464 | JGI IMG/M metagenome (GOLD analysis project Ga0209636, IMG submission 187464) | Marine sediment microbial communities from White Oak River estuary, North Carolina - WOR-1-52-54 (SPAdes) (version 2) | ecosystem: Environmental > Aquatic > Marine > Intertidal zone >...
GCTGCGACTAGGCGTAATCCCCAGAGCAATTGGCGATGCCTTTAACCTTGCTTCGGAAACTGAAACTAAGGTCATAGATATCGCTAACATGGTAAATGAAATTACTGGTAACCCTAACGGAGTGCAATTTGTGTCTCGAAGGGACTGGGACAAAATCACCCGCCGCAGAGCTTCCATCGAGAAGGCAAAAAGAATTCTAGGCTACGAGCCGAAGATGCCCATAAAGAAGGGAATTGGAAAGGTTTATGAGTGGATTATAGAGAACAGGGACAAGATAGAAGCTTGTGCCCGGTTCTAGAGAGCATAAATGAATCCTCAAACTAATAACAAGCATAGAATTTATATAGATGAGATAAGAGACGATCTTAAATCAGCATTACGAAACGGGCTGGAATTCATCCAGTGGCATAAATATATTGCCAAGAATTCCAAGGTCTTTGTAAAGCCCAATTTTACCTTTCCTCGCTATAGTGAAGGAGTCACTACTAGCCCCGAACTTTTAAAATGCCTATTGGAATTGCTTAAAACCAGGGCAGGCACAGTGATCGTGGGTGAATCGGATGGAGGCAACCATTCCTTCAAAGCCGATGAGGCTTTTGCAGGGCATAACATGTATCAAATATGCAAGGAAATCGGGGTGGAGGTAGTTAACCTGTCAACCCTTCCTTCCGAGATCATTGAGCCCAGGATTTTAGGCAAAATGGTCAAGGTTCAACTACCAAAGTTGCTTTTAGAAGAAATAGATTGCTTCATCTCAGTTCCAGTTTTGAAGGTTCATGTAATGACTACTGTTAGTCTGAGTCTTAAGAATTCCTGGGGCTGTGTCCCAGATACAATGAGAGGGATGCACCACCAAAACCTCTCGCACAAGCTGGCGTTGATAGCCAGTCTCATAAAACCCAAGATAATAGTCATGGATGGCAGTTATGCCTTAAATAAACATGGCCCGATGTATGGCGAACCGGTGAAAAGGAATCTGGCTCTGGTAGCTGATAATACAGTAGCAGCAGATGCCTTAGGAGCGAGGCTTATGGGGTTCCCCCCCCTGAGCATAAGACATATAGCAGTCGCTGAAAAGGCGAGGCTCGGCTCAACAAGACTTGAGGATGTGGAAATTAGCCAGGACTGGCAACAATACCGAAGGCAATTCCGAATAGAAAGGACTCTGATTGATAGGATTTCAGCTTTGCCATTTAATAGTGACACGCTAGCAAAGCTCATATTTCAGTCGCAATTCACTCCTCTTATTTATAAAGTAGTCGGTGTGCTCAGGACATCAAAAGAGAGAGAAATAGCCAGCCAAATGGGTAAACAGAAGGCGTTTGGGCCATACTAAGGGAGATGAAATACGATCCGTTGGAAAGGAGTAAAGTACACGTCTGCTTCCTATGTATGGAATCGATTCCCACTATCTATTTCGCGGTTCATCTCGAAGCATGAGGATAAGATACGAACCAAGAGACCATATAATCTATTTGGCTGGTTTGAAATCACTTACGGTCAGAAAGACGAACGCTAAGGGTTTACAAAATGAGAATATTGCAAGTAACCCCGTTTTTCTCGCCGGTGCACGGGGGTTCTGCCGAAGTCCCTTATCAGTTGTCTAAAGAACTGGCAAAAAGAGGACATGAGGTAGCTGTTTACACCAGCGATTACAAGCTAAGCTCGGAATACATAAATTCCATCCCTGAAATTGAGGTGCGCTCTTTTAAAACCTGGCTGGGCATGGCTAAATTTTTTACAACCCCAGGCATAGTAGTCCAAGTGAAGAAGACGATCAAAAATTTTGACATAGTCCATATGCACAATTATTATACTTTTCAAAATATAATAGTACATCATTATGTCAAGAAACATGATATCCCCTATGTTTTACAGGCTCATGGCTCCGTAGCAACTTATTTTGAGAGAGGGAGTTTGAAAAAGATTTTCGACGCAATCTGGGGGTATGCAATTCTAAAAGATGCTTCTAAGCTTATTGCCGTAACGCCGACTGAAGCTGAGCGATATAAAAGTATGGGTATACGTGAAGATAAAATCGAGGTAGTTCCCCACGGAATCGATCCCACTGAGTTTGAAGATTTGCCCCGAAGAGGGGAATTTAGAAAAAAGTATGGACTAAACGACTATCAAAGCATAATCCTTTATCTCGGGAGAATTAATAAAATCAAGGGGCTTGACCTTCTAGCAAGCGCTTTTACCGGGCTTGCGGGTGATTTTAATGAGGCTAAGCTGGTAATTGTTGGTCCAGATGACGGATATCTACCAGCACTCGAGCGATTAATAAAACAATTAAAAATCGAAGAAAAGGTTCTTTTCACTGGCCCACTTTATGGGGAAGAGAAATTACAAGCCTATGTTGACGCCGATGTATATGTTTTACCTTCGAGTTACGAAATATTTGGTATAACAGTGCTTGAGGCATGTGTCTGCGGCACCCCAGTTATAGTAACTGACCGATGTGGCATAGCAGATATAATTGATAACCAAGCAGGACTTGTTGTGCCCTACGACAAAAATCAATTACAAGACGTCCTTCAACATGTGCTGAGCGACGACCAAATGAGGCAAAGGTTGGGGAACAGTGGCAAGTCACTGGTTCGTGAGCAATTTAACTGGTGGAAAATAGCTGAGCAAATAGAAAATGTGTATAGAGGAGTTCAGTATGGATAAAGGCACTATGGAGAGAGACTGGGATATGCGTGCCAAGCAAGATGCCATCCAGTATGTGGCTGGCCAATATCGCGGAGAGGCATTCTTTGAAGAGGGAACAAAGCAAGCTTATCAACTTTGTAGTACTTTCTTCCAGAAGGAAGGCTTCCAACCCGAAGGGAAGCGTATGCTAGATATTGGCTGTGGCATTGGCCGTCTGGATAGGGGATTTTCACAGATGTTTGGTGAGGTATGGGGGCTAGATGTTTCTGGCGAGATGATAGCCCAGGCGATAGAATTGAATCGGGCATTTAAGTATGTTAAGTTTGTGAAGGGCAACGGTCAAGACTTGAGCACTTTCCCGGACGACTTCTTCGATTTTGTTTTTTCCTACATAACCTTTCAGCATATCCCTGAAAAGCGCATAACCCTTAATTATTTATCCGAAATCCACAGAGTCCTCAAGTCAGGTGGCTTGTTCAAGATCCACTTACGAAAGCCCTGGGCTGGAGTTGCTTTTGCGTTTGGCTTTGTTCCTATTCCTCGCTTTATCTTTCCTTACATACCCAAAGCAATATGGACAACATATGAACACTTGGCCTTGAGGGGAGAAAAAAAACTGTGCCGAGGCGACACGTGGCGGGGCAGCGGCATAAGCGAAAACGAAACAAAGCAAGCGTTACTCCGTTTACAATTTAAGGTGCTTCAAATTCAAGAAGACCCCTCCAAAATCACCTTCTGGGCTTGTGGCAGGAAATGATAGTAGAAGGAATAAGGCTAAAGGTCGTTTATTAGGAGCGAATTTGTTCAACCTAGAAATCAAGCAATTCCTGCGATTGTCGCTGGCTATTTTATTGCTGCTGTTGGGCTAGTGGGGCTGGGCGCAGATACCAAGTGGATTTTCTTTATGGGCGCATCTATGTCGTTACTGGCTATATTAGATGCCAAATCACCTGGTAGGAAGATTGTATTGTTGGCTCTTTGAATCACCCCAGCCTTGGGCAAATTGCTCGAAATGACCCTGCCCCTGCAGAGAGGATACACTTGTGAAAATGCAGTGGAGAGATACTTAATAGGGATATACCACCTAACCTGGGATAACAAAAGTCCTGAGAGATGGAGGCATCGTAGTGGAAGGGGAAAATTGCAAATCATGGTCAGGACTGTCTAAAGCAGGCGCATAAGGACTTAGAGCAAGCTAAGGACTCACGGCGCACCAATCACTATGAATAGGCATGCTTTGCTGCCTGGGACGTTGTTTGCCAGTGGGGCAACCAGAGCTAGCGACAGTCTCGTTCAGGATTCTAATCTTGTCCAGTTGGGATGGGAATCGCGCTTTGAGCTCAATAATCAATGCAGAGCCGAACTATTATGGCAAACCCTTACAGTGTGGGCGCTACATCACGACTTGTCGGTTGCTGGGAGCCCATCCTAGCACAGGTGCGTTCAGCATTTCCATAATTGGCTTTGGAGTACATTTGTGGGGGCGTTTTCATGTTAACAATACGCTCTCCTTTTCTGCCATTGACTATGGGATTTTGCGGGGCGTCCATTATGGATAGTATGGATGCCCGTTGAGGCTGAGATTAGAACGGAGGACCGGTCAATACGAATCTTGATAGATAGAACTTGACCTTGTCCTTTTATCCCAGTAAGATTGTTGCGGTAATAGCCATGCCTGGGGACTAGAGTTCAGAACGAAAATAAATCATATGACCAATATACTCATCCTTTACCATTGTCTAGTGTACCCGATAAGAGCAACTACTCGCGACCATCTTTATTCCTTTAGAAGATATTCCTCTCACAGATGCTTCTACCTGAACTTGGCGGTCCATGGGATTCCCTGGTATGTGAAGAAAATCCATTGGGACTTGATTATTCTTGACACAATCTTCCTGTCAACAACGGGGAGGCGCGAGCTTTTTATCAAGAATGCAAAGAGGGTGCATTTTTTAAAACATACCGATGCGATAAAGGTAGCTTTACCCCAGGATGAATTTCTCAATATGGATCTGCTTTGTGACTTCATTAACGAGTTTGGCATCAACCATGTTTTTTCAGTGGCTCCGGAATCAGAATGGCCCGTAATCTACCGAACGGTGAACTTCCAAGAGGTAAAATTCCACAAAGTACTGACAGGATACGTTGACGACTCTCTGATTAAGAAAGTCGACAGGCTGGCAAGACATATGCCTGGCCAGCGATCGATTGATATCGGATATCGAGCTTATCGGATCCCCTTCTGGTTGGGACGGCACAGCGCCCTTAAGTTGAAAATCGGCGACGTCTTCAAGGAAAAGGCGCCGCGAAGAGGCTTGGTTGTAGACATCTCGACACGTGACGAGGATATCATCATTGGAGACGACTGGTATAGGTTTCTCTTGCGTTGCAAGTATCAGCTTGGGGTTGAGGGGGGAGCAAGCATACTCGATTGGGATGGAACCTACAGGAAGAAGACGGAAGATTACCTTGCCCAACACCCGCAAGCAACCTTTGAGGAGGTAGAGAAAGCTTGCTTCCCTGATGCTGATGGCACATTAAAGCACTTCGCAATCAGCCCTAGGCATTTGGAATGTTGCTTGACAAAGACATGCCAGGTTCTAGTTGAGGGCAATTATGACGGAGTACTGGCTCCGGGGAAGCACTACATCGAGTTGAAACGAGACTTCAGCAACCTGGACGAGGTGTTGGACATTATCGCCAGGGATGAACTAAGAGGGGAGATAACGACAAGGGCGAGCCAGGACATCGTTGAGTCCGGCAAGTATACCTATAAAAGTTTTGCTAATTATATAATTGATAACTCGCTGACAAATTTCGCGCCCCGGTCACGATCATCTTGGTCAGCAATTTGGCAATCGATCATCTACTATTGGATGCTGCTTGGAGACAAATTATCATGGTTAATCATAGCCTTAGGATTCACCCTATGGAAACAGCTTCTCCCGGTTATCCCTTTATCATTGCAAAGGCGTGTGCGCAGGCTGACTTTGGATGAAGCGACCAAATGAGGACTATAGTTTCAGTGACACTGCCCAGGCTGCAGGAAGATAGCAGGATATTGAAAATAGCAGCCTCCTTCGCGTGCTTCGGATGCAAATCCGTAGCGGTCGAAAGCCAGCAAAGCCATTTGAACTGTGCTCCGCAACATAGGGGGTCAGAGTTTGGTGATTTTGTCCTCTGGCGATTCTTAAATTCGAAATTGTGGCTCCATCATCATTGAGGACAATGGTAGTAGATACATACAATAGCTAAGAAATTGATATGATGACATATCGGTCTTCTAGTGTAAATATTGTGCTATGATTTGCTCATGAAGAGTAGCCAAAGCCAAAACCGATGCTGAGAGCCTCTTCCTTAAGGCAATAGAGAATATGACTGAAGCCACGAATATTAATGGCATATTGCTTCTTTACCATTATCCGCTTGCAGAGAATGCATCAACCGTAATGGAGCATGTGAACTCCTTTCGATACCATTCCCAGTTCAGAGTGTGGACAGTAAATACTGCACTTGGATTCCCCACTACTATTGGGAGACTGCGTTTTCGGGTTATCTTGTTACATTATTCTTTATTCGGCGTCCGCTATATACTTTCTGATAGCTTCCTCCGTTATCTGGAGCAACATGAGGCTAGTTACAAGATTGCGTTTTTCCAGGACGAGCATCAATACTGCCAGCAGCGATTCACTTTCCTCAACCATTTTCATGTAGACTGTGTATATACATTACTCGATCCCGCATATTTTAAAGATGTCTATCAAAAGTATACAAGAGTACCCAAGTTGGTGACTACCCTCACTGGATATGTCAGTGATGAATTGGTAGAGAAAGGACGCAAGTTCGCCAAGCCTGATTACGATCGGAGGGTCGATGTCGGATATCGAACTCGCCAACTTCCATTTTGGATGGGCAGGGGTTCACAGGAGAAACATGAGATTGGGGTGCGTTTCCGCCAGTATGCGAAGGAGACAGGTTTGAGGATGGATATTGAGACTGCTGAGGGTCATCGACTCTATGGTGACGAATGGTACAGGTTCCTTGGCGATTGCAAAGGTTGTCTTGGGGTAGAGGCTGGTGTCTCAATTTTTGACATAGAGGACGTTGTGCACAAGGAATATGAGCGGTTGATCGCCGAAAACCCTGCAATTACCTTCGAGGAGATGTCAGAACGATTGTTGAACCACTGGGAAGGAAATATCCCATACCGCACTATCAGCCCACGCCACTTCGAGGCAGCGGCGTTTCACGTCTGCCAAATCTTATATGAAGGTGATTATCAAGGCATTATGAAGCCAATGGTGCACTATATACCGTTGAAAAAGGACTTCTCCAATTTTGGCGAGGTTATTCGTTTGTTCCATGACGACAATTTCCGACACCAGATAACCAACAACTGCTATCGCGACCTCATCGCCTCCGGGCAATACAGCTATCGGAAATTCATCGAAGGTTTTGATCAAGAATTGCTGAACGCGGCGCCTGTGCCGCAAATCACCAGAGAGGAAGAGATGATGGTGTCGACCGCCCTGAGCCGGGATAAGCCTCGTAGCTGGCTTGTTTGCGTATGTCGTACAGCTATTTTTTTCTTTGGACGTCCCTTTATCAGGATGTATTATCGTAATTATCGTATACCGCCTCTGGTCAGAATATTATACCGTCGCGTGATAAAATGGCTGGAGAAATAGGCTCGATGGCAACTGAGTTTATTGAACCAGATGGTAGGTACCTTCGTCGATGAGAAATGCCATGTCCTAAAATATCACTCTAGAGTCTCTCATGTGATTCAACACTATTAGTATGAGTCTGGAGGAGCAATGACAACCCTCATAGATAAATTTAGGATAGCGGCCAGGCATCCTGATTTGGCTGTGGAGTTCATGGTGAATGGCATTCTATCAGGACTTTCCTCGCCATTTTGGTCCCTCGTTGCAACATTTCAGAGGAAAGGAGAGCCGCCGCCCATAAGACATTATCAATGTGCCGAGGACCAGACTCAGGTCGACTCTTTTTGGAACGTTCATACAGTTATTGGCCGGCAATTGGCTATTGTCAAGACCGCCTATCAAGATAAGAAGTATTTACAATGGAGGTTTTCAATATATCCACTGTTCAAGGAGTTCATGGAGTTGTGGGGAAAGCATGATGACCACGTAATACTTGACTACGGGTGCGGACCTGGCAACGACCTTGTAGGTTTCCTAGTCTATACCAATGCGAAAAAAGTCATTGGAATCGATATATCGGAGAAGGCTTTGAGATTTGCCAGCAAGAGATTAGCCCTTCATGGAGTAGACCCCCAGCGAGTTGAGCTGATTTGTGTATCGGATTCCGCCGAGACACTCCCAATCGAGGATAACGCTGTTGACTATGTCTATTGCGAAGGCGTGCTTCATCATACGACCAATCCCGAAGCAATACTAAGAGAATTCCATCGAGTGTTAAAGCCTGGTTCACAAGCATGCATAATGGCATATAATTGTGATAGCATATGGTTACATCTTTACGTTGCCTATGACCAAATGGTACTTCAAAACAAGTTTACAGAGATGAGTGTATACGAAGCCTTCGGTAAAACTACTGATACTGAAGCATGCCCTATAGCAAGATGTTACAAAGCTCACGAGTTTATTTCTACGTGCAAAGATGCAGGTTTTCGTGCTGAATATGTGGGGGGATATCTCTCAGAGCTTGAATTGAAGCTGCTTAAAAAGTATAAACAATCTGCTCTACACGATAAAAGGTTAGGTGAAGAACATAAAGACTTTCTCAGGAATTTGACATTTGATGAAAAGGACTACCCCAAATATGAGGGAAAACATGCTGGCATCGGAGGGGTATATAGGCTTTACAAAGGATAGAGTGTTGCGCTGGGAGTAAAGAATGAGCGGTATGGCTGGAATACTTAATCTGAAGCATGAACCGATACCCCATAACTAGTAAAGAGAGGCACTAAATATGTGTGGCATCGCTGGAGCAGTTAAACTCAAGCATGAGCCCATCTCTGGCCTCGGACATAGTTTGCAGGTGATGAACACGCTGCAACAACACCGGGGGCCAGATGGAGAAGGAAAGTGGACGCATCCCAACCAGCATGTTGGCTTTGCTCACCGCAGGTTAGCTATCATAGACCTGGTAACCGGCGGTCAGCCCATGAGCGATCGGGCTGGCAACTGGGTGACCTACAGCGGCGAGATCTACAATTATCTGGAACTCCGCAACGAGCTTGGGCCTGAGAACTTTGTTACCACCTCTGATACGGAAGTCATCCTTCACGCCTATCGAAAGTGGGGAGCCGCTTGTGTAAACCATCTTCGGGGCATGTTTGCCTTCGCCCTTTGGGATGAAGAAAACAGTACTTTGTTCTGTGCACGCGATAGATTTGGCATCAAGCCGTTCTATTACACTATTCTAGACGGAGTCCTTTATTTTGCCTCTGAGATCAAGGCTCTGCTGCCTTTCCTCGAACGTGTGGAAACGGACCTGGACGGCTTCAGGGACTATGTGACCTTCCAGTTCTGCCTGGCGGGAAAGACGCTGTTTAAAGGAGTCAAAGAGCTTCTTCCCGGCCACACGCTGCAGGTTGCTAAGGGTAAAGTAGAGACCAAGAGGTATTGGGAGGTATATTACAACCTGGACTTCGACCACACCCCTAAATACTTCGAAGAGAAGCTGCGGGCGCTCCTAGAGGACTCGGTCAAATTCCACGTGCGCAGCGATGTTCCTGTGGGGGCTTATATCAGCGGTGGGGTGGACTCGAGCATCGTGGCCTCGACGGCAAGCAGGATCTATCCTGATAACTTCATGGGGTTTCACGGGAAGTTTTCCTTCAGCCCGGAGTACGATGAAAGCCGCTATGCTCGCACGCTGGCAGAATATCACGGATTTGAGCTAAAAGAGATAGATATCACCGCGCAGGACTTCATCGAAAACATCCGAAAAGTAATCTACCACCTGGACTTTCCAGTAGCCGGCCCTGGCTCCTTCCCCCAATATATGGTCTCAAAACTGGCCAGCCAGCACCGCAAGGTCGTACTTGGTGGCGAGGGAGGTGATGAAACCTTCGGAGGCTATGTCCGCTACATCATCGCCTACTTTGAGCAGTGCATTAAAGCCGCCATCGATGGCACGATGCGCAGCGGGAACTTCATCGTTACCTATGAGTCCATCATCCCGAACCTTGTGTCACTGAAACAATATAAGCCACTGCTCCAGGAATTCTGGCGAGAGGGCTTGTTCCAGGACATGGACAGGCGATATTTCCGCCTGATTAATCGTGCAAATCTAATGCATGATGAGGTCCACTGGGAGCTTTTACAGGACTACTCTCCCTTCGAAACCTTTCAGAGCATCTTTCACGGAGATAATGTCCAGAAAGAATCGTACTTCGACTTGATGACACACTTCGACTTCAAAACGCTACTGCCCGCGCTGCTTCAAGTGGAAGATAGGGTGGGCATGGCTCACGGGCTTGAGTCAAGGGTGCCCTTCCTCGACCATCCTGTGGCGGAGTTTGCTGCCACCATGCCTTCAAATGTCAAGTTCAAAGACGGGACGATGAAGTATATCCTTAAAACAGCCATGCGGCAAGTGCTCCCACCAGCAATCTTGGAGCGGAGGGACAAAATGGGCTTCCCCACGCCTTTGACAGAATGGGTCAAAGGGGAAGCACGGGATTTTGTACGCGCCATTTTCTCCTCCCAGAAGGCATTGCAGCGAGACCTTATAGACAATCGCGTTGTGCTGGAAGGCCTCGATCAAGAAGAGAAATACAGTCGCAAGATATGGGGGCTCCTATGTTTGGAACTCTGGCAGCAAGAGTTCCATGATAAGCAAAATGAGTACAAAAAGCTGGTTATCGGTCACAAATGAAGACTGAAATGGAACAGGAGGTAATAATGGCATGAAAGTATTGATTACAGGCGGCGCAGGGTTTATTGGTTCTCACGTCGCTGACCAGCTACCGGCTCGTGGTGATAAGGTGCTGGTCATAGACAATTATGCCACTGCACGGCGGGATAATCTAACTCCGCATCCCAACCTCAAAGTGGTTGAGGGCACCATTGCGGATGCCAAGCTGGTGAACAATATTTTTGCTGAATTTAACCCCGATGTCGTCCTCCATGCGGCGGCTTCCTTTAAGGACCCCGACAACTGGCAAGAAGATGCGATAACCAATACACTGGGCACAGCGATTGTGGTACAGGCTACCAAGCGCACAGGCGTTAAACGCCTCATTTACCTCCAGACGGCACTCTGCTACGGGCTACATCCTAAGGAACAGCCTATCACGTTGACACACCCCCTGTATCCGGAGGGCAGCAGCTATTCCATAACCAAGACTGCTGGAGAGAACTTTATCGTACTTAGCGGGCTGGAGTTCATCTCTTTCCGCCTGGCAAATGGCTATGGCCCGCGCAACCTGACCGGGCCATTGCCTACGTTCTATAGCCGTTTGACCAATAATAAGCCTTGCTTTGCGATGGATACACGCCGTGATTTCGTTTACATTCAGGACATAGTGAACCTCATAGTGATGGCAATAGACGGGAAAGGGAACAAGGGCATATATCATATCTCCTCTGAGTCCGATTACTCTATCAAGGAGCTCTTTGAAGCAGTGGTAAAAGCGCTTGGCATCAAGCTGGACCGCGAGGTTGAGGTGCGTCCACGCGGCCCTGATGATGCCTATACCATTCTCCTTGACCCTAGCAAGACGATTAAAGACTTTGGTTGGAAAGCCACGACACCGCTGGAGGTTGGGGTACGAAAAACAATCGAATGGTACAAGAAGTACGGCATATCTCAGACCTATACCCACTTGAGGTCCTACGAGGAAAAGAAGTGAATGGAAGAGTTCAAGGACACCAAAATCCTTGTCGTTGGCGGTGCAGGCTTTGTGGGGAGCAATCTGGTCAAAACGCTTCTACAATCCTCGCCATGTGAGATTGTCATCATCGACAACTTGCTCTCAGCTGAACGTGCAAATGTCCCTGATGTGGCACGGATAATTTTTATCGAAGGTTCAATCACTGATGACAAAGTCCTGCAGGGATTCCGCAACGAATTCGACTACGTCTTTCACCTCGCAACATATCACGGCAATCAAAGCTCCATTTTCAATCCCCTGGCGAACCATGAGAACAATACACTCACGACCCTTAAGCTCTACGAACGGATAAAGGGTTTTAGGAAGCTGAAGAAGGTGGTGTATTCCTCGGCGGGATGTACAGTTGCTGAAAAGACTTCCGATACAGCGCATGCCACAACAGAGGACCAGCCTGTCTCGCTTTATCTCGATAGCCCGTATCAGATATCAAAAATCATCGGGGAGTTTTATTCGAACTACTATTTCAAACAGCATGGCCTCCCGGTAGTTAAGGCGCGTTTTCAGAACGTCTACGGCCCTGGAGAGATGCTGGGCGCTGGAAAATGGCGGGGGACGCCCGCAACTGTCTGGCGTAATGTGACGCCCACCTTCATCTATCATGCTATTAAGAAAATGCCGTTAACTGTTGAGAATGGTGGTATAGCTACCCGTGACTTCATCTATGTTGACGATATCGTGCGGGGATTGATGCTTTGTGCTACTCGTGGACGTCCGGGAGAAGTTTATAACCTTGCCAGCGGCGTGGAAACGTCAATCCTCGATTTAGCCAACTTGATTAACAAACTGACAGGCAATCCAGTCCCCCTTGATTTTCGCCCCCCGAGAGATTGGGACCGCTCCGGCAGGCGTTTCGGCAGCACAAGAAAAGCGCACCGGGAACTCGGCTTCAAAGCCAGCGTAAGTCTAATTGACGGCCTTACTGCAACCATCGAATGGACAAAACAAAATCTCTCATTGATAGAGGCCTGCATTCATAAACACGATAAACATATGGCGAAAGCGGCCTGAGATCACACCTTAGGTAAGCAAGCCTAATCCCAGTCGTCAAACCGGGATTCTTCGCGACAACTGAAGACTACCACTCATCATTGATTCGCATTCTTGATTGAACATTACTTCATTGAACATTACTTCCTCTCCAATAAATCGCGATAAATTTTATCCATCCTCCTGGCTCCGGCCTCGGCGGAGTGCCACTTGACAGCGAACTCCCGGCTGCGACGCCCGATTTCCTTTCGTTTCTCTGGGTTTTGCACCAGGTCCACCAACACATCGTGTACTGTCTCTGGCGTGGCACTTATCACTGGCAGTTCCTCTACGTAATCGGGGATTTCCTGCCTCATGCTTTCCAGCCACTCGGGCCGCAGGTAACATACCACGGGTTTACCCAGCATTATCGCCTCCCTGACATTAGCACCAAAGAAGCCAAAGGTAAGCATGTCCACCACAATGTCTGCCTGCGCTTGGTAATAGCGAACCTCTTTGTTCGGGATATC
>Ga0209636_10005411_pt1 | contig 13040 bp, 8 predicted proteins | sample DeeMarSWOR152_54_FD_187464 | JGI IMG/M metagenome (GOLD analysis project Ga0209636, IMG submission 187464) | Marine sediment microbial communities from White Oak River estuary, North Carolina - WOR-1-52-54 (SPAdes) (version 2) | ecosystem: Environmental > Aquatic > Marine > Intertidal zone >...
ATCTCCTCCTTGGTGAAGAGGAAGCAGTCAAGGAAGAGTTCGTTGGGGCGTTACAGGAAAAGCTTTTCACAGATGATGATGAGCGGTTGCTCAACAGCATAATATATTACGGTGATGAAATCGCGATGGGGGATAATTATTATTTAGGTGACCGTAATGGTGTGCGCACACCCATGCAGTGGAGTTCGGATAGGAATGCAGGTTTTTCCAGTGCTAATCCACAAAAATTATTTCTACCAGTGATTATAGATCCCGAATTCCATTTCCAAGCAGTTAATGTGGAGAACCAAAAACATAATTCATCATCATATCTCTGGTGGATGACACATTTAATAGCCACTCGAAAACGTTATAAGGCTTTTGGTCGCGGGGATTTAAAGTTCATTTACCATGATAATCCAAGAGTTCTAACTTTTTTACGAACTTATAAAAATGAGTCCATCCTTGTTTTAGCTAATTTATCACATTTCGCGCAAGCAGTTAGTCTTGACCTTTCAAAGTATAGCGGCAATATTCCGAAGGAAATATTCAGCCAAAATAGATTCCCAGTTATTAAAAATGCACCATATATAATTACTATGGGTCCATACGATTACTATTGGTTTGTATTAAGTAAACAGGAAGAAACATTAAGTACGGCAGAAAGTACAAAAATACCGGTGCTTAACATTGATGGCAAATGGGAGAAAGTACTGGGGCATAAGAATAAAGAAATATTGGAACAAAAAGTTTTTCCATTATACCTCCAGCGTTCTCGGTGGTTTGGTGGCAAAGCTAAAACCATCCAGAAGATCAGCATCCAAGATACCATCCCCATTCCTAGTCGAGAACCTATTGCCCAAGTACTCATACTAAAAGTAGAATATACTGATGGCTTACCTGAAATGTACCTTTTACCTTTATCATTTATGTCAAAGCATAGTAAAATAATAGAAGAATTTCCTCAAAGCATAATTGCATTTTTGAGAACCAGAAAAGAGGACGGAGTGCTGTTCGACAGCGTTTTTAACCAGAATTTCCGTGGATTATTACTCAGTATGATTTCACAACGGAAAAAGGTCAAATATACTAAGGGTGAACTGATTGCATATCCTGGTAAAGCTTTCAAACGATTATTATCACCAAAAGATGTAAACGCAATTGGATCAAAAATGCTCAAAGTCGAGCAGAGCAATACTTCATTCATATTCGAGGATATATTTTACTTGAAACTATTTCGTCGTTTGGCGCAAGAAATTAATCCAGATCTCGAGTTAGTTAGATTTTTAACTGATAAAACTTCATTTTCAAACATCCCGCCATTTGCGGGTGCACTCGAATATCGAAATAAGAATGCAAAGCCTATGATTTTAGCAATATTACAAGGCTTGATTCCCAATCAGGGTGATGCTTGGTCGTTCACAGAAAGTTCCATTCATGGTTTTTTTGATAGATTACTTGAAAAAAGAAATGAGCACCTATTGCTTCCTAAGCTTACGGGCTCTGTTTTGGATTTTGATCTTACGATATTACCGCAAGAGAACCAAGAATTAGTTGGTGGATTTTATTTGGATATGGTTACTCTTCTTGGAAAAAGAACGGCCGAGCTTCATAATGCGCTCTCGTCCGAACCTGAGGACCCGAATTTTGCCCCGGAGCCGTTCTCAAAGCTTTATCAACGTGCGCTCTACCAATCGTTTGAAAGTATAACCAAGAGAAATCTCCAAGCATTGAAAAAGAATATAAACAAACTACCAACGGATTTTAAAAAAGATGCAAAGTGCATTATTGCATCTGAGAAAGAAATATACCGCCAAATCAAAAGGATTCTGAATGTTAAAATAAAGGGTCAAAAGATTAGAATACACGGTGACTATCATTTAGGCCAAGTACTTTTTACCGGAAAAGATTTTGTGATAATAGACTTCGAAGGTGAACCCGCTCGAACATTAAGTGAACGACGGTTGAAGTATTCACCACTACGCGATGTAGCAGGGATGATTCGTTCATTCCATTATGCTGCTTTTTATTCTTTATTTAAGAATCCTCATATTAAATCTGAGGCCATTCCAGCTCTGGAGCCATGGGCTGAGCTTTGGTATCGTTGTGTTAGTGTAACTTTTCTTAGTTCATATCTGGAAACTATTAAAAATAGTGATTTAGTACCAAAAGAAAAAGAAGAATTAGAAATATTATTACAATCTTTGCTTTTAGAAAAGGCTCTTTACGAACTTGGCTATGAACTTAATAACCGTCCAGAGTTGGTGATAATTCCATTGAAAGGAATTAAGAATGTAATAGAATCCCCAACATGAGCGAATCCACATTGCCAAAAATCCGGATATTAATTTTTACTACTATTTCGGTATAAGACTTTCGATTTCCTTATCCATTTTCGTAATTTCTGCAATTTTAATATCAAACTCTCTAATATTTTTTATAGCCATCATGATCAAATATATGGCGAGCACGATCAAAAATATACAAATACAAATTAATGGTATTAGAAAATACGGTACTTCAAAGATATTGTAAAATTTAGAGGTAGACACCAAAATAGTCAATACTGAAAGTGGTAATACAAAAACTGTTATCCCTGTACGTAATGTGGCTAACGAAGTTCGTTTCTCTGCCAAGAGTAATTGAACTTCACTGATTAATAAAGACCTACTCCGATTTTTCATACATAATCCTTCATTAAATACTACCGATACTACCAATTGATTTTTATTACCATGTTAATATTAAGGAATTATTTAAAATTGACCTAAGAACAATCTTCTATATTACAATCTAATAAAACTAATTATCTACCAGATAATCAAATCAGAAAAAGCTTGGCTAGACCTGTAAAGGAGATCAATAAATATATATAAAGTATATTAAAAAAACCGATTAATATATACTGGCTTAGAATGATCTAATAAACGTTAAAAAAAATATGGAATTTTCTATGACTGTTAATCCATTTCTCTACTACTTGTTTTAATTTATAGTTCAATTTATCAAACATATATCTATTGTGTTGTTTCAGATAATAATAATATCTTTTACAATTTTCAAGGGTATGCTTGCTATGGATAGGGAACACTCTATTTTTTAATTCAAATAATATCTTATCTGCATTAAGAGTCTTTCTTTTAGAGAGAGATTGCTCAAATTCTATTACAGCTTCGTTAATTTTCAAAATTTATCCCCATCCTGGTTAGATATATATTGATTTTTCAGATATTAAATCTTTCTAAGTGCGTTCACATCTATCATCCTAAAATGAACATAGATCGTAGCTCGCATCAAAGCATCAGTTACATTATATTTAACAGAATTTAGGAATATTTCGATATCTTTAAATAAAGTGTGTAATATCTTTTGCTGAGCTAAAAAGATCTAGACTCCTCATAGGTTGTATGCCCTCTGAAATATAATCACTAAAATATGGAGATTAATAAATATGATAAAAAAAGCTGAAAAACAGAAAGTAAAATCAAAAAATAAGCCACAGCTACTGGTTAAAGACCAAAATGTGCTATATGATCATAGCCTCATGACTGATTATGACATCTATCATTTTCGTGAGGGTACACATTTCAAGCTCTACGAGAAATTGGGAGCACATGTGGTTACATTTAATGGATTAGCGGGGACATACTTTGCAGTCTGGGCACCAAACGCAGGTAAAGTTTCTGTTCTGGGCGATTTCAATAATTGGAATCCGAAATTACATCTTTTAACTGTCCGGTGTGACGGTTCGGGGATTTGGGAGGGTTTTATACCTGGGGTGGGCAAAGGTGACATTTACAAATTTCACATTGTCTCTAAACAAAAAGGTTATACCGTGGCTAAAGCAGATCCGCTGGCGTATTATTATGAGGTACCGCCAAAGACCGCATCTGTGGTATGGGACATGGGGTATAATTGGTGTGATGAGAGATGGCTGGCAGAACGTAAAAAGAACAACTCATTGACCGGCCCTATCTCTATCTATGAATTACATATTGGCTCATGGAAACGAGTCACCGAAGAACAATACAGACCTCTATCTTACCGTGAACTGGCTCCACAATTGGCTGAACATGTCAATCAATTGGGTTTTACGCATGTGGAATTCCTACCAATTATGGAACATCCATTTTATGGTTCCTGGGGCTATCAGACCACCGGATATTTTGCCCCCACTAGCCGGTACGGTACACCACAGGACTTTATGTATTTAATAGAACAACTGCATCAGAAAAATATAGGTGTAATTTTAGACTGGGTGCCGTCGCATTTTCCCACCGACGAGCATGGTCCTGGGTTCTTTGATGGTACACACCTTTACGAGCATGCAGATAAACGTAAGGGTATTCATCCAGACTGGAATAGCTATATTTTCAATTATGGCCGTAACGAAGTGCGAAATTTTTTGCTCAGTAGTGCACTGTTTTGGTTGGATAAATATCATGCGGATGGACTTAGGGTGGATGCGGTGGCGTCTATGTTATATCTTGATTACTCGCGTAAAGATGGTGAATGGATCCCGAACGAGTATGGTGGCCGTGAGAATTTAGAAGCCATCGATTTTTTACGACGATTAAACGAAGAGATTTATAAGAATTATCCGGGTGTTCAGACAATTGCCGAAGAATCCACAGCTTGGCCCATGGTTTCCAAACCTACATATCTGGGTGGGCTGGGTTTCGGGTTGAAATGGGACATGGGTTGGATGCATGATACATTGGAATACATGACCAAAGAGCCTGTACACCGTAAATTTCACCATAATAAGCTAACCTTCAGAATGCTTTACGCAAGTACGGAGAACTTTATACTTCCACTATCACATGATGAGGTGGTGCATGGTAAGGGCTCATTGTTGGGGAAGATGCCAAAGGATGACTGGCAGAAGTTCGCAAACCTTCGGTTACTATATGGTTATATGTACGGCCAATTAGGTAAAAAATTATTATTCATGGGTGGTGAGTTTGGTCAATGGGGTGAATGGGACCATGACAAGAGCTTAGATTGGAACCTATTAAATTACGACCCGCATACCGGACTTCAAAAATGGGTACACGACCTCAATAAGCTTTACATTACTGACTCAGCATTGCACGAACTTGATAGCCAAACGGACGGTTTTGAATGGATAGATTGCAATGACTCGCAGCAGAGTGTTTTAAGTTTCATCCGTAAGGATTCGTCCAAGAAGAATATGGTATTATTAGTGGGTAATTTCACACCAGTTCCACGGTACAATTATAGGGTAGGTGTACCCATAGGCGGTAGCTGGAAAGAAGTACTGAATAGTGATTCTAAATTATATGGAGGTTCCGGTCAAGGAAATATGGGTAGTGTAAAAGCTACACCGGTGAAATTTCACGGTAGACCATACTCAGTATCATTAACATTACCGCCGTTGGGCATTGTGTTTCTGAAGCCAGAAGGTGACTAATGAACAAGTATGTGTGCATTCATGGCCATTTCTACCAACCGCCCAGGGAGAATCCGTGGTTGGAGAAGATTGATTTGCAGGAGTCAGCCTACCCATATCATGACTGGAACCAAAAAATAACCGGAGAATGCTATGGTCCGAATACTGCTTCACGGATAATAGGTTCGGATGGCCAGATAGTGGATATTGTTAATAATTACGAAAAAATGAGTTTTAATTTTGGACCTACACTGCTTTACTGGCTAGAAAAGCATTACCCTGAGATATATAAAGAGATAATAAATTCTGATCAAAAAGCTACAATTAGGTTCTCTGGCCATGGCACTGCATTGGCGCAATGCTATAACCACATGATTATGCCTTTAGCGAATAGTAGGAATAAACGCACCCAGGTTTTATGGGGCATTCGTGATTTTGAATATCGTTTTACCCGAAAACCTGAGGGTATGTGGTTACCGGAAACCGCGGTGGATCTTGAGACCTTGGACATCATGGCGGAATTTGGCATAAAGTTCACAATTCTCAGTCCACATCAGGCAAAAAGAGTAAAAAGGATGAACACAGAAGTATGGACTAATGTTGAGGGCGGAAAAATAGACATTAAGATGCCTTATTTATGCAAATTACCCTCGGGTCGAAATATTGTAATTTTTTTTTATTCTGGGCCAATATCTAAGGAGATTGCTTTTAATAAGCTTCTCAAAAGTGGTGAAGAATTTGCTAAAAGGTTACTTGGAGAGTTTGGTACAGAGCAAGAAAGGGCGCAACTGGTGCATATTGCAAATGATGGTGAAACATATGGTCATCATCATAGATTCGGTGAGATGGCATTGAGCTATTGTCAACATTACTTAGAGGATCATGGACTGGCAAAATTAACCGTTTATGGAGAATATTTAGCACAAAATCAACCGATATTTGAGGTGGAAATTATCGAGAATACATCCTGGAGCTGTAGCCATGGCATGGAACGCTGGCGTAATGATTGTGGATGTAGTATGGGGGTACATCCTGGTTGGAACCAAGCCTGGCGTAAGCCGTTGCGTGATGCGCTGGACTGGTTGCGAGATGCTATGGCGGCGATCTATAAGAAAGAAATGGGTAACTATTTGAGAGATTACTGGGGTGCAATCGATGATTATATTGAGGTCATTCTGGATAGATCGCAGAATAATGTTGAGAATTTCCTAAATAAACATAAGAAACGCGAACTTATAAATGAAGAAAAAGTTAAAGCCCTTATGCTACTGGAAAGCCAGCGACAGGCAATGTTCATGTATACTAGCTGTGGCTGGTATTTCGATGATGTCTCTGGGATAGAAACCGTACAGGTTCTGCGCCATGCTAGTCGTGCGTTACAGTTGATTCAACAGGCGAGTAGTGAAAACTTGGAGGATGAGTTTTTAAAATTACTTGAAAAAGTACCAGGCAATAAAAAGAAATTTAGAAATGCTGCTAAAATTTACGGTAGTTTGGTTAAACCGAAACAATTAGATATTCTAAAAGTAAGTGCCGATTTTGTCTTTACCTTTTTATTCAAAGTCTATCCAAAAAACGCTAATATTTATTGTTATAAAATAAATATTGAACACCCGGGTCAGATTGAAGTAAATAATTGTAACCTGACAGTAGGTAAGTTTAAAATTAAATCTCACATAACGTGGGAAGAGAGTAAGATAAGTTTTGCGATTCTACAGGTGGATAATAATGATATCATATGGGGTGTCTGTAATTTCACGAATGATGATGATTTTAATAAAATGTCTCATGAGCTGAAAGGCACTTTATTAAAAAGTGAACGGAAAAATATCAATGAGCTATTTAATAATATGGTCACACACTTTGGGGATCATGTTTATTCATTAAAGCAATTATCCAAAACTGACAGGGATGCTATTTTGACTGAGATCTACGAACCTGCTTTAGAAGACCAATCATTAACTATTGAGCAAGTTCATGAGAAATATTATCCAATTATCCAGCTCTTAAAAGATGATCATAGTGCTTTATCAAAGAAATTAGCCAGTAATTTAGAATTTGTGTTAAATACCGACTTACGCAGAGTTATTGAGGCTGAGTATATAGATTTAAACAGATTTAATCACCTTATCGATCAAATAAAGAGCTGGTCAGTAAAGCTTGATGATACGTCAATTGGTTTTCTCGCCGGGGTACGTATCAATGCTTTAATGGTTAAGTTAAAAGACAAACCTGAAGATATATCTTTATTAGAGAAACTTATTTCGATGTTTTCAATGGCTGATAAGATTCCACTAATCTATGAATACTGGAATGTCCAACAAATATTTTACAAAATTATAAACGAATATTATCTCAAGATTAAAAATGAATCAATGGCTGATAATCAGCATGCATTAAAAATGCTGGAACTTTATTCGAAATTGGGAATTTATTTAGGATTAAAGATATTTTAATTGATTAATTAGCAAAGATAATCAATAATTTTTAAATTGCTAACATAAAGCTTAATAGACACAAGCACCAAATCTCAAGCACCAAGCTCCAAATAAATTCCAATATCCAATGACCGAAGGACCAAACATATTACCTGTTTACAAATTGGAATTTGTGATTTGGAATTTGGAGCTTATTTGTTATTTGGAATTTGTAATAAAAGTAAATATTAAAATATAAGATATAATACGTCCATTATTTGATTTCTCTTAATATTTTAATAAATGTGGTGCACTAAATGAGCGACTTGAACAAGAGGCGCAGTGGAATTCTCCTTCATATAACTTCTTTACCATCTCAATATGGAATTGGTGATTTTGGTCCTGAGGCATATAAATTTGCGGATTTTTTAACTAAGACAAAACAAAGCATATGGCAGATTTTACCTCTATCCCCCATTGAGCCCGCCATGGGTAACTCACCTTACAATAGCTCATCAGCGTTCGCAGGGAACAAATACATCATAAGTCCAGATCTATTAATAAAAGATGGTTTATTGAGCCAAGAGGACATTGAACAAAAACCAACATTCGCTCCAAATAAGGTGGAGTATAGAAAGATAATTAAATATAAGACTGGGTTGTTGAACAAGGTATACGATAATTTTAAAAATAAGGTTGAAGATGATAAATTTGAAATGTTTTGTTCAGAGAACACTCAATGGCTTGAGGATTTTGCGTTGTTTACGGCATGCAAAAAACACTTTAATAATAAAATCTGGAATGCTTGGCCAATTGAGGTCCGAGATAGAGCTCCAGAATCGATTGAGAAACTTAAAAATGAACTGGAGAATAATATTGAAAAGGAGAAATTTTTTCAATATCTTTTTTTCAAACAATGGTACTTGTTAAAGCAATATTGTAACAATCTAAATATCCAGATAGTTGGAGACATGCCGATTTATGTAGACCATGACAGTGCTGATGTCTGGTCCAAATCCGAATTTTTTAATTTGGATGGAAATAAAAATCCTGCGTATGTTTCAGGAGTGCCGCCAGATTATTTTAGTAAAACTGGCCAGCTTTGGGGTAACCCGGTATATAGATGGGACATACTAAAGAATGATGGCTATTCCTGGTGGCTACAAAGAATGGAACATAATCTTAAGATGTATGATTTGGTACGACTCGATCATTTCAGGGGTTTTGTACAGTACTGGGAGGTAGCCGTAAGTGAAAAAAATGCGATGAATGGTCGATGGGTGAACGGACCGGGTGAAGAGCTGTTTCATGCAATGGCCCAGCGGTTCCCAAATTTACCCATCATAGCAGAGGATCTGGGAATTATAACTCCTGATGTTATTGAATTAAAGGAAAAATTTTGCCTTCCAGGCTTAAAGGTACTATTGTTTGCTTTTGGTGAAGATTTTTCTACCAATCCGTATGCACCACATAACCATGTAAAAAATTGTTTGGTATATACCGGCACACATGATAATAACACGGTCAGGGGCTGGTTCGAAACCAAAGCAACCGCTGAGGAAAAAACTAGGCTAGGAAAATATTTAGGTGAAGAAATGACATTGGATAATGTCAACTGGAAAATGATTACATTGGCAATGAAGTCGGTGGCAAATACGGTAATCATTCCTATGCAAGATCTCCTCGGATTAGGTTCCGAGGCGCGGATGAATACACCAAGTAAAAAAACTGGTAATTGGGAATGGCAGATGAGAAGCTCCGAATTATCACCATCGTTAGTAAAAAATTTGAAAGAATTAACGAAGATTTATGGGCGAGTGTCGCTATAAAATTCTTACCAGATTATTATCCTGTATATAACTTAATTTTATATTACTTTAAATTTGAAGAACCCGCAACCGAATGATGAGTCTGGCCCGGCACCGATAAGTTCGCCTACTACCAGCAGCCATTTTCCTACATCATCGATTTCTTTAATTTCATATTCTACGATACCTGTATGTCCTTTAAAAATTTTTTTGTTAGATCTTGTGGATCTTCGCTGCAAATTATGAAAATGTGACTGATAATCGATAATTTGACCAGTGATATTTGCATCCTGAATTTTTGTACCATCTCCATATTCGTTAACGATTCTGATTAATCTATTTCGAATTAGATTTATTAACTCCTGAGGTAAAGGTGGAAATGTTACTTGGCTCAAAGGTGTCCTGAATCCGAGTTTGTATTCCCTTATTTCGGGTACTGGTATATTTTGTATATCGATCACTTCCAGATTTGCCAGGTCAAGCTTTGAGCCATCGAAGATATGTTTCCCTAATAATCCGCAATGTGCCGAAGATATTTCGAACCTGTTGAGCCCGTAATGCCGATCCGCTCCCAACCCGTCCTGGCCGGATAACCTTAATGCCAGGAGCACGTGCGGGATAAATTTTACGTATTCACCAAAGAGTAGGATTTCGATATTCAAGTATCCGTCCTTTTTGAGATTCAAAGTTTTTCCTAAGAACGGTGGGATAATAATTATTGGTCTCTGCGGCGGTGCATAACCTCTCTTGGCCACGGATTTTTCATACATATAATAGTAAAGGCAGTCTTCTTTTGACCGGCAGTCAATGCAAGCCATATCAAGATTATTACATAACATCCTTCTTACTTCGTTACCGAACACACCTCGGAACATTGAGCCCAACCAATACGGAAGTCTAGCTGGTGTGGTAAAATGTAGTTTTAGCTGTAGTTTTGATAGCTTAAGCATGCTTCACCTCTGGGTTTTGCGTTTCTACCGAAAACCGGGTGATTTAGGTTGAGCCTTGAGTTTCAATAGACTGTCGTTCCACCGCTTATTCATTTCTTTCGCATCTACCTCGGATATTTCACCAAGATCAAGGTCAGGAAAGTCGTCGTCATTGACAAAACACTTTTTAACCTCTGTGTCCAATTTGTAGATCTCCAGCAATATAGAATATGCTTTAGATGCCGTGATAAAATCTCCATTTTTGTAGTATTTGTCGGCATCTTTTAAGAAGTCAATATATGTTTGAAATCCTAAATGATCATCAACAAAAGTCCATATGAAGTCTTCGAAGTAGATGTCTCCGTCCGCATATGCGTGCCGTTTATCATCGAAATCGGCCTCCTCTAAATATTCCCCTGCAAAACAATCAACTTTGAACTTCTTTAGGTCTTTTAGGAACTGCGTCTTTTTCTGTTGCTCCATCTCCTCATTTTCCTGCTTTATCTTATTGTCCAATGATTTCTTGATTTTATTCCACTCTTTGTCTGAACCACGCATCTTGGTCTCAGCTGTACAATACTCGATAAATCGTCTTGCAACCATTTCATCTTGCCTAAGGAAACCGAGCAGGAGTGCTGTCTGCTCATCATGGTCTATATTCTTCAATTGTGAAGCTAACTGGTCCATCAGATTTACGCCCCGTTTCATATAAAATCACCTTTCTTCAGCAGCTTTTAAAATCTAACATATAATAGTGGATAGGCATAACCATTACGAGATATAAATAATGTTATTCTCAATTTTTAGGGGATCTAAAATTAACTAAACTTACATCTAAAAATTCTTATAAAAATAGATATAAATATAGATACATCCATACAGGTAAAGCATGGGTTTGGAGGCAGTAGAGGATATTGGAATCGAGCACTCCCCAGTGAGTTCAAGTGAGGGTTCCAAGCAGGTTACAGAACAGTCTCAACAATTATTGAAGCGAACTGAGCCAGATATCCAGCTAAAATCGAATCAGCTCAAAGAGTATGAACTCAAAATCCAAGCACTGACCAAGAAATGCGAGCAATTAAAGCAAGAGTTTAGGAACTATCGTGCGAGGGGAATACAAAAGGATTCGCAAAATGAAAAGTTAAGCAGGGAGAAGCTGATCAAAGAGTTGTTAAGTGGCTTGGATGCATTGGACCGTGCAAAAGAATTCACGGTGGAGAAAAGATTGCCCAAAAGGTGTTCAAAAATATTGGCAGATATTAAATCGAATCTCGAAATGACCTATGATAAGATAATTTCAATATTGAATCTGCTTGTGATTAACCCAAGCCCGGGTGAGAAATTCGAGTCAGCTCGACATATAGCACTGAAGAAAGTCAACAGTGAGAGATATCATAATAACACAATTGTTAGTGTAGTACGGAAAGGCTACATGCTGAATAATACCGTTCTAAGACCAGCAGAAGTAATGATCTCAAAATATATTAGCAAGCGTCGAAGAAAGCTGACATTATTTCAAAGGTTTCTTTCCTATTTCAGATCATAGTGTATTTATTTAATAAGAATTGAAGATGATCGTATGGTAGAAAATCAAAAAATTCTTGGTATTGATTTCGGCACCACGAACTCGAAGATGGCGTTTATTGAGATGGACGAGCCGACCATCATTGAAAACCGTGAGGGATTGATCAATACGCCGTCAGTTGTTTACTTTAAAGAAAACGGTGAGGTTTTGGTCGGTGAAGAGGCAAAACATAATCTCATATCATATCCAACTAGAACGGTTGCATCAATCAAACGTAAGATGGGCACAGGATTTAAGAAAAAGGTCGGGAACGAGTCTTATCCGGCTGAATATATAGGTGCACATATCTTCAGAAAGATACTGTTTGATGCTGAAGCGCGCACGGGTTTACGATTCAACGCTGTGGTGGTCTCGGTACCTGCTAACTTTTCTGATGATCAAAGACAAGCAATAAAAGACTCAGCAGAGATCGCAGGTATTAATGTTGTTAAACTGATAAATGAACCAACCGCAGCGGCGCTTGCCTACGGTTTTAAAGAAGAAAATGAAAAAAAGATCATGGTCTATGACTTTGGTGGCGGGACATTCGATGTTTCTATACTCAGCATTGGTGACGGATTCTTCGATGTTGATGCAAGCTTCGGTGAGAATAAATTAGGCGGTGATGACATTGATCAGCTTATTGCAAATATGATTTGTCGACAGATAGCGTCGGAACATGAGATAAATATTAAAAAAGACCTTAGTGCACTCCAGTCGATAATAGATGCTGCTGAGGCGGCTAAATGTGCGCTTTCGAGTACAGTATCAACCAATATCAAGCTTCCGTTCATCGGTAAAGGAGCAAATGACGAACCTATAAAATTTGAGTATGACCTCAATCGGAAACAGTTTAATAAGATGATTGCTGGCGTCGTTGAAAGGACCAAAAAACCTGTGGAACAAGCATTACAAGATGCGGCATTGGGT
>Ga0209636_10005413_pt1 | contig 13038 bp, 8 predicted proteins | sample DeeMarSWOR152_54_FD_187464 | JGI IMG/M metagenome (GOLD analysis project Ga0209636, IMG submission 187464) | Marine sediment microbial communities from White Oak River estuary, North Carolina - WOR-1-52-54 (SPAdes) (version 2) | ecosystem: Environmental > Aquatic > Marine > Intertidal zone >...
CGATGGTGATGATTTCCACGCCCTCGCACTCGGCAGCGAGAAGGAGGCAGCTGTTTTTTGGCTCTCTGTTAACGAGGACTGTGCAGGCGCCACAAACTCCGAGGTTGCACCCTTTTTTTGTTCCAGTCAATCTTAATTTATCTCTGAGAACATCGAGAAGAGCCTCTCCACTTTTGACAGCCACAGCATGCTCTTCGCCGTTGACCTTCAGGGTGATGAGGCGGTGGGATTTCTTATCGTTTTCCATAGGATTGATCTTATCTGGATTGCCCCTGGGCCCTTTTCAGAGATTCCGCCAGGCTCCTTCGGGTCAAGACCTGTATCAATTCCTTTCTGTACCAAATAGAACCTCTGATATCCGAGATTGGCTTGGCTTCTTGTTTAGCTGCAGAAGCGGCTTCTTCGAAAATGCTTGGAGTTGGTTTTTCCCCCTCAAGAGAATTGCTTGCCTTTAAAGCCAATAAGGGAGTGGGAGCCACTGCACCGAGAACAATGGCAGCCTTGGATATGGTCTCTTTGTCTAAAGTAATCCGGGAAGCCACAGAAACAACCGCCAGGGCATTTGCTTCTCGAAGGGCGAATTTGAAGAATGAAATTCCTGTTCTGGGGGGAGGAATGGGAATAAGGATCGAAGTCAGCAATTCTTCATCTCGGCAGATTGTCAGCCGGGGACCGGTGAAGAATTCCAGGAGATCGACCTGTCGAAAGGATTCTGTACATTGAAGCTCGACACTTGCCTCAGCTGCAATAAGCGTCGGGGGCAGGTCTGCAGAAGGCACAGCACTGGCAATGTTTCCACCGATGGTAGCCATAGAGCGAATCTGGGTGGAAGCCATAGAGCCAGCTGCCTCAGCAAGGGCTGGAAGGTGGGACTGGATTAAGGGATGGGATATGATTTCTTGAGGTGTGACCATGGCTCCCAGGCGAATGTTTTGGCCTTTTTTCTCAATTTTCTTGAGCTCTTTGATCTTGTGGAGAGAAACGAGAGCCTCGGTCTCAATGAGACCCTGTTTCAGGTCCAACAATAGGTCAGTTCCGCCGGCGACAACAAGGGCGTCCTTGAGTTTGGCGAGGAGCTTAAGAGCTTCGGCCAAGGTTCGGGGGGTGTGTAGTTCCAGATCAGGGAGAATCATCGGTGTAAGATATAGCACTGGGGAAATGAGATGTCAAATTCAAAAACCAAGTCCGTTCTCCTGGGAAAAACAGTAAAAAAAGGATGGTTCTATCTTTTCACCTAAACTAAGACTAAGTCATTGTGGAAAGAACTGGATTTTTCATCTCTTGGGAATCCATTCCTAATAGAGTCCATCGTCTGGGCCTGATCCCGTTTTTAGAATAAAGAAGAAAAGAGGATTTGAAGTCAATGTCGTCTTTAGAGGTATTTTTTCAGGTAGTGGGCGGTATGGGATTTTCGGGATTTGATGATCTCCTCTGGAGGCCCTTCGGCGACAATCTGTCCTCCTTTCTCGCCACCCTCAAGCCCCAGGTCAATGACATAATCAGCACATTTGACCACATCCAGGTTATGTTCGATGACCACCACGGTGTGACCCTCTGCCACGAGTTGCTGGAAGCATTCAAGGAGCATGGAGACATCATCAAGATGAAGGCCAATGGTAGGCTCATCAAAGAGGTAAAGGATTTTTTTCCCTTTTTGATGGATGAGATGATAAGCGAGTTTGATCCTCTGCGATTCTCCTCCGGATAGAGTGGTGGTCGGCTGGCCTAATTTCAAATATCCCAATCCTACATCCTTCAAGGGAGCCAATTTTTTGGTGATATCCGGTCTGTCAGAAAAAAACTCACAGGCCTCTGAAATACTCATCTGGAGGACCTCATCGATATTTTTCCTTTTGTACTTGACCTCCAGAATTTCTTTCTTGAACCTTTTTCCTTGGCAGGCCTCACAGGTTAAGACCACGTCAGAGAGAAACTGCATTTCAATGATTTGCTGGCCGGCTCCTTTGCACTCCTCGCATCTTCCTCCCATGACGTTGAAAGAGAAAAAGCCAGGTTTATACTGCAGCGCCCGGGCTTCTCTTGTCTTGCTGAAAAGGTCTCTTATGCTGTCCATCGCCTTGGTATAAGTGGCAGGGATCGAACGGGGAGAAGTGCTTAACGGAGACTGGTCGACCATGATGATTTTATTTAATTTTTCTTTCCCCTTTATTTCGGCGAAGCCATCTGTGGCTTCCCCGATCCATCCCTTGTAGAGGACATCATTCAGTAAAGTGCTTTTTCCCGAGCCTGAGACTCCAGTGAGGCAAGAGAAGGCATAGAGAGGAATTTTGACCTTCAGGTGTTTCAGGTTGTGTTTATGAGCGTCGATGATCGTAATAAAATTCTTAATGTTTCGTCTCCTGGGAATTGATATTTCCTTTTCCTTCCTCATATATTGGGCTGTGAGGGAATTCTTGCTCTCCAGGAATTTACGTCTGATTCCTTTGAAAACAACTTTTCCTCCTTTTTCTCCAGCTCCTGGTCCTAAGTCGATCAAATATTCAGCCGAATTGATGATTTCGGGATCGTGTTCGACCACCACCACCGTGTTTCCCATGTCTTTCAGAGTTTTTAGGATGTCGATCAAGCGGCGATTATCGCGGGCATGCAGTCCGATACTCGGTTCATCCAAAACAAAGAGAGTCCCCACCAGAGAGGCGCTGAGGGCAGCGGCCAGGTTTATCCTCTGAGCTTCACCCCCGCTCAACGTAAAAGTCATGCGGTCTAAGGTGATGTAATCCAGGCCGACTTCCAGCAAGAATTTCAGCCTGTTTTTAATTTCTGAAATCAATTTTTCAGCCACCTGTTTCTGGAACGGGGATAACTCGAGATGGCAGAAGAATTCATAAGCCTCTTCAACAGTTTTTTGGGCCACCTCGCCGATACAAAGCCCTTCCATTTCTACACTCAGAGCCCTGGGATTGAGGCGCATTTGATGGCAGAAAGGACAAGGCATATATTTTCGGTAGCGGCTGAGGAAAACTCTGACCTGGACCTTGTATTTTTTGGTCTGGAGCCAATTGAAAAATCCTTTAACTCCATAATAGCCATCTCCGCCTTCCAGAATGAGGTCCTGCCATTCTTTTTTTAGATCCTTGAAAGGTATATCCGTGGGAATCCCTCTCTTTCTAGCTTCCAACAGCAGTTCTTCCATCATCTCTTGGGAAGCAGGCTTTGTCCAGGGTTCCACAGCTCCTTCTTCCAGAGATTTGTTTTTATCAGGAATGATTCTCTCTTCATCTAGAACAGCCAGGTCGCCAAAGCCGTGGCAAGTCGGACAGGCTCCTTGAGGACTGTTAAAAGAAAAGAGATTCGGATAAGGCTCCTCGTAGACAATCTGGCATTTTTTGCATTCCAGCTTATCCGAGAAAATGAATTCCTCGTGTTTATCTGTTTGCACTTTGGCTTTGCCTTTGCCTTTCCTTAAAGCCATCTCCAGAGAATCGACCAGCCTTTCCCTTTCTTCCTGGTCGAGAGTCATTCTGTCTACCAGGACATCGATGTGTTGTTTATTTTTGAGCTGAGTCTGTTTAAGTTCAACGATTTTATGATCGTCAATGATTCGGAAAAATCCATCTTTTTTTAGAGAAGCGACCCCTTTTTCCAGAGGCCAGGAGAAAGAGATCCATATCTTTGTTCGGGAAGGAAGTTGGTAGAGATGATCGACTATGGAATCTATGGTATCCCGAACCACGGGTTGGCCGCACTTCAGGCAGCGAATCGTTCCGATCCGAGCATAGAGCACCCTCAAAAAATCATAAATTTCAGTGACCGTAGCCACTGTGGAACGCGGATTTTTGGTGACTGCTTTCTGTTGGATAGCAATGGCTGGGGTGATTCCTTCGATAAGCTCAGCATCGGGCTTATCCATTCTCTCCAGGAATTGGCGCGCATAGGAAGAGAGGGATTCGATGTAGCGGCGCTGCCCTTCTGCATAAAGGGTATCAAAGGCCAGAGAGGATTTTCCCGAGCCGCTCACTCCAGAGACGATGATGAGTTTATTCAGGGGAATGTCAAGGTTGATGTTCTTCAGATTGTGGACCCTGACTCCTCTGAGTTTGATCTTTTCTTCCATGTTAACTCTCTATTATAAGTCTCTGCTGTAAGGTAAGAAAGGGATTTTCGTCGAAATTTTTTCTTTCTGTTCACTTTTGTTATAATGGAAGAAATTTGAAGATCAATACCCAGAGATGAGTGTTCTTCTTATCCTTGGCATTGCCGTTGCGTTGGCCATGGATGCCTTTGCCGTATCCTTAGGGATAAGTGCTGTTTTGAAAGGAATAACGAACCGACAGACTTTTAGAGTCGCCTTCCATTTTGGTTTTTTTCAGTTCTTGATGCCTATCCTAGGCTGGTCTGCTGGACAGAGCGTCCAGGCGTACATCCAGGCTTTTGACCATTGGGTAGCCTTTGGCTTGCTCCTCCTTATCGGGGGGAAAATGATTTATGAGTCCTTTGAATTTGGGAAGAAAGAAAAGAAGTATGTGACTGACCCGACAAAAGGTCTATCTCTCCTTTTTCTCTCTGTGGCCACGAGCATTGATGCCCTTGCTGTAGGTTTGAGCCTTGCCTTGATCGGCGTTGGCATCGTCTACCCTGCTGTTATTATAGGCCTGGTTGCCTTTGTTATCACTTTGTTCGGGATGAAGATGGGCGCTTTGCTCGGGAATTTAATAAAGAAGCGAGGAGAATTGTTGGGAGGAGTCATTCTTATTATCATCGGATTAATCATTGTCTTTAGACACTTGTAGCCTTAGTTGTCATTGTGAGGTCCGAAAAATCGAAGAGAGGAAGCGGCGAAAACCAAGTTCATAATTCAAAGATTTTTCTTCTTTAAGGTCCGGATTGGGTATATTCCTACCTATATATTCCGAACACAGTTCTTTCAGGGGAGGGAATATGGACTTCCAGGCTATCGAGAAATAGATTTGATAGAGGTTTGAACGGTAGAACTCTGCTCCGGTGGTGACAATGAGAGCCAAAGGAAGAACACCAACGATTATCGCCAGGTCAGTTATTAAGAAAGGTCTGTATTTCGCCGAAACGCCGCAAAATGGTAACTCTTCTTTTTTTCCTCTGTAGATGAAGGTGTGCTTACTAACTTTTATACGGGTTTGGGCCCAGCTCTTTAAGTGTGTTTGTCATCTCCTCTGCAATTTTGGCAAATTTAGGCCCTTCTGAGGCTGAAATCCATTCCAACCTGAAGCGTTCTTCTTCCAGTCCAAAATCTTCAAGCATCAGGCTAATTGCTTCTGCTCTTTTTTCTGCCCTCTTGTTGCCATCCTGATAATGGCAATCGCCGATATGACATCCACAGATAAGAACCCCATCTGCCTTGCCTTGAGTTAAGGTGTCCATTACAAAATTAGGGTGCACCATGCCCGAACACATGCAACGGATTATATGAATATTGGCTGGATACTGTATTCGGGCAGTGCCTGCAGAGTCTGCAGCTGCATAAGAACACCAATTGCAACAAAAGGCTATAATTACCGGTTCATAATCATTTGTCATTTTAGGCCCACCTCCGTAACAGATTTAATCATTTCTTCAAAATATTCAGGCTTAAAATGCCTGACAAAAATACCCTTTTTAGGACATGTTGCCATACAAACGCCGCATCCACGGCAGATGGCTTCATTAACTTCGACTGTCTTTTTTACGCTGCCTTCTTGCATATATTCAATAAGTGTTAAAGCTTGGGCAGGGCACGGCTCTATGCAGTATGCACAACCATCACACTTTTCATCTACAACAAACGAAATTGCAGGAGACTTAACCAATTCTTTTTTTGAGATCACTCCTGCCACCCGCGATGCAGCTCCTTCGCCGTCAATAATAGCATCAGGTATGCCCAGAGCTTTACGGGCAGGACCACATCTAAATACTCCATCCGTATTAAAATCGAGGGGATTTAAAATACCAAGCATTCCCACAAAGAAATTATCTTCGCCCCTTTGAAGAAGCAAATCCTTCTCAAAATCACCCTCATCTGATTCAGCTCTCATATCATTGGCAGTGGCTACAACAATAGAACCAATATCAATGTTCTCCTTACCATTGGGTTTTACTATTTCAGCCCTGAAATTCCCAACAAAACCTTCAACTCTCCCTATTTTGGCCTCGGTATAAATCTTCACTTTCTCATTTTTATTCAATTCATCTATCATTTTCTCCACGAATCTATTCTCATTTTCCTTTGCTTTGCTAAGATCTGCTCCTTTTTCAACCAGGTAGACTTTGAGGCCAGCTTGTCCAAGTTTTAAGGCACAGGCAATGCCACTCGGGGTTCCCCCTATCACAAGGCAGGCCGGTGTTACCGGGACATGAATATCATTTAAAGACTCAAGCAATATGGCGCGGTTTATTCCCATTCTCATAAGGGTTTTTGCTTTCTCTGTAGCTTTTTGCTTATCTTTTGAATGCACCCAGGTGCACTGGTTGCGTAAGTTCACAATTTCCATAAGATAACGATTAAGACCTCCCATCTCCGTGTGAAGAAAGAAAAGGTCTTCATGGGTTTTTGGCGAGCAGGCGCCTATGACAAGCCTGTTAAATTCTTTAGTCTTTAATATCTCCCTTATTGTTACACCGTCGCAGCCGAAAGGAGTCAATTCCACCTGTTTCACATGAGGCAGCGATTTTGTATATTCAACGAGTTCATCCATATCAAGAAATCCTGCTATATTTACACCACAGCGGCATATAACTGCGAGAATCGCTGGTTCATCCTCAGGTTTTACAGGTAAAATGTCTTTTTCTGGGGGGGCGGCAATTTCCTTGCCTCGGGAAGAAGCCAGCAAGGCAGCTGCCTGTGAGGCTGCAGAACACGCCTGGATTATTGCATCGTCTACTCCTTTTGGCTCCTGGGCGCTGCCACAGACGAACATTCCTTCTTTAGAGGTATGAATGGGGTGGAAATCTTCTGTTTTTTTACTGAAAAATCCCCATTGATCTAATTCCAAACCTAGCTTTTCTGTAAGTTTGAGAGTACTTTCATTAGGAGCATAAGGGGGGACAAGAACAAACATTTCTGCATTGAAAGATTCCTTATCGTAGGAAATATCAAGGTTCCCGTCTTTTCCTTCCGCAACGGATATGCAGTCTGTCTTGATGAAGCTGATATTGGATTCTTTGGCTTTTGAATAAAATTCATTGTAATCGTCTCTGTCCAGATTCAGGTCTTGATAAAAAACAGAAGCAGAAGCATCAGGATTTCTTTCAATCGTGCCCATAGCCTCTGCCACAGCTGTCATGAAACCAACAGGCGAGGGATTAGGGAGGATGTGCCAGGCAACAGATTGTGGTTCTTTTTTATCGTCGCGTTTTATGATGCCGCCTGTCGGGCCTAATCCAGAAAGTAACCTTTCGTATTCAAGTGCCGTAAGGACATTTGGAAATTTACCATATCCATACTCTTCCAAAGATTGTGTTTTCATTTCATCCATGCCGGTAGCTAAAATTACTGCGCCCACGTTGAATTCTACTTCTGCAGGCTTCTGATCAAAAACAATGGCTTCCGGCTTACATGCTTCAACACAGGGCGGAGTTTCTTTATCACCGCATTTACCTTCAAGAATATAAGTGCATTTTTCAGGATTGATCAAAGCTTTTCTTGGTGGAAATGGCGAATAAAATGAAATCGCCTTGGAAACACCCCGGCCGAAATTGAATTCCATCGGAATCTCTCCAACAGGGCAAACAGGAAAGCAATCCGTGCACGCAGTACACTTCATCGGATCAACATATCTTGGCTTCTTAATGACCTTAACCTTGAAATCCCCTGCTTTTCCGTCAAGGCTTTTAACCTCTGCAAAGGCAACAATAGTCATATTGGGATTGCTCGTGAGTTCAAGCATGCGCGGCAGGATTGTACATGTAGAACACTCATTCGAAGGAAACATTTTATCAATTTGGGCCATCTTGCCGCCAATTGTAGGGTTCTCTTCCACAAGAATGACTTTAAAACCCTGATCCAATAGTTCAGCACTTGCCCGCATTCCTGCAGGCCCGGCTCCTATTATTAGTACAGATCCTTTCATAATGGTTGAGCTCCTTCCTCTAATATTATTTCTGTTACCATCCGCCTCGTATAAACCAGGAATTTGCCTTCCTCCTTAATAAGCCGTGTCTCAAAGCCGTCCTTTTCATATCTAGCCATTTCCTCTATAGCTTCAGGTTCAGTTGAATAATTTCCTTTATCCCACATGAATTTTTTTCCATCAATTCTTTCAGCATTTTTCGGCATAGTTACACCTCCTAATATATAAGGATTTATTTTTTAGCGTGCTTTTATTTGCACTCATTTTGGTCTGATTTTGTCCTACCTCCATCCACCCCGTCTCCATCCACTCCAAGAAGGGAAACCGCGCTCATCCCTGAGTCTGAGCTTATATTCTCCCTTCTTTACTTCCGCTGCAATAATAGCTGGACTTCCTTGAAAAGTGATTCTTGATCCTTTGACCTCAATTTCATCCTTTGCTTCAATCTTAATGTCCTGATTTTCAATAAACCAGCCAGGCCCCAGATGAACAGAAATTTCTTCTTTTTCCGTTTTCAAAATAAGATGAATACCATAAGACATACCTCTCAACGGGGTGATTTTCTCGACTCTTACAACCTCCCCGCTAATAGTTACGACAGTATTAGGGTCATACATTCTTCCATATTGGTTTCCTGGTCCCCAGCCTCCACTACCTCTCTGTCTCGTCCCCTTCTGGGCGAAAGACTCAGAGACAAGAAATGAAGTCATGAGGAAAATGACAACAGTAAAGATTCCAAATTTTCTCATTTTCGTGCTTCTATTTTTTTTATTTATCCTCAGCCTCTTCTCTCTTTCATCTTTTTTTTCCGAGCTTGGTCAGAGCTTCATACAGAACAGGAACCACGATCAGCCGGAGCAGGATAGCAAAAAAGAAGCCTCCGATATACACCACTGCCAGAGGACGGTGGAGCTCTGCTCCGGTGGTGACAATGAGAGCCAGAGGAAGAACACCAACGATCATTACCAGGTCAGTCATGAAGATAGGTCTGAATTTTGTCAGAGCACCTTCCATGACGGCTTCTCTGAGGGAGAGACCCTGTCTTCTCAAGTCATTGATTTTAGCCACCAGGATGATGTCATTCTGGACGCAGATTCCAAAGAGAGCTATTAAGCCGATGGTGGAAGAGACATTGATAGTTTGACCAGCGATCAAAAGGCCTAAAATCCCCCCGATCAGAGTCGAAGGAATATTCAATATGATAAGCAGAGCCTGACGTATGGAGCCGAAAGAGGAGAAGAGTACGACAAAGATGATCAGAATAACGATGAGCATGAGAGTGGTGAGGTGTTCCAGGGCTCTCTGTTGGCTCTCGAACTGCCCGCCAAAAGTGACAAAGTAGCCAGGCGGCAAGGAAATCTCCTCTTCAATTTTCTGCTGGGCTTCGCTGACAAAAGTTCCTATATCACGTTTAACCACATTGCAGAGGATGATCTTTCGCCTCATCAAATTCTCCCGGAAAATTGTCTGAGGCCCTTCACTTTTTGTGATCTCAGCTAATGTAGAGAGAGGGATTCTTTCTCCAGTTGGAGCATCTACCAGGAGATTTTTAATGGCTTCCTCGTCATTCCGGTATTTTTCGGGGAGCCGAAGGAGAACAGAAGTGATTCTGTCGGCCTCATAGACATCTGTGGCTTCGATTCCATTCAGTGCTGTTTCAATAATATCTGCCACATCGCTCACCGGAATGCCGAAACGGGCCAAATTTTCTCTTTTTAATCTAATGACCAGCTGAGGGATGCCGGTTGTCTGTTCAATCTGTAAATCAGCCACGCCTTTAACCTCAGCCATGACATTCCTGATTTCTTCGATTTTATCGTTAAGAATGTCCAAATCATAACCGAAAAGTTTTACGGAGAGTTCCCCTTCTGTTCCAGTCAGCATTTCAGCCAATTTGTTGGCTATGGGCTGCTCAAAGATGTAAGCAACCCCAGGAAGTCTATCCAGTTCTTCTCTCATGGCCTCGGTGATTTCCTTGAAACCTCTCTTGCGCTTCTCCCGGGGAAGAAGTTCAATGTTGTAATGACTGTGATTGACTGGGTGAAGATGCTCGGAAGCCTCGGCTGTTCCGGTTGTCCTGGATACAGATATGACTTCTGGAAAAGAGAGGAATATCTTTTCGATTCGGGTTCCCATTTTTACGGACTCCTCAAGCGATGTTTCTGGCAGCATGACCGTGGAGGCCATGATGGCCCCTTCGTCAAGAGGAGGAACAAATTCTTTGCCTAGGAAATTATAGGAGATTGCGGCGCCAATGATGAGAATTATAAAGATAGCCAAAATGACTTTTTTGTGTTCAAGAGATTTATCCAGTATGAGGCGATATTTTTTTGTCAAGAATTCGGTGACAGGATTTTTTTTCTCCTTTAGATGTCTTTCTGTCAGGAGAACAGAACACAGGACTGGTTTTAGAGTCAGATTCAAGATGAGAGAGCCAAAAAGGGCGGCGGCCACAGCAAAGGCAGTGGGACGAAACATCGCTCCTTCGATTCCCTTAAGAGTAAGAAGTGGCAAAAAAACCAGGATAATGATGAGATTAGCGGAAAAAAGATATTTTCCCACATCCTTCGCAGCCTCAGAGGTGAGCTCAAGGGTGGAAGCCTGCCCTTTTTTTTCTTTGAGCACCCGGAATATGTTCTCAACCATGATGATGGACCCATTGGCCACCTTTCCTATACCTATGGCTAATCCTCCGATAGACATCACTGTTAAATCTATTTTGAAAATGATCATAAGGATTAAGGCAATCAGGATAGAAAAGGGGATAGTCAGGGAAGCAATGAGAGAACTTCTCAAGTTCCACATGAAAAAAATCATGACCAGTATGATGAGGATGGCTCCCTCAAAAATTGAGACCTCAACATGACTTATGGATTTTAGTATTAAAATCGACTGGTCGTAGAAAGGCTTGATCTTAATTTTTTCAGGGAGGTCTTTGGCAATTTGAGTGAGGGCTGCTTTGATGTTGCGGATGGCTGTTAAGGTATCTCCTCCGTACTGTTTTTCAACAGTGACATAGACCGCTTCCTTGGCATTGTGGCTTCCTGCATCTCTTCTGAATTTTCCTCCGATTTTCACATCTGCGACATCCTTGACATAAACAGGAACATTGTTCCGGGAAGTGATGACCGTGTTTTTGATGTGGTCAAGAGTCTCGATCCGTCCCATCCCTTTAATCAAGACTTCTTGGGCACCTTTCATGATGATGCCGCCCGAGAAATTTCGGTTGCTGTTTTCGATCGCCTCTTTAACATCGTTTATGGTGATGTCATAATTTTTCAGCATCTCGGGTTTGAGGTAAACCTGGAACTGCTTGATAAAGCCACCCAGGTTGATAACGAAAGATACGCCTGATACTCCCTGCAACCTGTAGCGAATGGTCCAATCGGCAACAGACCGGAGTTCCATGGGATTTGATTCTTCACCGATGACTGCAAACTCGAATATTTCCCCCATCCGGGATGAAACAGGACCAAGGATTGGACGGGAAGTGCCGATGGGAAGCCGGCCCGCGATGAGCTCTAGTTTACTGGAGACGATTTGCCGGGCAAGATAGATATTCGTGCCCCAGTTGAACTCCACGGTGACCACAGAGTCTCCTGTTGTTGATTCTGATCTGACCCGGGTGACCTGAGGAGCCCCGTTGAGCAAGCTTTCTAGAGGAAAGGAGATCAGCCTTTCCACATCCTCTGAGGCCATGCCTGGGTTTTCGGTGATGATTTTAACCAGAGGAGCATTGAGGTCCGGATAAATATCTTTGGGCATCTTCAGATAAGCGATGATTCCCCAAATCGAAACCAGAACGACCAGAAGTACGGTTAACAATCTATGTTTTAGAGCAAAGTCGATTATTCTATCTATCATTGGAATTTCTCCGTTTATAATTTTCGCTTAGAATGACAAATGTTTTCCTTTTACTCATATTTTGACTTAATGGACACCTGCTTTCTTCAGGATTTCGTCATACATCTTTGATTTGAGCTGGTAGTTACCCTTGGTGACCACGATGTCACCTTCCTGGAGACCGCTCAAAATTTCCACATAACCTTTTTCGCGAGCCCCTGTTTCCACGAATTGAAGCAAATACTTCCCTTCGCTTTTTATAAAGACGATCTTTTCGTCTTTCTCATCCAAGATGGCTTCTTCAGGCACGACCAGGGCTTGACTCTGATGGTTAAGGAAGATTTTTATATCAGCAAACATTCCGGGCTTGAGTTTGTAGTCTTTATTTTCCACTTCTGTTCGCACGGTGATTGTTCGTGTCTCTTCATGCAAAACATCACTGATGTAACAGATTTTTCCGATAAATGTTTCTCCAGGATAAGCGGGAACAGAGACCTCGACCTCCTGTCCGATTCTAATTTTAGCGATATCCTTCTCATAGATTTCAGCATCAATACAGAGAACAGTGGGGTCCATGATGGTCAGAATTTCCGTTTCCTGGTCTATCATGGCTCCCAGAATAGCCTTGTTGTCGATGATTTTTCCCCTGATAGGAGCAAAGAGAGTAATGATGGGATTGATCTGATGAGTTTCAGAGATCTCATTAACTTGCTCTTCGGTAAATCCCAGGACATGGAGTTTTTTCTCGGCTGCATTCAGGTTAGCTTGAGTGACTTTAAATTCAGCTTCTGCGGTTAAGTAATTCTTTTTGGCACCGACTCCCCGGTCGAAGAGCCTTTTTTCCCTTTCGAAATTAACCTTGGCCAATTCATGATCGGCCTGAGCCTTGTAGAATTCAGATTTCGCTGTGCCGACTTCTTCGCTCTGCAAGGTAACAAGTCTTTGTCCGGTTTTCACCCAGTCTCCTATTCTGACCTGGATTTGGGAAATTCTCGCCGGAAAAGCATAACTCACAATAGCCTTTCTTAGAGGATGAGCCAAAACTTTTCCCATGGCTTGAAGATGGGATTTCAGGGACATGAAAGAAGCGGTCGCGGTCTTTATTTCTATGGCTTCTATCTCGTCTGCGGATAATTCTACGGGCTCATATCCT
>Ga0209636_10005414_pt1 | contig 13036 bp, 10 predicted proteins | sample DeeMarSWOR152_54_FD_187464 | JGI IMG/M metagenome (GOLD analysis project Ga0209636, IMG submission 187464) | Marine sediment microbial communities from White Oak River estuary, North Carolina - WOR-1-52-54 (SPAdes) (version 2) | ecosystem: Environmental > Aquatic > Marine > Intertidal zone >...
TAAATCACTCCCAAACCATAAGGTCCCAAAAGCATCCCCGTAAATATAACCGCAGTTACCCAAGGTATCCGAAACTTTCTAAGTATCTCTGGGAGAAGAAATACTGCAGCGACCCAAACCAAGAACAGGGGCAAATAGTCGATTCTACATACTCTCCTTCTTCCTTTACCACTTCTTTTCTCTCAGGTAATTTAAACTAAACTGTTCCTAATTTAAAGGTAAGAACTGATGTTAACCGTAAAAAAATAAAAAAAGGTGAATGCGAAAACTTGAATCTTCCTCAATCATTTATAATTTAAGCTATGGTTTTTTTGTCTATTCCATTCTCAATAGTTTCTCAAGTTTCCTAACTAATTCTGGGTTGTCAGGCCGTATCTCCACTATCCATTGATTGGTGTTTCCATTCAGTATGTATGGGTCATCAATAACCGCTTTGTTAACTTTGACTATTATGCCATCAATTGGAGAATAGAGATCATGAATCACAAACGGGTATGGTGCAACAGTTTCGATTGTTCCGAAAGGTTCATCCTCAGAAACATTGTCTCTCTCTTTAAAGTTCCCGACATAAACTATTCCCTTAAGCTGTCTTTCAAAGTAATTTGATACTCCAAGTCTGACGTTTCCTTGGGGTGTCAACCCGATCCAGATATTTCTTGGCGTGTAAAGCAGTTGTTCTGCTACTCTCTCTTTTCCTATTTTTTTAGGCGAAGTTGAATCGCCTCTGAAATGAGTTCAGAGAGACTTGCGTACTGCACTTTCTCCACCTCTTTCCTGATTTCCTGCCGGACACTTACAGCTTTTCCTTTTTGCATACATACTTCCCTCCTTTCCTCATGCATGTATATTCAAATATTTTAGATTCAGAACTTTGATAATAAGAAATCCTGAGAGCTGGTCGCTCTGCATTCTCTTAAACACATACTTGGGTATTCGCGTAAAGTTCAAGCTGTCAGAATACTTTAGGTTAAGGAGCACTTTACCTAGGAAGGAGATTGAGAGACATCCGGACACGGATGAGAAGTTGTTAGGGCTCAAAATCAGGGATTGACCTAAGATTTTGGAGATTACAGTCAGGTCTTAGGAGGCCATTGGATTAGGCTATGTAGGTTTAGACGAGTACAGAGGTCTACTAGTCCTAGAAATTAGCAAGAGACCTAGTTTAGGGATAAAAAATGCCAACGTAGACGGCTTTTTGAGGAAGCTTAGAGACACTATTTTGCCGTATACAAGAGCGTTCAGCTCTTATTCTCCTGAACTCCGAAGTCTTCTCAAAACGCATATACGTCCTTGTATTTAATCGATGGCCACCTACCAAAAGACGATGCCGGCAAGTGTCACTACGTCGAGGATTTTCTCGTTTACGCCAAGTACTGTGATCCTGCAACCTCCACAACTAGTAGACCAATAGAGAGCACATTTTAGTTTTCCCGTTTTTTCCATTTTGAGCCCTCTTTTTTTACCCTCGCACGATTATTTGGTTACGATTTCAGATGCGTCTACCTTGAGTTGTTTGAAAGCTAGTTCGTCTGGGCTGAAGCCCATAGCTAAACCTAACAATTGGGGATAATGGAGAACGGGGATACCGAACTTCTCGTTGAAGGTTTTCTCTATTCTAGGCTGGTTTAGGTCATAGATCATGTGACAGAAAGGACAAACCGTGACCAACGCTTGAGCGCCAACAGCTCTGATGTGGTCAAGTTTTTCCCGAGCCAACTAGAGAATCAATAAGAAATATTTTGAAAAATCTTCCTATAAAACAAATGATGAAACTGGAAAATCTCTCAGAAAAATATTTTAATTAAATCTTTGATTTTTTTATCTAGAAAAAAAGAAAAAAGCGTTTAGGATTCCTAAGGATGAGTGCGCAAAGATTTATTTTTTGTTGTCGAATAATATTTACTCCCTAATTAAGAGCGACTACATCTTGGTTACACAAAATCTTGACAAGATTTTTAATCCTCAAAGCATTGCTGTAATTGGAGCTAGCGATGAACAAGGATCTGTCGGATATGCAATAATGAATAACCTCACCGAGTTAGGATATAAAGGCAATTTTTATCCGGTTAACATCCACAAATCTAAGATTCTCGGTTTCAAAGCCTATCAAACTGTGGACCAACTTCCAGAAAACGTTGACCTTGCCATAATCGCTACTCCAGCTAGAATCGTTCCCGATGTAGTGGAGCAGTGTGGAAAGGCTGGAATAGTCGGAATCATCATCATTTCGGTTGGCTTTAAAGAGGTTGGACCGGAAGGCAGAGCGTTGGAGAAAAAGATTGTTGAGATAAAGAAGAAATATAATCTACGAATCGTAGGACCCAACTGTTTAGGCATCATCCGCCCAAGCATCCATCTTAACGCAACTTTTGCAAATAAAATGCCAAAGCTCGGCAACATAGCGTTTATCTCTCAAAGTGGTGCGTTGTGCACGGCAATCCTTGACTGGGCCATCCACCAGAACATCGGCTTCAGCAACTTCGTTTCCGTCGGCTCCATGATTGATGTGCATTTTGGCGATCTCATAGACTACTTTGGTACTGATCCGGAAACAAGGAGCATCCTAATGTATATCGAAGGAATAACCGATGCTAGAGAATTCATTAGTTCTGCTAGGCACTTTGCAAGGACCAAACCAGTAATCGTGGTGAAGGCTGGAAAGTTTAGTGAAAGTGCAGAGGCTGCTGCTTCGCATACGGGATCGCTTACTGGCGAAGATATGGTATACGATGCAGCTTTCAAACGTGCGGGAATAGTGCGTGTTGAGGAAACCGCCGACCTATTCAATTGCGCTGAAGTCTTAGGCATGCAACCCCTTCCCAGAGGCCCAAACCTGGCCATCGTCACAAATGCAGGTGGACCAGGAGTTATGGCCGCAGATGCGCTTATAGCTAAAGGTGGAAAACTGGCTAGACTAAGCCAAAAAACAATGGAGACGCTTAACAGCATCTTGCCACACTGTTGGAGTAGAGGAAACCCAATTGATATCTTGGGAGACGCTAAAACTAACAGATATAGAGCCGTAGTAGAAGCATGTTTTAAAGAAGAAAACGTCGACGGTTTATTGACAATTTATGCCCCTCAAGGCGTAGTTGATCCTGCTGAAATTGCAAGAAGCATTGTGAAGTTATGTAGGAGTATGGGAGGTCCTTGCGGGACGCTTTTGGCGTCTTTCATGGGCTACAACGAAGTGGAAGAGGCGAACCGTGTTTTCACCAAAAACAATATTCCAACCTATTCCACACCAGAACAGGCAGTGAAAACATACATGTACATGTACCAGTATAAACGCAACCTTGAACTGCTTTATGAAACACCCGAAGAGCTGCCTGTGGATAGTGTTCCACCGAAGCGTCCGCTCACAGTGATAATGAGAAACGCTGCAAGGGAAAACCGCAAAACATTAACTGAAATGGAAGCAAAGCAACTTCTGGAATATTACGATATTCCAGCGGTTAAAACGTTAGTAGCAAAAACCGCAGATGAAGCGGCTTTTTTAGCCTCACAAATTGGTTATCCGGTGGTTCTGAAGATTCTGTCGCCTCAAATTGTTCATAAAACTGATGCGGGAGGAGTCGTTCTTGACATCAATTCAAAAGCTGAACTTCGAGAGGCATTTAACAATATTATGCAGCGAGCCAAAGAATACAATCCAGAAGCTGAAATTTGTGGTGTTACAGTTCAACCAGTGATCAAAAAATGGGGTTATGAAATCATTCTCGGAGCCAAAACTGACCCGCTTTTCGGCCCAGTAATCTTGTTTGGAATGGGCGGTATCGGGGTTGAACTCTTCAAAGACATTGCCATTGGACTTCCACCGTTAGACCAGACCTTAGCTAGAAGAATCATGGAGGAAACAAAGGTCTATCAGCTTTTAAAAGGTTACAGGAATATGCCTCCAGCAAATCTTAAGTTTCTTGAAGAAATTATGGTGCGGTTTTCTCATATGCTTGTTGACTTTCCACAACTGAAAGAAGTTGACATCAACCCATTACTGATAAATGAAAAGGAAGCTTTTGCTCTTGACGCCCGCGTAGTAATCGATAGAGAACGCGTATTCGAGAAATTTGAACCTCACGAACACTTAGTGATCAGTCCATATCCCAAAAAATACGAGACTTTGTGGAAGCTTCGCGACGGCCGGACTGTTCTTCTGAGACCTATAAGGCCTGAAGACGAACCTTTATGGCTGGAGATGTTCAATAACTTTTCAGAACAGTCCATACGCTATAGGTTTTTCCGCCCCATCAAAGACACTCCACATGAAATGAGGGTCCGTTTTTGCAATATCGACTACGACAGAGAAATAGCAATTGTGGCAGAATTAATAGAGGATGGACGAAGAAAAATCATAGGCGTAGTTAGGGTTCCCATTGAACCTGACAAGAAGACTGGCGAGATCGCAGTAATCGTTGCTGATCCATGGCAAGGCTTAGGCTTAGGGTCAAAAATGGTGGATTATATGATTGAAATCTGCAAAGACAAAAAAAATTGAAACAATTTACGGCTTGATGTTAAGAGACAACTATCGGATAATTGATCTTTTTAAGAAAATGGGGTTTACCATCGAATACTTTAGTGACGGCACGGCGAAAGGCACCCTCAACATAAAAGAAGAATAAAGATTAAGCCCGAGATGTAGAAGAAGCATGTGAGAAAGATAGTAAGAGCAAAATGACGCGTTGGATTTATTCGAACTTAACTAATACAGGCTTGGATTGTCACGGAGAGGGATAAAAGAAAAAAAATCTAAATCGGTTGGGGTAGTCTTTCCGCAGCCTTAAAAGACCCCCGAAGCCCCCCAAAACTAGTCTTCCTCCTTCTTTTTAGCTCGAAGGAAGCAGTATTCTATTTGCCGATTCTTAGTAAATCTTCAAGTAAATCAACAAGCCTTGTGCTAACCCTATTCCACGTGTATTCAAGGCACCCAACCGAAAAAGTTAAGTAAATAACATAAGCTGAAACGATAATTTAGAGGTTTCTAAACTTGAAAGTGAGTGAAGCTATGACTAAAAGACCAATACGCCTCCGTTCAGACTCTACAGTTTGTGATGCAGCAAATCTTATGAAATCAAAGAGAATTGGCTCTATCCTCATCGTAGATGAAGGCAAACTTATAGGGGTAGTCACTGAAAGGGACATTATCACAAGAGCCGTAGCTGATTATAAAGATCCAAAGAAAATTATGCTTAGGGATATTATGTCTAAACCAGTAATTTGCATTGATGAAAGCGAAGAACTTGTTGATGCATCTGAATTGATGAAAAGACATGATATTAGAAGACTGGCAGTCCTAAACAAAGAGGGGAAACTTGTTGGGATAATAACTAACAATGATATAGCCAGCAGTTTAAGGAGATCTGCTGAAGAACTAGCCATTACATATTACATTATGTCTCGAAGGAGAGAGGGACGCTGAGGATCTAAGCGTATCTGTCAAAGCACGTTGCAAATTATTTTAACGAATAAAACAGGATGTCAAGCCTAGTCTTTTTGGTCGGGGTCTGCCTAGAGTCACATATGCTGATCCGGGCATAGCACATTATTGCCTTAATTGGACCATTGGTGCCATGGCAATCCTGCAAAAAGTGTATAGTCTTTCCAAAAAATCATGATTCGTACATACAGAGTTTAGTGCAAATCAATTTATTTGTATACTCATATTACTGGTTGAAGGTGACGTTATGAAGATATTGGTTGGTGTAGATGGTTCTGATTACAGTTTTGAAGCTTTGAATTATGCAATAGGTGAAGCAAAAATAAAGAAGGCGAAACTGACTGTTGTTCTTTTTCGAGTTGGAAGCAAAAATTGGTGAAGAAAGGTTAGGGGATGGAGAGATCGTAGAAAAAGTAAGGAGAATAGGTGAAGAGGCGTTACAAGATAAAGTGATTATAGAAAAGGTAGAGAAAATAATGCGGGATGAGGGAATAGAATCTGATGCCCACGAGTTTGTGAGCCGGTTTTCACCAGCTGTAGACATTGTTAGGTATGCCGAAAAAAACGGTTATGACCAAATCATAGTAGGCAGTAAAGGCAGATCTGGAATAAACCGAATTCCCCTTGGAAGCGTAGCAGAAGAAGTAGTACGCAAAGCCCATTGTACTGTGACAGTATTTAGGAAATAAATGAAAAACTAGTTTGTGAATGGAAAGGAGAAAAAATGACATAAAGAAGGGCACTGGAATCAAAGAACTACTTGAGATACAAAAGAAACAGAGGTTGCTTAAGGATCTTATAGCGAACAGAAAAGTATTGCTACAAATTCAACGAAACAAGTTCTTAAGCGGGCGCTTGAAGAAAGTAAAAACCTGTTAATTATGAAATATTACGCGTGTTACCCATTCTATTTATGAATCGGAAAAAGGCAGAAGTTTAGAAATTCCATATTGGTATATGAGGACTGAAGAAAACGCCATGAATCCCAGTTTACCTCCACACCCTGGAAAAAGACCGTAAAGAACTATGAAGATTGCTCCAGCCAAGGCTCCAGCAATAATGAACGCTGGGTATCCGGGTAACCGCTTTCTGGACGACATCCCCGTGAAAGACCCTTCATAAAGAACTAGCGGAAGAACTGAACCAACTATTGGAATGTATGGAAGAAAGAGACCGCCTATTAAGCCGACCGTAGCTGAACCAATGACTGCATCGTTGGATTTATAAATTTTCAAGACTAGTTGCTCTCTTACAGCGAGGGTTGCTGCCGAACCCAGAGCACCAGTAACTATGCTCGCGATGACTAGTGTCGGTGTTACCACAGTCCATGCAGTAAAGTTGCAATAAGAGTATGGGTTGAGTGACTGCAAAAGGGTCGCAACTATGAGTGTTGAGAGCATACCGATTGTTCCGAGCTTTCCTCCCACTCCACCAAACATCTTTTCAAGCAGCAAATATATTATACCCACGACTACGCCCACCATTATGGTTTGTTCGATTGTCGCAATTGCAATCAATGCACTCATTCCAGCGAAGGAAGCGCTGTGGTTGACGGCTGCATGGCTTCTAAACACGATGCCGCCAATCAAACCGATTAGGGCGGATGCTACGACCGCGTCTAGGCTCAAGGGCAGGTAATAGATCTGTCCATTTAGCTTGATCGCTCCGTGATTCAATGAGAATGTAATTACGCAACCAATTATTGCGACGAATACAGTCAGAAATTGTTTCTTTCCGGGACATAAAGTTCTCATCAATTTCAATCACCTTAACTAATCCTTATTTGGACTTAGTGGACGCGTTCTTATTCGAACAGCTGCCACTTTTAACTCTGGAATTTTTGCCACGGGATCTAGCGCGGGGTTCGTCAAGACGTTTGCTGCACATTCAGCAAAGTGAAATGGTATGAAGATAACGCCCTCAGGAACTCTCTCTGTTATAAGTGCTTTGATGTTAATTTCTCCCCTGCGGCTTTGCACCAAGACCGGCTCTCCCTCGGCTACATCAATTTTTTCAGCGTCTATAGGGTTGATCTCAACGTAGCCCGTAGGGACCTCTCTATTCAGTATTTCTGTCCTCCTTGTCATGGTTCCTGTGTGAAAGTGGAACATTATTCTCCCGGTTGTCAAAATTAGCGGATAAACCTCGTCAGGAAGCTCAGCAGATTCTTTGAATTCTAAAGCAGCAAAATTACCTTTGCCCTTTGAAAAGCTGCCCTTATGCAGAAAAGGGGTCCCGGGGTGATCCCTGGATGGACATGGCCACTGCAATCCAGTCTCTTTGATGCGCTCATAGACTATGCCTCTATAAATAGGAGTCAGGGAGGCTATCTCGTCCATTACATCAGCTGGAGAAGAATACTCAAACTCCCGAGATCCCATCCTCCTGGACAAATCACATATTATTTGCCAATCAGGTCTACTTTCACCAATTGGTTCAATGGCCTTTCTCACCATCTGAACCCTACGATCCGTTGCGGTAAAGGTACCCTCTTTTTCAGCAAAGGAAGCGGCAGGAAGAACTATGTCAGCTATCTGAGCTGTCTCTGTAAGGAATATATCTTGAACCACGAGAAATTCAAGGTTTTTTAACCCCTCTCTAACGTGATTAATATCCGGGTCTGAAAGCATCGGGTTCTCGCCCATTATATACATCATCTTTATATTTCCATCATATGCCTCATTTATCATCTCAACAACGGTTAATCCCAGCTTCGCAGACAATTTTGTTTTCCATGCCTTCTCGAACTTCTCTCGTATCTTTTCGTCAGTCACACTTTGGTACCCGCAGTAGACATTGGGCAATGCGCCTAAATCGCAAGCTCCTTGAACGTTTACTTGCCCCCTCAGTGGGTTAACCCCTGTGCTTGGTTTTCCAACGTTACCGGTTAACATTGCGAGGTTTGCGCAGGATCTTACGTTGTTTACGCCGGTCGTATGCTGCGTAATTCCCATCGAATAAACGATTGATGCTCTATCAGCTTTCGCGTATGTCCTCGCAGCTTCGATTAGGTCTTCTTTAGGTATGCCTGTTACATTCTCTACATACCCCGGCGTATATTTTCTAACTGTTTTCGCCATTTCTTCAAAGCCCTCAGTTCGCTCCTCGATAAACTTTCTATCCTCTAAGCCTTCATTGATAATAACATTCATGAAGCCATTAATCCATGCGACGTCTGTTCCAGGTCTCTGCCTAAGATGGAAGTCAGCAAACCGAGTTAGAGGGATAGCCCTTGGGTCCACAACTATTAGTTTTGATACCTTCTCCTTAGCCCTCATTATGTATCTTACGACAAGCGGGTGCTGTTCAGTTGTGTTCGATCCTGTAACCAGTATGCAATCAGAGTTCTCAAGCTCCCCTATAGAGTTCGTCATCGCCCCGCTACCAAAGCTTGCAACCAAGCCAACTACCGTAGAAGCATGACATAGTCGAGCGCAGTGGTCTACATTATTTGTACCAAGAACACCCCTGGTGAATTTCATCATCAGATAGTTTTCCTCATTGGTACATTTCGCTGAAGATAGGACACCGATGGAGTCAGGACCATACTTTTTCACATATTCCTTAAATTTCGTTACGATGATATCTAAAGCCTCGCCCCACGAGATTGCTACGAAGGCCCCATCACGTTTAATTAGGGGTTTAGTCAACCGATCTTTGCTGTACACAAACTCGTGGGCGTTCCATCCTTTGATACAGAGCTTTCCTTGGCTAACCACATGCGATTTACACGGAAGCATACCGATTAGTTCACCGTCCAGAACTTGAAGATAAAAGTTGCAACCAGCACCGCAATAAGGGCATGTTGTAAGTACATTTTCATACTTCATCATTTATCACTCCTTAAGCGGTGTCTCATCTAACGTTGTTAATAGTGGCGCCTCCTGTTTCACGTCCAAACCAGCTTCATAGTCGAACAGCTCTTTTATGTCAGTTCTCAACAGCTTAAAAATTGTTAAGAGGGGGATGTCAACAGGGCAAGCTTTCTCACACTCTCCACACTCAATGCACCTATCCGCGATGTGATACCACCTTATGAAGTGGAAAGTAGGGATCTCAGATGGTAACTGCCCTACCTTCACCCACAGATCCTGCTCCATTTCACAATCTTCGCAGAAACATAATGGGCATACATTTCTGCAACCATAGCATTTTATGCATTTGCTAAGCTCATATTTCCAGAACGAAAACCGTTCAGGTAAGCTCTTCTTTAGGAGAGCCTCGACATTCATGTCGCTGGAATTTTTCTCAACTCTTTTGCCAACATCGAGCTTAGTAGGATAAGGTTTTGGGCATCTACAGTTCATCGCTTCTTCTTTAGTGCAGGCGACACCCAAGATCTCGATTTTTTCTAGATTTAGTTGGTCCCTTTTTGCCAGTTCAATAAGCGCCCTCTCATCGCACCCTCTGGCAACAATACCGATCTTAGCGTTGGGATAATTCTGTTCAAGGAGAAAGAGGACATTCTTCTTATATCGTTGGGATCTATTGGAAGAAAAATATTTTGAATTGATTTCACCAATATGTGACAATATCGTTAAACTCTCCAGTTCATTAGTCTCTGTGAAAAGGTGGGGTGCAATATGGCCATTTTTTTCTCTCAAGCCGAGTATAGCGTCAACCTTTCTGCTTTCAAGCCAGCTCTTGGCTAAACTTCGAACTTCTTCCATTATGAAAATGCCTCCTTAAGCGACAATGGGCCTAGCTTCATCATCTCCTCTGTGAACTCCGTCACAATTTGGGCGAATCTGCTTCCTTCTGATGCGGATACCCAGTCAAGCCGCACTCTCCTCGGGTCAATCCCTAAGTAGCTCAAGAGTCGCTTAAGAACGGCTATCCTCTTCTTCGCCCGGTGGTTTCCCGTCTGGTAGTGGCAGTCTCCAATGTGGCAGCCCAAGACTAATACGCCATCAGCTCCGTAATACAAGGCTTTAACCACCATCTCGGGTTTCACCCTCCCAGAACACATTACCCGAATGATTCTCAGGTTGGAAGGGTACTGGATTCGACTTACACCTGCAAGGTCGGCGCCAGCATAGGAGCACCAGTTGCAAAGAAAACCAATAATTTTTGGTTTGAATTCGGATTTAGTCATATTTTTGCTTCCTCCTTTAAAGCTGACCTAACTTGAGCAAGAATTTGATTGTCAGTGAAGTGGAGCATAGATATTGATCCTGCAGGACAAGAGGAGCCACAGACACCACAACCCTTACATAGAGCTTCAAGAACGTGCGCCCTTGGCTTCCCATCAACTTTCTTCATTTCTATGGCGCCATATGCGCAAACAGACTCGCAGATTCTACATCCGCTACAAAAGTCTTCGTTAACTCTTGCTATGGCCCCCTCTACCTCCAATGCCTCCTTGGATAAAATTGTGATTGCTCTAGCCGCGGCTGCACATGCCTGTGAGATACTCTCTTCGATGGACTTGGGCCAGTGAGCTAACCCGCAAAGGAATATGCCCTCCGTTGCGAAGTCAACAGGACGAAGCTTCATGTGGGCCTCCAAGAAGAATCTATCTTTGCTGAGAGGAACTTTCAACATTTTTGCTATATGTTCATTGTCTGGATTTGGTAGGGTGGCCACACTCAGTGCCAAGAGATCTGGCTCGATGGGAGCCCATGTCTTTATTACTGGCTCCCACACTACCAATTTAAGCTTCCCATCTTCTTGGGTAACCTTAGGCTTATTTTCGTCGTCATAACATATGAACAAAACTCCCTTACTTGCTGCTCGGCGATAGTAATCTTCCAAGAATCCATAGGTTCTGATGTCCTTGTAAAGGACGTAAACATCTGTTTCAGGGGATAACTCCTTAATCTTTAAAGCATTCTTTACGGCTTGAGAACAACATATTCTCGAGCAGTAGGGATGTTCCCCGTTTCTAGATCCCACACACTGGATCATCGCCACCGTCTTAGCGTTAAACCCTCCATTAGTAATCCGCTCCTCTAATTCACGCTGAGTTACCACTCTTTCGTCGACACTATAGAGATACTCCTTTGGCGTATATTCTACAGCTCCGGTGGCCACTATAACGACGCCGTGTTTAATCTCCTTTTTCTCTCCATCATTATTTAGGGTCGTCTTGAAGTTTCCAACGTATCCTTCAACATCGGAAATTTCGGAATTTAGATAAACATGAATCGTCTCGTTTTCGGTGACCTCTGTAATTATTGACTTCAGCCGCTCTTGCGGATCTTCAGACCCAAGAAGATAGTGGATGTGGCGTAGATGTCCTCCCAGTTCCTTCTCTTTCTCCACCAAATGAACCTCGAAGCCTTGTTTCGCCAATTCTAAGGCAGCAGTCATTCCAGACAAGCCTCCCCCGATCACTAATCCATTGGGCGTAACATCAATCAAGGGTTTTTTGAGAGGCGTTAACAAACGGGCTTTGGCAACGATGGATCTAACGAGATCCTTTGCTTTTTCGGTTGCTTCTTCATGTTTGTGCATGTGAACCCAGCTACATTGGTCACGAATGTTTGCCATCTCGAAGAGGTAAATGTTGAGCCCAGCTTCTCGAACGGTTTCTCTGAAAAGTGGTTCATGGGTTCTTGGAGTGCACGAAGCTACGACTACCCGATTCAGATTGTACTCCTCTATTATCTCTCGTATCCTCTTCTGTGTGTCCTCTGAGCAAGTGTACAAATTATGCTCCGAGTAAACAACATTTGGTAGTGTTTTAACATATTTCATAACTTCTGGTACATTAACTACTCCCCCAATGTTTATACCACAGTGACAGACAAAAACTCCAATGCGGGGCTCCTCGCCAGATACATCTTTCTCCGGCGGATACTCTTTCACGGTTGTGAGCGTCTTCCTCTCCGAAGAAATCGAGCTAGCGGCTTTCGCCGCAGCTCCGCTTGCCTGTGCCACGCTCTCGGGAATGTCTTTTGGAGCGGAAAATGCTCCGCAAACATATATTCCTGGTCTAGACGTATCTAACGGTGAGAACGTTTCGGAGTAACAGAAGTTGTATTCATTCAATTTGATGTCAAGCGTTTTGGCCAATTTTTCAGCTTGTTTTGGTGGTCTCATTCCAACCGATAGCACTACTATGTTGAATTCTTGAGTCTTGGGGTTTTCATCTTCAGCATATTTCACCAAGAGATTTTGTGATTCTGGAATCTCTTCTATATGGGGCACTCGAGATCTAATGAAGGTCACTCCGTATTCTTCTTTTGCCCTATTGTAGTAAGCCTCAAACTCCTTCCCGCAGGCGCGCACATCCATAAAGAAAATAGTGCACTGAAGGTTCGGGTTATGCTCCTTGGCTATGATTGCCTCTTTAATGGCATACATGCAACAGGTTGAGGAGCAATAATTATTTCCGAGCTTAGCGTCACGTGAACCTACACATTGAATGAAGGCTATCTTCCGTGGAACCTTGCCGTCAGAGGGGCGTAAAACAATTCCACCATAGGGTCCTGAAGCGCTTAACATACGCTCAAATCCGATGCTTGACACAACATTTGAGTATCTACCGTAGCCGTATTCCCCTTTGAGTTTTGGATCAAACTCTTCGAAACCGGGTGCCAGTATAATCGAACCAACATTTAATACAATTTCCTTTTCTTTTTCGTCGTATTGGAC
>Ga0209636_10005415_pt1 | contig 13034 bp, 10 predicted proteins | sample DeeMarSWOR152_54_FD_187464 | JGI IMG/M metagenome (GOLD analysis project Ga0209636, IMG submission 187464) | Marine sediment microbial communities from White Oak River estuary, North Carolina - WOR-1-52-54 (SPAdes) (version 2) | ecosystem: Environmental > Aquatic > Marine > Intertidal zone >...
ATGAATAACCTATTTTATTAAGAGGAAAATGTCAAGGAAAAAACTTAGCGGGTTGCGAGTTGCCGATGGACTTAATTTATGAAAAATTGTTGCAATTGCTGATTTTTACCGTTAGGATTTGGCCGAAACAAGCTTGCCCGTTAGAAGTGGTGCTATTTAGGACGCCAAATGGCAGGCGGCTTACTTCTAACGGGGCACAAAAGAATGTTTCTGACGAATCAGGGTTGTGGCAAATGGTTGAGCAGGCCGGAAATAACCACAAAACCGCCGATGCTGCTGTGAGCAAAGTTGTGAAAGACTTTGTGGACAGCTTAAGCGAAGAGCAACGTATGCTGGTTATTCTCAAGGCGCAACTGTATGGCGGAACGTGGGAGCCGATGCTTGATGACCTGCGAAACCGACTGGCAGGTAAGCCATATATATTTAAGCTAGCCAACCGAATACAAGATGATATAGAACGTATTGAGCAGATGTCGCAGTTTGAACAAGAACACAATATCGATTTGGCTGACTATGTTGAGATGCCATAGGACGAAGCATTAATGAGAATGTGAAGGCAAAGTTTTTGAGGTTTTGTGAGGAGTTGTGGAAATGGCGAGGATGTTAAAATACGGGTTGGTGTTATTAGTGATTCTTTCGGTTTTCTGCGGTTCAACAAGGTGCTCTGGTGAGGAGAGCGATTCGCATTGGCTTGTTTCACCAAAACTACTCAGCGCCGGCAAGTTGGAAATGGTGTGGCAGAGTAAGCTGCTGATGAGGGAGAATGAAAGCTTAGAGCGATTATTTATTCTTGGTGATAGTATCTGCGGGCTTTCGGACCATAATTATATTGCTTCTTTGAATAGAGAAAATGGCAATCTGGCATTTAGCAGGTCTTTCACTCCGGCCGGTCTTGCAGTACTTGGGTTGGAGCTTTATGACGATGAGCTTGTATCTGTAATTGGCAGCAGGTTGGTTGAGATTGATGCGAAGCTCGGAACGCAGCGCAGTGTCGAACGTCTGCAGTTCGGTGTAACCTGTCCTGCATCTCGCAACAGTTCGTATTTCTATATTGCGGGGACCGATGGCCGTTTGCATACGTTGCGTGCAGAAGATAAAGTTCAGATTTTCGAAGTAGCTGCTGAGAGCGATTCGGTAATTACCTCAATTATTGCTGATGAGAGGTTTGTTGTCTTTAGCACCGAAGCGGGAGAGGTGATTTGTATCACGGCGAATAAGCCCAGGCGGCTGTGGCAGTTTGATGATGCTGCTGATGGTATTGTTTGGCCGATGGTGAGAGATGGAGACTCTTTGTTTTTTGCCAGTGAGGATACTAATGTTTATAGGCTTAACATTGCCGGAAAGCTTGTCTGGAAGTATCAGACGGATGCGGTTCTTGAAAGGGGGCCAGTGGTGACAGAGGAAGTGGTTTATCAGTATGTTCACGGTAAAGGTTTAGCGGCGATAGATAAAAGAAGCGGCAAGGAGTTGTGGCAGTTGGCCAAAGGCGCTGATTTGCTGGCTGAAGCAGACGGAAAGGCCTATGTGATTACAAATGTGGGGACATTAGTAGTAATGGACAATCACGAACTAAAGCGCCTGTATTCGATTAATTTTGCAGGGGTTTCGAGGTATGTAGCTAATGTGACGGATTCGAAGATTTATATTGCTGGCAAAGATGGCCGGATTGCATGCTTAAAACCAGTTGAATAGTGTCACTTCGTTCGTCATGTCTCTGGGAGCAGGGAGATGAAATAGTAGTACGAAGGTAAAGTATAAATTAAGATAGTAGAATTTTTTAGGGAAAGAGGTTCAAATGGACGTAAAAATTAAAACGGCATTGGTAAGTGTTTCGAATAAAGAAGGCGTTGTTGATTTTGCAAAAGCGCTTAGCAAAATGGGTGTTAAAATAATCAGCACTGGCGGGACGGCGAAGAAGCTCAGCGGAGCGGGAGTGAACGTTATTGGCATTGAGTCGGTTACCGGCTTTCCGGAGATGATGGACGGCAGGGTAAAAACACTTCATCCGAGGATACACGGAGCTCTGCTGGGACTTCGGGACAAAGCGGAACATACTGCTGTAATGAAAGAACATAACATTGAGCCAATAGACTTGGTTTGTATAAATCTTTATCCGTTTGAAGAGACTATAGCTAAGCCAGATTGCACTTTGGAAGAGGCGATTGAAAATATTGATATTGGCGGGCCGAGTATGGTTCGCTCGGCTGCAAAGAATCATAAATTTGTAACAGTTGTAACAAGCCCCGACCAGTATGACAAGGTTATCGAGCAAATGCGAAACAGCAGTGGGGCGGTGAGCGAACGGCTACGGAGCGATTTTGCACGGATTGCCTTTGGGCTGACAGCTTCGTATGATGCTGCTATAGCGAAGTATCTTAACGGCAGGGAGGCGATAGAATATCCGGGGAGGGTGTCGATGGCACTGAGGAAAGAAACAACACTGCGTTATGGTGAAAATCCCCATCAAAGCGCAGCATTCTATAAACTGCCGGCGAGTGGTGAGATGTCGGTTAGCAGCGCCCGTCTGTTAGAAGGCGGAACGGCTATCAGCTTCAATAATCTGCTGGATACCAATGCAGCATTCGAGTTGGTTAAGGAATTTTCCGAGCCAGCAGCGGTTGTTGTCAAGCACCTTAATCCGTGCGGCTGTGCGGTTGATGAGGATATTGGCCAGGCATACCGAAAGGCCTACGAAGGCGATGTGATTAGTGCGTTTGGCAGTATCATCGCTTTGAACAGAAATGTGGATGTGGAACTTGCCCGGACGATTATGGAATCATACAGCCGATTCGGCAAGGCACGGGGAGCCGGGGGATTTTTTGCCGAAGTTATTATCGCACCGAAATTTGATTCTGATGCGGTTGAGATAATCAGGACGTTGAAAAGCTGGGGCAGCAGAGTTCGGCTGATGGAGACCGGGCTAATAGACAGAGCGAAGATTGACATATCTGAGTTTGACGCTCGCTGCGTTGTTGGCGGATTATTGTTGCAAAAACGAGATTTGGTTGGCTGGGAGCCGGAGGTATTGACTTATCCGACAAAGGCAAGACCTTCGGCTGAGCAGCTTGAGGATTTAAGGATTGCATGGCTTGTTGCCAAGCATACCAAGAGCAATACAATTGTGCTGGTTAAAAACAGAAAAGTTTTGGGTGTTGGTGCCGGGCAGATGAATCGCGTTGAGTCGGGCTTGATTGCATTTAAGCACGCAGGCGACGAGGTGAAGGGTTCTGCGATGGCCTCGGATGCGTTCTTCCCGTTCCCGGACAATGTTGAAAACGCCGCAAAAGCGGGTGTGGCTTGCATAGTTCAACCGGGCGGCTCAAAGAAAGACGATGATGTAATCGCCGCTGCAGACAAGCACGGGATTGCAATGGTCTTTACGGGCAAACGGCACTTTAAACATTAATTTTGTATTGCGCTTGGGCTTTTTATTTTCCTGATATTTTGCTGCGGTTTATTTTGGTTTTAGTCCTGCGGCTTTGCGGAGCTTGGCAGCCATATCGGTTTTTTCCCAGGTGAAATTCGGTAGATTCCTTCCGAAGTGACCGCCGTAGGAGGTTTGGGCGTAAATCGGCCGGGCCAGTTTTAGATACTCAATCATTCCCTTCGGGGTTAAAGGGAAAAGCTTTCTTACAATTTTGCTTATCCTTTGCTCGCTAATCTTTGCAGTTCCTTCAGTGTCTATAAGTACGGAAATCGGCTTAGCTACCCCGATAGCATAAGACAATTGGACTTCACAGGCGTCGGCGAAGCCGGCAGCGACGACGTTTTTTGCGATGTATCTGGCCATATAGGAAGCGGAGCGGTCGACTTTTGTGGGGTCTTTTCCGCTGAAGCATCCTCCGCCGTGGCTTCCTCTTCCGCCGTAGGTGTCAACGATAATTTTTCTGCCGGTCAGTCCGCAATCTCCTTTTGGGCCTCCTATTACGAATCGGCCGGTCGGGTTGATGTGAAATATAATGTCTTTGTCGACGAGTCGCTTCGGCAGGATGGGCAGAACAACTTTTTCGATTATTTGTTTTTGCAATTGCTTATAGCCGATAGACGGTGCGTGCTGAGTAGATACGACAACTGTATGAATGCGTTTTGGTTTGCTGTTTTCATATTCGACTGTTACCTGGCTTTTGCCATCGGGCCTGAGCCAGGGTAGCTTCTTATTCTGGCGCATCTTTTCCAGTCTGGTTGTTATACCATGGGCAAGTTGAATAGGCATTGGCATAAAAGCAGGTGTTTCCTTGCAGGCGTATCCGAACATTAATCCCTGGTCACCTGCTCCCTGTTGTTTGTGCAGACCTGTACCTTCGGTTACACCCTGTGAGATGTCGGGACTTTGTTTATCGAGAGTAACCATAACATTGCAGTTCTCGAAATCAAAGCCCATTGCAGGGTCGGTGTAGCCGATTTCCTTGATGGTATTGCGAACAACTGTTGGAATATCAACCACTGCCTTTGTCGTGACCTCACCGGCAACTATAACCAGACCGGTCGTTACTAATGTTTCACAGGCCACTCTGCTTTTTTGGTCCTGTTCGAGCATTGCGTCAAGGATGGCATCGGATATATGGTCGGCCACTTTATCAGGATGGCCCATTGTTACGGACTCGCTGGTGAAGAGGTATTCGCTGGTGTTGCAATGAGGATTGTTGTAAATCAATTTTTTTGCCATTCGTGATTTATCCTTTTAGTCAAACATAAAATCAACTCTGAGGCCTTGAAAATTTTACCGCTGGAAGGCTTATAAATGCCCCTTCAGATTTATCAATTATGTTTTGCTGAGCTATCGTTAAGTCTCCAGTCATAGTTTATGTATTTTATGGAATAGTATTCCAACTCAAGGAAGGAAATATCTTGCTCGGAAATATAGTTGGTAAGAAAATTCAAAACAGCCCGTGTGGCTGGCTGCTGGTCTTTAAACTTTTTGTTGGTGCTATATTTGTTGATAAACTCTTTGCCATACCAGCTTGGCTGTAGTATGGCGGAAAGATAGACTCTTTTGTCTTCTCTGTCTATCCTAAATGCGAGTGTACTGGATAAGAATTTCTTTACCTGGTCTTCCAGCTGCTCGTGGAGCTTCTGGCCGTCATATGGCTCGTTGCGCAAAGGGGGGCTGGAGAGACTGGCGTGTGAGATGGCAAAAAACACTCGCGGTTCGTCAAACTCTTTGCGGAAAAACCGCCGTTCAACTCCTGAGAGGGTGAATTCCTCATTCATTATATAGAATTTTTGCCTGCTGATACCTCCGATTTTTTTGTCGATGTATCTTATGCTGGTAGCAGGCCACCAAAACCGAAGTAGGTCCCATCGACTTAGTTTAATAGGATAGTTTTGCACAATTATGTTCAGCATTTGTATGTTATAGGCATTGAGCCAGAAGGCAATTTTGTCTTCTTTGGGCCAGCGCTTATATTCGTTTGGGTCAAGCTTTTCGAATTCAGTCAGCAGAGCTTTTAGTTCCTGCCGTTTTAGCTTGAGTGTTCTATAGTCAGCCATTCCATTATCATCGACGAATTTACTTAAAATGCCGGCGCATTTGTCGTGGAAGGAAACTTCAGGGGCAGATTCGACTTCATTAGGTTCGACTTCGTTAGGCTCAGTTTCGTTGGGTTCGACCTGCTTAGGCTCGACTTCATTCGGCTCAACTTGCTTAGGCTCAACTTCGTTCGGCTCGATTTCATTAGGCATAACCTCATTGGGCTCGGGTTTCGAGGGTTCAACAGGTCTGTGCATAGTCTGCGGGCAGCCAGCGGTAAAAATCAATACGGTTAATGAAGTTGTAAAAACCAAAAACATAAAGCCAAAAGCGAAAATCTCCAGAGCTTTAGATTCAACAATTTCTGATTTTTTCTTTTTAGCTTTTTGTTCTATAAAAGTCATTTTACTGCCTTTTGTAGATTACCCGGTTAAGCTACGTAACTATATTTATTCGTATTTTGTCCATTGATTATATGCGGCTGCTTATAATTAGCAATCGAGAGCTATTTTTTCGTTATGGCATTTAACATATACAAATAGTCGGATAGCAAGCGTGTTATCAGAAACTTTTGCCTTACGGTTTCCCTACCTTTTAGGCCTATGGCTTTGGCTTCGTCAGGATTTTTGAGCAGATGAATAATTCTGTCGGCGAATCCTTTTATATCCTTCGGTTCGAGCAAAAATCCATTTTTACCATCCTCTATCTGCAAAGGTATGCCTCCTACGTTTGAGGCAACAACAGGTGTGCCTTTCCAAAGCGCTTCGGTAATACCAAGACAAAACCCTTCCCTTACAGACTTCTGTATTATTACATTAGAAAATCTCTGTATGGAATTCACCAATATTTCGTTATTGCCAACAACAAATAAGATGTCCTTGCTTTTAAGGAGCCTGCCGGCTTTTCGATGAACCTTGTTGTATATTCTCATTCCTTCAGGGTCGTCGCTGGCGAGATTATAGCAGAAGACCAGCCGACAATCGATTTTCTCTTTAACCAGTCTGAAGGCGTCTATCACACCTTCGGGGTCCTTCCAGGGGTCGAGTCTGGACACCTGGGTAATTACGGGTTTGTCTGTCGGGACGCCGGCTTTGGTTATGTGTTCCAACATTGTCCTATCGTTGATTTCTCTGTTTTTGGGACTAAGAGGATTGATAGCAGGGAACATAAGTCTCTGGTCTATGGGCAGGTCCTCTTTGAAGTATTTTTCGCTTGAGAAAACAATTTGGTCATATTTGAGCAGGAAACCCTTTAGAAAATCCCACAACTGGCTATGTGGGTCAGTCAAATCTATATGGCATCGCCATATCCAGGGCTGGCGTTTTCTATAAAACCTTATTAGCGGAAGGGGCTGGGGGTCATGGATGATTACACAATCGTGGTCCAAATGGGTAAATTTTGAGAAGTTCTCGTTAACTTGAAGATATACACGCCTTTTTCTTTCTGATAAATTCAGCGTTGCTCCCTGAAGGGCGTTATGAAAGCTCTTTGTGACCTCAAAGAACTCCTGGCTACCGTGCAGGATTCGCCAGCCGGCGTTTATGCCCACATCATTCATCAGCAATACAAGCGAGTAAAGAATCTCAGCAACACCGCCACCTTGATACGTGGCATTGAGATGGATAATGTGTTTGCCATAGAGAGCTCTTGCTCTGGCGTAAATTTCGACCAATATTTCATCAGGCACTATATGACGAAAATGCTCAAGACTTAACATAATAATCTGAGTCCTAATTTAGTAAAATATCGTAAAATAAGGTTCCACTGCTTAATAAGTTTTTGTCTTGATTAATTGCTCAAGTAACGCTCTAAGCTCATAAACCGAATCTAGATTGAATCGTGCTTTTGAAATACTATATCCTACTCTAATTGAATATGCGTTTTTTGGCAAGACTGAAAATAAATCTTCATCGGTATAATCATCGCCGGCGGCCAAAATAAAGTCCCATTTTTTCTTGGTCAGCCATAATTCTGCTGCGTGGCCCTTGCTTATGCCGATGTTCTTGACCTCGATTATTTTGTTGCCTTCAAACACCCCGATGTCCAGATTGGCGGTCATGTTCAAGATAGCGCCTTTGAGCTCTTGAGTCCTGACATAAGCCAGTTCAGGGTCCGACCTTCGGAAATGCCAGACCAGAGAAAAGTCCTTTTCCTCAATAGAAGCCCCAGGCGTCCTGTCGGTATATAGTTCAAGGATAGGCCTGATTGTGCTTTTCCAGTCATCTCTTAACGGCTCTATTACCTGCCAGTCGTTGTCTTTTTCCTTAATCCAGGCTCCATGTTCGGCGATTAATGAGGCATTGAGATTACCAAGCCAATAATCGAGGGTTTCTTTATCTCTGCCACTAATTATTACTACATCATTTTTCGGCTCTGCTGCAAGTGCCTGCAGTAAGGCCAAGAGTTTTTCATCGGGTTTGGCTTTTTCAGGCCGGCCAGCAAAACCTATAAGTGTGCCATCATAATCAAGCAGGAATAGCCGTTCTGAGCTTTTATTGTATTCGTTAATTAATTTCTCTCTGGTCGGCTTAGCAAGTTTACGAACGGAAAGTTCGTGCTGAGTTTTTTTCACATTGCCCAAAGTATCGATAAAATCATGAGCCCACCTTGTGATGGTATAACGTGAAAGCCGGTTTTGCATTAATCTGTTACGCTCCATCTGCTCTTCTATAGGCATCTCAAGGGCTTGTTTTATCGCATCGATAATTGCTTGCTTGTTATGAGCGTTTACCGTGACAGCTTCGCCTAATTCACTTGCGGCCCCCGCCATTTCGCTAAGAATTAAAACACCTTTGCCGCTTGTCTTCGCTGCAATAAATTCTTTTGCTATCAAGTTCATCCCATCTCGTAAGGGTGTTACTAAGGCCACGTCCGCAATGTTGTAGAGTGCTGCGAGTCTCTCAAAGGGAACAGCTCGGTAAAGATACCATACAGGCACCCAACCGATGGTTCCATGTTCCCCATTGATTCTGCCGATGAGACCTTCAAGTTGCTTCCTTAGCTCCATATAGTCGCTAACACCTGTGCGAGAAGGAACGGCCAGAAGTACCAGCGTTACCTTTTCCTTATATTCTGGATTTTGTGACAAAAACAAATCGAATGCTTCCAGCCGTTGGATGATACCTTTGGTGTAGTCTAATCTGTCTATGGATATGATTATTTTGCGGTCGCCCAATTTCTTGCGGATGGTGGTTATTATTTGCTTAACATTTGGGTTTGCTGCGGCACTGGAGTATCTCTCGTAATCAATCCCCATCGGGAATGCGTCCACCTTTACAACTTTATTGCCGATATTTAGCGAACCCATAGAGTGCTCGGCTCCTGCTATTCGTGCTATACAGCTGAGAAAATGCCGCACATAGTCATAGGTGTGAAAGCCAATCAAATCCGCACCAAGTAGCCCATTTAGAATTTCTGTGCGCCAGGGTAGAAGGCGAAAAAGCTCAAAAGAGGGGAAGGGTATATGAAGGAAGAATCCAACTTGTGCATCAGGAAGTTTTTGGCGTATAAGCTCCGGAAGCAGCATCAGCTGGTAATCGTGGACCCAGATGCGGTCATCGGGCTCAGCGATTTTCATAACGGCATTGCAGAAGACCTTATTCGCCTCTTTGTAGACCTGCCAGTATTGGTTTTCGTATACTGTGTACAAAGGGAAATAATGAAAAAGCGGCCAAATGGTTTTATTACAAAATCCATAATAGTAACTGCGAATTTCCCTTGCTGAGAGAAAGACTGGATGATAATTTTGCTCTTTAAGTTTGTTTGAAATTTGCTGCTTTTCTTGTTTGGAAATTTTGTCTGTAGCTATGCCTGGCCAACCAACCCACTGGCTTTGATGTGATTTGCAAAGCGAAGAAAGCCCCGTAGCAAGGCCTCCCACGCTCGGCTGAAAGCGTAAAGTATCCGCACGTTTAGCGACATCTACTGGTAGCCGGTTTGAAACTATTAGTAGTTTCCCCATTATCTTGTTACCTTCTCTGGTGATAAATATAGTATTATATTAATAGTTTTTGTCATATTTTTACAGGGGAAAAATTGATTTTAGCTGGAGCTATTTACGTAAAAAGCAGGTGAAATAATGCATCTTAGCCCTTCAGGACGGCTAAAGGGAGCATTCGGGCAACAGCTTTGGCCCAGCCGCATTCGACAACAATTCGAATAACCTCTTCGATATCTTTGTAGGCGTCAGGGGCTTCTTCCTTTATTTTGCGTTTATCGCCAGTGATGAGCTTTATACCTTCCATACTGCGTTTGAACCGCTCATCGCTAATGGAAGCTGGTGTAATAATTTTGCCTCTGCGAGTTTTTCCCCGAGCAGCAGTGCGGCTCATCACCCTGCCGGCTCCGTGGTTGACCGAGCATAAAGATTCTTCGGAATTGCCGGTTCCGACAAGCAGAAAACTTGCGGTGCCCATTGAGCCGGGGGTAATTATCGGCTGACCGATTTTAGCGAAATAAGTAGCGGTCATAAGTTCCGGTCCAAAGGCGCGCGTGGCACCTTTGCGGTGTACCCAGAGCCGGCTGCCTTGATGTGTCTCAAGCTTTGCCATATTGTGAGGCACGTCATAGATAAGCTTGAGTGGTGTCGGGCCGAACATTCTGTTGAAGCAGCGTCTTACAAGCAGGGCCATAATGTGGCGATTCGTAAATGCGAAATTGGCAGCGGCGGCCATAGCGGCAATATAGTTTTTGCCCTCGTTGCTATCAGTTGGCAGATATGAGAGCATTTTTCTTCGGTCGGCCATATCTGGCCTTTTTGCAGCTATAGCCATATAATGGTCGGCTACTTCGTAGCCAAATCGACGTGAACCGGAGTGAATCATTACCACGATTTGATTTTCAAAAAGGCCAAAGGTTTTAGCCAAATCCTGGTCAAAGATTTCTTGGACGAGCTGGATTTCGATGAAGTGATTTCCGCCGCCGAGCGTTCCGAGCTGGTTTGCGCCTTTGTGTATTGCGGCATTAGGTACTGTGGCCAGGTCGGCAGGCATTTGACCATTTTCTTCGATTCTTTTAAGGTCTTCGGCAAGCTCATCAGGCTCGAATGCCTCCCAGGCCCGGTGGTTAGTTCTTTCAGCTAAAACAGGTATAGAGCTAACACCTTTGCTGATAACCTCCTCGATGCAGGTTTTATCGAGCTGGACGTTTGCTCGGCCTTCGCCCAGAGGGATATCACGGGCGACAGACTCAGCGATTTTGTCGGTGTCTATATCGCCTTTCGAAAATGGGGTACGTAAGAGCCGCATACCGCAATTTATGTCATAGCCGACGGCGGCAGGCATTATAGCGTTTTGCATTCCCACCACGGCCCCGATGGGGACGCCGAAGCCGACATGGATATCGGCAGTGGCCAGTACTTTCTTTGCCGGCGGTAGGCAAGCGGCATCGTAAAGCTGGCGTACCGCATCAGGTTCGAGTTTGACAGCTTCAGAGGCGAAAATGGTTGCATCGGTAACCATTTGGCCGTGACGCTGCATATGCAGTCGAAGGGGGTCAGTGCGAACAAGTTGTGGGGATTGTCCGGTCATAAATTAGACCCTTCTGTGATTAATTATCGGTTATCAATTATAAATTGTCAATGTCCGAATTAGCTTGACATCAGCCGATTGTAAAGTTATCATAATATTATACGGTGTAAAATATAGATTTGAGCGGAGAAATAAGCATTTTTTAGAGTATTTATAATATGAAGAATAAAAGGGCGATTTTGATTGCTTTGGTGGTGTTTTTGGTTTTAGTGACAAGCCAGGTTTTTTCGGCTGTCAATACCGCAGAGATTAGTGAGGTCCGCAAGAAGCCGGTGCTTGATGAAAAAGATTTTGAGATTATTGACAAATTTGTTGGTGAGGCGGTGCAAGATTTGGTGAGAACCAGAGATTTTACGTCGATAGCAGATGCTCGCAGGGTGATTTTGACGTGTAGTAAAAGCACAGTTGCCGGTCAAGCCCAGTATGCAGAGCAGTTTTCTGAGTCGGCATATAAATACATCTCAAATGCACTTGTGGCTGCTTCGGGATTGCCGGAAGAGCGCAAATTCAAGGTAATTCTTAATCTTTTGATTCTGGTAGATGGCCTGGAAGATTTACGGCTGGCAAATGTGGCTATGAAAATGCTAAATGATGAGAATGCGGTTATTCGCTACTGGGCGGTTCATTCTGTTACTAACCCTGGTATCATAAAACAGTTGAATTCTGGCAATAATTCGGAATTGGCCTCTGAGATAGCAGAGCGACTCAAGGAGCTGGTTGGAGGAGCCGGCTCTGAGATAGCAGCTTTGATGGCAGAATTTGCGGGCGAGATAAACGTACCACAGGCAGAGGATTTATCGCTGCAAATAGCAGATATGCGGATAAGAAAATACGCTGATTGGGCTGTGAAAGATGAACTTCTGGATGCTACCATTTTGGAGTTGCTCTATAATAGAATTTCATCAGCAAACGTGAGTAAGCCCGCTGTTGCCCGGCGTTTCGCACAGTTGTATTCTTATGCTATGCAAAGGTATATTAAAGGACAGGATTTTTTAAATGCTATCCAGAAGCACCAATTGGCTTCGGTATTGGTGGAGATAGAACAAACGTGCATCAGTAAGATTTTGGTCAAGTCACAATCGGATATTAGAAGGGCAGTTGGACGGGACGATTATACAAGAGTTTCGCTGGAGTATGGCAAATTGTTTGGGAACGAAATGGCAGCAGGGGCGTTAACGTTGAAGCTAAACTGCGACTATGGCACTAAGGACGATGGCAGTAAACGAATTGCGCCGCTTGTTTTGCCGGAGCCGCCCGAGCCAAAAGTACCTGAAATAAAGACTGAAGACTGATTTTTAACCAGCCGCGCGCCTTACAGCATAGAATCTGAGCACCCAAGCACTGGAGGTTTGGTTTTATGAGCGAGCGTGGGGAGCATTGTTACATTTTTCATCTTTCTGTTTTTGTCAGTTATTATTTTGCTGCAAATTCTTTCTATGAATTGACCCGAAGTTGAGAATTCTATAGATTTTATGGATAATAATAGAACATCCTGTTGGAAAATTGCGTAAAAAAACTCGACTGCAGTTGTTAAATTTGGGATAATAAGTTGGAATTTTGTTTTTGATTAAGCAGAAGTAGCGGTCGGTATGGATGAGAAAGTTGTTGTGGAGATAACCGGTGCAGGAAATGCTGCGGTGGTGGCTTTCAAAGCCGCCTCGGTAAGTAATACGGAGGAAATATTAGCTGCTTCCAGGCAAATAAAGGGATTTATCGAGGAGAATCATCCAGGTAAAGTGGTATTTGACTTTGGGGCAGTAAAGTTTTTTTCCTCTGAGGTGTTAGGGTTGCTTTTGGACATCCGGGCTGAGCTGCAGGCCTATAAAGGCGAAGTTGTAATTAGTGCTGTAAACCCGCGACTGTACAGAGTCTTCGAAGTAACCAATCTTAATAAGATTTTCAAGTTTTTCCCGGATGAACAAAGCGCTGTCAAAACGATAAGTATAAATTGAATTGCGTTTGGTTGGAAGGGCCAAGATTATGTACATTACTACACAATTTTCGATTTTTATGGTTAATAAACCGGGAGTTTTGGC
>Ga0209636_10005416_pt1 | contig 13034 bp, 9 predicted proteins | sample DeeMarSWOR152_54_FD_187464 | JGI IMG/M metagenome (GOLD analysis project Ga0209636, IMG submission 187464) | Marine sediment microbial communities from White Oak River estuary, North Carolina - WOR-1-52-54 (SPAdes) (version 2) | ecosystem: Environmental > Aquatic > Marine > Intertidal zone >...
TTCGTATGCTGCATCCCGATGCTAAGGATGTTGGAACCGCCCACGGATTCCGGGGAACCCGAAAAGGCAATAAAATCGATTATATCTTCACACCGTCATCTGTAAAAGTGCTCGAAGCACAAATCATCTATGACAACATCGATGGACGATACCCTTCCGACCACTTCCCGGTTACCGCCATACTTCATCTGCCTGCAAACAGCAAATACTAAGGCAGGGAAGTTGCGTCGATTTCTTCTTGCATTTGGATAAGCTTACTGTTAATTTAAGATTGAAAGAAAACAACAGGATGTTAGTTTTTACAAAACAAGGATGTAGTGAGGATGGATATTATAAGCAGTTTTAAGGAGAAAGCAAGAGGGAAAAATCTGTCAGTTGTTTTGCCGGAGGGTAGAGACGAGCGCATAATTCAGGCTGCCCGCAGACTTAAAGACGAAGGTATTGCTCAGCCGATTGTGCTCGGAACACCCGCCCAAATCGAAGCTGCGATTGGGAAAGCCGGCATTAATCTCGATGGTATCAAAACCATAAATCCCAAGCAGAGCGAAAAGCTCGACTCTTATGCCCAAAAATACAGCCTCCAAAGAGAGGGTATTTCTCCGGCTGTAGCCAGACGTATCGTTGTCAAGCCGTTGTTCTATGCAGGCATGATGGTGGCTTGCGGCGATGCCGATACCGCCGTTGGTGGCGTTGCCAGTGCAACCACAACCCTTATTCAGGCCGGTGTCTTGACTATAGGTTTGATGCCGGGAATCAAAACTCCTTCCAGCTATTTTTTAATGGTTATTCCCAGCTTCCTCGGAGAAAAAGACAAAACTTTCATTTTCGCCGACTGTGCTGTTAACATTGACCCTTCAGCCGAGCAATTAGCGGACATAGCTTTGGCTTCGGCTGTTAGTGCAACCAGACTCTTAGGCCAGGAACCTCGCGTGGCTCTGCTGTCATTCTCCACCCGCGGAAGTGCTTCAGGCCCAATTGTGGACAAAGTCAGGGAAGCTCTCAAAATAGCCCGTGCACGCCAGCCCGGTTTGGCTATCGACGGAGAATTCCAGGCCGACACCGCTATTGTTCCCAGAGTAGCCGCCAAAAAAGTTAAGGATAAAAGTGCCGTTGCAGGAAAGGCCAATGTCATCATTTTCCCTGACCTCAACTCAGGAAATATCGCTTACAAGCTCACACAGTATATGGCTGACGCCCAAGCCATCGGCCCATTCCTGCAGGGATTTGCAAAACCCATAACGGACCTCTCAAGAGGTGCGAACGTTGATGACATCGTTGCAACAGTAATACTGACTTTAGGCCAGTTGTTGGAGAACACAAATGAAGTGAGTGTTGTATAGTGAGTGGTGAGCAGTGAGTAGAATAAGTGAACTAAAGTGACACGTAAGAGTCATTCTGAGCGAAGCGAAGAATCTGGCCAACGAAAAAGAGATTCTTCACTTCGCTGCCCTACGTTCAGAATGACAGCAAAGCTATGACTTTAGGCACTTTCTTGATAACCAATTAACCACTTGCCAATTAACCATTTTTTAAGGATTGTATCGGCAATGAAAGTACTCGTCATAAATGCAGGTAGTTCCTCCGTTAAGTATTACCTGTACCAGATGCCCCAGGCGGAAGTTCTCGCCAATGGGCTCGTAGAAAAAATCGGAGAGGAAACCTCTAAACTTTCTCAATTCTTCAGCGGCAAAACCTATACAGTACCAACAAAGGTCGAAGACGTTGAAAAGGCAATGGAGCTTATACTGGAAACGCTCCTCGACAAAGAAATGGGAGTGTTGCAGCAGATATCCGAGATTGGCGCCGTCGGCCACAGGGTCGTCCACGGAGGCGAAGAGTTCACCGGCTCTGTAATCATCGATGATAAGGTAATTGACTCCATCAAAAAATTTGCTGACCTTGCTCCTCTGCATAATCCGCCGAATCTTGCGGGTATCCTGGCTGCACAACGCCACCTGCCGAATATAAAACAGGTCGCCTGCTTTGATACCGCATTTCATGCCACTATTCCGAAAATTGCCTATATGTATGCTTTGCCGTATGAGCTTTATGAAAAGTACGGCATCCGCAGGTACGGCTTTCACGGAATCTCTCACAGATATGTTGCCCGCCGTGCCGCAGCCATAATGGGCAGAGGAAAATACGATATCAACGCCATTACCTGCCATCTCGGCAGCGGCTGCTCTGTTACCGCCGTAAAACAGGGCAGGTCAATTGACACTTCTATGGGGCTTACACCTTTGGAAGGCGTGCCGATGGGAACGCGCTCGGGTGACCTTGACCCGGCAATCCTCTTTTACCTTGAAGAAAAAGGTTATGATGTAAAGGAACTAAATATTCTCTGCAACAAGCAAAGCGGTCTGCTCGGCTTATCGGGCATCTCAAATGATATGAGAAACCTCGAAAAGTTCGCAAAAAAAGGTAACGACCGGGCGAAGCTTGCTATCGATGTTTTTTGCTATCGTATTAAAAAATACATTGGCGCCTATGCTGCTGTTCTGGATACTGTCGATGCCGTTGTTTTCACCGGTGGAATAGGCGAAAATTCTGTCTTTATGCGCGAGAAAATATGTAACGCCGTTACTCAAATAGGCGTGCAGCTTGACTTGGCGGCGAACCAGACCGCAATCGCAAAAGAAGCTGAAATAAATACCAAAGACAGTAAGGTCAAAATTTTTGTCATCCCTACAAACGAGCAGGCCGCTATTGCCAACGATACCTATGAGCTTACCAGAGACAAAAACCCCTTTGTGTCAAAGCAAAAATCCCTCGCACATCTCGTACAGGAACAATTTAAAGCTCCCTATGTTCAGGAGAAGCGTTGATATCTATAAGGATTATAGGTGCGGTTCGCGAACCGCTTTTTTAATCTGATTCTTGTTTTTTATAACGGCTGTACCCTGTGGATTACCTTAACCTGCCCTGTTGTTTTGCGTGCCGGGCAAGAGCAGCGGCGCCTATTATGCCGGCGTCTTCGCCGAGAGTCGCAAAGCATATCTCGACCAGCTCTTTTTTCAAGGTCCAGATGTGCTCGTTGAAGAAATCTTTTATACGGTTCAACAGTACATCACCGGCAGCTATCATTCCGCCGGCAAAAACTATACGCTTGGGTTCGGTGGTATGCAGCATATTTATACAGGTAATTCCAAGTGCTTTGGCCGTCCCGTCGGTTATCTCTTTGGCTAACTTGTCACCAGAGGTTAAATGTTCGTAGACATCCTTGCTGGTTATTTGGCCCTTTTCGTCTAACACTTTTTTAAGACTGGATTCTTCTCCGGCCTCGACCGCCTCCGTAGCCCTCCTTGCTGTCGAGTCGGCCGATGCATACGCCTCCACACAACCTCTTTGGCCGCAGTTGCATTTTCTGCCGTCCGGATATATTATCATATGTCCCAGCTCTGCTCCATTCTCATCGCATCCGTGCACCAGTTCACCGTTACTGATAATCCCGCCGCCTATTCCTGTGCCGAGTGTGAAAAAGACCATATCTTTGACACCCTTACCTGCCCCCACGGCATATTCGCCCCAGCAGGCAACATTTGCATCGTTATCAAAGACAACCGGTGCCCTGAGCCTTTCATTGAGCATTCGGCAAATGGGAACGTTTTTGAATGTCGGCATATTGGTGGACTTTATTATTATGCCCTCGCTGTATTTGGCCGGTCCCGGAGTTCCTATGCCGACCGCGACGATGTCCTGCAGAGAAAGACCGGCCTCGACAAGAAGTTTCTTGGCGGTCTGAGCCATCTTGTCAATGACAACGTTCGGCCCCATATCCACTTTAGTGGCCACAGATGTCTTGCTGACAAGCTTTAGCTCAGAATCAAATAAGCCAATCTTGATATTCGTTCCGCCTAAATCAATGCCGACAAACATTTCACTCATTTCTCATACCTCGTATTGTATAAGGGCTTAACAGCCTAATCAGTTCCTGTTGCGGAAAGCAAAAACCGACAATGTCACCCCTGCGAAACTTGTCCTGAGCGAAGTCGAAGGAGCAGGGGTCCAGAGCCAAAAAAAAGCTGGATTCCCGCTGGAGTTTATCCCGCACACGATGCGGGGCGGGAATGACAAATACTGTTTCCGCAACAGATACCAATTAACTACTCACCAATTAACTACTCACCACTGACCTTAGTTTAATCCGGATAGCCGTCGGGATATTTATTATGCCATTGCCAGGCACTGGAGACCATTTCTTCCAGTTCAGGTTTTTCGGTTTTCCACCCTAATTCGTTCCTGGCTTTTGTGGCGTCGGACGTTAATATCGGCGCATCGCCAGGCCGACGGTCCGCAGCTATAACCTTAAAATCTTTACCGCTGAGACGCTTGACTGTTTCAATTACCTCTTTGACGGAGAAGCCTTTTCCATTGCCCAGGTTATAGACCAGCCCCGTTAGAAGCTGACGTCTTACTTCTAATGGGGCCAGCTCACGGCTCTCGCCCAGCTTATTCAACGCCAGCAAGTGTGCTCTGCACAAATCATCGATGTGGATGTAGTCGCGAATACAGGTTCCGTCCGGCGTTTCGTAATCGGTTCCGTAGATTCCTATTTCACTGCGTTTGCCCATTGCCGTCAGGATGGTCAGCGGAATTAGATGTGATTCAGGCCTATGGTCTTCGCCAAGGGTGGCGTTGTTTCCCGCACCACAGGCATTGAAATATCTTAGCGATGCGTAACGCAGTTTTCCTGCCTGGCTCTGGTAGTAACACATTCTTTCTGCCGCCAACTTTGTTTCACCATAAGGATTAATTGGTATTGTCGGCGTCTCTTCTGTAATTGGTGCCTGTTTGGCAATTCCATAGACAGACGCGCTGCTGCTGAAAACAAGCTTCTCCACGCCGACTTCTTCCATCGCCGATAAAAGCTTCTGCGTATCGCATAGGTTGTTGCGATAATATTTAAGCGGCGCCCGGACTGATTCGGCAACTTCGATAGAGGCGGCAAAGTGCATTACTGCTTCGATATTATATTCCTTGAGCGTCGTAACAAGCAGCTCGTAATCAGCTAAATCGCCTTTGATGAACTTGGTCTGTCCGACCGCAGCCCTATGACCGGTACTAAGATTGTCAAAAACCACCGGCTCATATCCTTCGGCGTTAAGCATCGCCGTCATATTGCTGCCGATGTATCCTGCTCCACCACAAACCAGTACTCTCATATCTCGTCGCTCGTTGCTCGTTTAGAATCGATTTGTTGTTCAATACGTTTGAGAATTTCTGCCGCAAGCTGCCTGTCCTTGCCCAAATCTATCCATGCCATTCCTGCTTTCTGCTCTGGGTTAAGTCTTAGATTCTGAAATGCTGAGTTGCTTTCCGAAAACATTTTATATGCGCGTGCACTGCTGCTGACGTGGTGCTCAGGTATCGATAATCTGTATTTCTGCACTTCGCAATTGATGCATAATCGGTTCCCGCTTTGCGGGGGCCCTTCTTCCTGTTCGCTCATGGTCAATTCCACAACTCTTCTAATACTGTGCAGGTTGCTTTCAAGCCAATTGTCGGCGCCGACAGTATCGCTCCGCCAGAATTCGAAGAATTGCGCCCCCGCCAATGGTCTGGTTCTTATAAAGCCCCGCCAGCGGCGGGTATCGATACCCACCGTTGCTGGGTCGGCGTCGACTTTCTCGATCGTAAAATGCATTTTAGCTAAGACATCTTCGGCTGTTTCCATCGTTTTAAGCTTATTGACATTTTTCACGCAGATGGGCTCGACCGCTCCATATTGCCGTTCTTCGGCACAGCCGGTCAAAAGCAGACCGAAGACTAAAAACCCCAGACCGAAGACCACCCACGTCTTCTTGTCGAAGACAAGAGTGGGTGTTTGTCTTGTGCCTTTTGTCTTGGGTCTTGAGTCCTGGGTCTTGTGTCTTGTATCTCTTGCTCTTATTATGTCTTTTTGCATTTGCCGTCCATTCGTTTTTTAGATTTTTCCATGATTTGAGCGATTATATCTTCAGTGAGCTGTTCGCTCAACCCTGTTAGAGACTTTTTTTATCGGGTCGTCCGTTGTACTAAGGTATGTCTCTAACGGGCTCAAGAGCCAATTGCTTTTTTTCAAGCTGCGCTTCATTGAACAGAGCCCCGACCGTAACGGAGGGGTAATTGCCCCCTTTTGACTAATGCTGGATATGCGCCACTAACATCCTTGCCGAAAAAGTTTTGGTAGATTGTATTGGAATTTTGGTATAGAATTCCGTCCTTAAATAACTTTTACCAGGACAGTATTTTTTAGATTTGATACCTGCACTTGTGCTTTCCTGCACAGGTAGTCGCAGGTGCAGGTGTATGCTTGTGATTTTATGAAGGTTTTAGTTGCGGAAAAGTGTGGATTTTGTCACGGCGTTAGAAACGCTATCAGCGTAGCGGAAAAAACACTGGCACACGAGAAGGGCGAAAGCCCTGTTTATAGTTTTGGCCCAATTATTCACAACAAGGACGAGGTTGAGCGGTTGGCCAAAGTTGGACTAAAGACTGTAGATGCTGTCCAGCAAATTCAGTCGGGCACGGTTCTTATCCGTTCTCATGGTGCTGCTCCTGAACAGATAGCCAGGCTCGAAGAAAAAGGACTCAATATTGTTGATGCAACTTGTATATTGGTGAAAAGGGTCCAGCACATAGCTAAGGAGCTTGCCGACGATGGCTATGAAGTCGTGATAATTGGCGACGAGGACCATCCTGAGGTCCAGGCGGTTATGGGCTGTGCCACGGATGTTGTTGTCATTGGGGATGAAAATGATTTACACAAACTGCCCCAGAATGCCAGGCTGGGGATTGTTTGTCAGACTACACAAAATCCGGAGCACTTCGGAAAGGTGCTTGGTGCAATAGGACGGTACGGCTTTAGTGAGCTGAAAGTAATGAATACTTTGTGTAAGGAAGCGATAAGAAGACAGGAATCGGCTGTGCAATTGTGTATGCAGGTGGATATAATGTTCGTGCTCGGCGGCCTGGAAAGTGCCAATACACGCAGGCTGGCCGAGCTTTGCAAAAAACATAATAGCCAAACGTTTCATTTGCAAAACTGGAATGAGCTTGACAAAAATATACTTTATGGTAAGAATATAGCCGGTGTTACAGCGGGAGCTTCGACACCTGATTGGATAATAGCCGAATTTGTAAAGAACTTAGAAGCTTTTGATACCGGTGGATGAGGTAAAGCTTTCGACAAAAGGGGAAAAACAATGGGTTTTAAAAAACCTGGCACTTGGGTAGTTGTGTGGGTGTTGGTGCTGGCAGGCGGGAGTTTACTTCAGGCAAAAGAGGGGAAAAATACAAAAATATATACGGTATTTGCTTCGGGAGGTGTTCAACACTTTGAATCCGAACTTTTGAAACCTTTAACGAATGAAGAGCTTCTGCGTAAGCTTCGAAGCGAATGGGATGGAGTAGATTTCATTGTTGGGTCATTTCCCCATAAAATAGAGCATATAAAAGAAAATTTTGACGGAGTTCTCACTTTTGGTCGTCTAAGAAGGTATTCGATAGCGTTGACCGGATTGCCTACAATAGTTGTATATAATTTCCCTGAATTTTTACATATTCCCTATGGATTTTTCTTAAGTAAAGGGAAGATTTTGATTGCTTGTTTAGATAGGGCAAATACCTGTTCCGCGTCTGTTTCTTCATCAATGTTTGAAGATTTAGTAGAAAAAATCAAATTAATTCAAGTTCTAAAAAGGATGAAGGAATCAAGGATACTGGCTGTGACAGATGGGCCGCTCACGGATTTTTTCGAACGTGGAGATATACACAACGTTTACGACGGGGATATACGGCAAAAAAAAGACCGTCAGGAGATTTTCCTTAATGCGGTGGAAAAATCATTAGGGGTAAAAGTTACAAAGATAGGAATTGACGAAGTATCTTCCAATCAGCAAATTCAGAATATTTGGTTCAATAAAAATCATAAGAAAGCGGAAGAAATTGCGAAAAGGTGGATTGCTGAAGCTAAGGGTATAAAAGATACTATTGAATCAGAGGTAATAAAGTCGGCTAAGGTGTATTTAGCTCTGGAAATATTAATGGAAAAATATAATGCGACGGCGATAGCATTTCACCTCAGGTCACTCATCAAAAATCCGAGACCGGAGGATAAGATTTGGCCGAGTTTGGGTGATTCAGAACTTCAAAAGAGAGGCATAGTAGCCTGTTGTCAAGCGCACTTAAATGTAGTGCTTACCCACATGTTAGCGCAATATGCTTTTAGTAGGCCTTCTATGATGGGTGATATTATATATGAGCCCTTTAACGATGTCAGTATTGTTATGCATTGTGGAGCCCCGTGGAATCCTTATGGAGACGATAGAAGAGTTCCGTATATCATAAGAGACCATGCTGAGAGGAGCGTAAGAGGACATTCAAAGCCTGGAGTAGGTGCTTGTTCGGAAGTATTATTTCCAGCAAATGAACCCGTTACAATATGGAGGATTGATGTGCTCAGTAAAAAAATATTGGTTCATACCGGCACGACTGTTTCTGGTTACTCTCTTTATAAAGATTTTGGTTATTTAATGTGCAGGTCGAAATTAGTTGCTAAAGTTGATGCGAAAAAGATACAAACGCACGTTTATGAAGATAAGTTTGGAGTCCATAGAACAGTTACTTTTGGTGACCATAGAGAAAGGCTCAAAGATTTAGCCACCTTAATGGGATATGAAGTGATAGAAGAGGATAGATAGTCTGCCTTATTTAAAAATAAGGACTTTTGCAAGAGTGAGAAGGATGTAAATTTTGCATTTGCTGCGTAGGCAAATGTGTTTTTATTAATCGAAAAATTCATATTTGTGTCCCGCACCAATTAGGCTTTGGCTAAAGCCTAATTGGTGCAGGGTTGCACAGGGGGCTTATTGGCGTAAATGTGGGGCGCCGATAAGTCAAAAGCAAGACTCCACAGAGGGATTGGGATTTATGGTAGATAGAAATATAGTTAACAAATTGGGGTTATCGGAGGAAAAGCTTGACCAGCAGGTCAACGAAATGTTTGGTGAGCAAGAAAATGAATTTTTGGAAAAGGCTTTGCAGACCAAGGTCGATTCTCGTCTGCCGGGTACTATTCTTAAAGGGACGATTGTATCGCAAATAGGCAATGATGTTATCGTCGAGGTAGGTCTGAAAAGCGAGGGGATTGTCGATGCGAGTGAATTTGAGGAACCCGACCAGATAGTACCGGGCAATGAGATCGAAGTGCTTCTTGAAGATACTGATTCTGAAAGCGGGCTTGTTCTGTTGAGCAAGCGCAAAGCCGACATAATCAGAGGCTGGGAAACAATTCTCAGTGCGAAAAAGGAGGGTGATGTTGTTAAAGGCAGGGTCATAAGGCGAATTAAGGGCGGTTTGCTTGTTGATATTGGTGTGCCTGTGTTTTTACCTGCCTCACAGGTTGACATAAGGAAGCCGGGCGATATCAGCAGGTTTATCGGCAAAGAAGTGGATTGTAAGATTCTCAAGATTGATGTTGAAGGTCGAAACATTGTCATATCGAGGCGAAAACTTATAGAAGAAGAACGCCGCAGCAGTAAGGACAAGATTCTGACAGATATCGAGGTTGGTCAATTGCGAAAAGGGGTTGTGAAAAACATCGCTGACTTCGGTGTGTTCGTGGATTTGGGCGGCCTGGATGGTCTGTTGCATATTTCTGATTTGAGCTGGGGCAGAATATCACATCCGTCAGAAGTTGTTCAGCTTGACCAGGAAATAGAGTGCATTGTTGTTGGTGTGGATAAAGAGCACGAGAAGATTTCGTTGGGTCTGAAGCAGAAAACGTCCAGCCCCTGGGAAGATGTTGAACAGCGTTATCCGCTCGGAGCAAGGGTCAAGGGTAAGGTTGTAAACGTGATGAACTATGGCGTGTTTGTTCGGCTTGAAGATGGGATTGAAGGGCTCGTGCATATCAGTGAGATGAGCTGGACAAGGCGGCTTGCTCATCCGGGAGAGATAGTTAACCTCGGGGACGAAATAGAGGTGGTTGTCCTGAATGTTAACAGGGAAAAGCAGGAAATCTCGCTCGGAATCAAGCAGACCCAGACGAATCCATGGGCGATAGCTTCCCAGAAGTACCCTGCAGGAACGATTGTTACTGCCAAGGTGCGTAGTTTGACCAATTTCGGTGCCTTTGTCGAGATAGAGCCCGGCGTTGATGGTATGATTCACATCTCGGATTTAAGTTGGACCAGGAAACACAGCCATCCCGGTGAGGCCCTCCAAAAGGGACAGGAAATAAAATGCGTTGTTTTGGAAGTCAATGAAGAAAAACGGCGGGTATCACTGGGCATCAAACAGATCACTGAAGACCCCTGGATACGGGCTATACCGGAAAAATATATTCCGGGACATATTATTAAAGGAAAGGTCGCAAAGCTTACTAATTTTGGCGCGTTTGTCGAGCTTGAATCGGATTTGGAGGGACTGTTGCACATCTCTGAGCTTGCCGACCACAAAATTGATAAGCCTCAGGATATTGTTAAGGTCGGAGATGAAGTGGAAGTTAAGATTCTGAAGGTTGATACCGACGCACGTAAAATCGGTTTGAGTTTGCGAAGGGTTCAGTGGGCTGCTGAAGAACAAGCAGCCGAGTCCGCCAAGCAGCGGGCACCGGCAGGTCCTGAGAGGGTTCTTTCTGATGCTGATGTGGACCGGCTTGTAAAACCTCAAGAGAAAACTGACCAGGCCAAAGACAATGATGCTGAGCCGAGCGAGGCGGACAAGAAGGAAGTTGAAGCAACCAAGGCTGGAGGCGACGATGCCGCAGAGGCAAAAGTGGAAAGTAAATCCATTTTGAGAGTTTTCAAACGCAAAAAGAATGCGCGTTCGGAAGAACCCAAAAGCCCGGAACCCCAGGAGACCGAACAAACCCAGCTCGCCCCTCAGGAAAGCACAGATGCCCAGAGCCAGGCTGGCGATGATAGTAGTCCGGAGGAGAAAACCGAGGAGACATAAGCAATTAGAAATAGAAAATCTAATGCTCTGTTAAAAACGTGGACTGTCATTCTGAGGCGAAAGAAAGCTTGCCCTGAGCGTAGCCGAAGGGCCGAAGAATCTCATTTCCTGAGCCATAAAGAGATTCTTCACTCCGCCGCGCTCCGTTCAGAATGACAGTTTTTTTTGGCTTTTCAACAAAGCATAAATCTAAGGGTTAATTGGCTATCAGAAAAGTGCCTAAAGTGAGCTAAAATGCCTAAAGTGAACTAAAGTCATCGTGGTTATCAGGTTAACAGGATATCAGGTTAACTTTGTTTTATTTCCTAATATCCGGATTCCCTGATATCCTACACCCTGATTTCCTGATTTGCTGATGTCCATATTTTAGGCACTTTAGGCACTCCAAACTTTAGTCACTTATTCTACTCACTACTCAACGTGTGTCGGTGTTCGATTGGTGGTTATCGGGAGTGTTGCTCTGGGATAAAAAGGTTGTCGTAGGGGCAAAAAAACATTGCTGAAAACGGGATTTTAGGTTTTTTCGCAAAGTGTTCGTAAGACTCTGTAAATACAAAAGTTATGCGTTTTTGAATAAATTTAAGTGAAATTTTATCACATTTTTTGACATTTTCCTTGACGAGAATATAGCTGATTTGGTACAAAGAATGTATGTAAAGCCGGAGAATTTTAATGGAGTTTGATTTTCTGGCATAAAATATCTACAGTTCCTGGGCAAACACCTAAGTGTTTTAGGTGAGGAACAGAGTTGGAGTGAGGATGATATCTCGGAGGTAGAGTCTCTAAACTTACAGCTCAAAGACGGCTTGCGCAAGGAGGTGGCCGTAAAGCCATGTCCTACAATAAAATTATTTTAAGCAAGCGCAGGGTTTGGTGAAGATTCTTTGATGCTTGTGTATGAGGTTGTTTCAGACAAGCACAGCCAGGTGGTTAGTGTCTGTCTTTTCGCTTGTTAAAAACAACAACAAACAAAAAATGTTTTGGCTCGTTGCCAAAGCAAAAAATTAAATCTTCTTGCAAAACAAGAATATTTGAGGAGAAGTATTATGTATAGGAAATTTTTTCTTTTAACTTTAGTTTTAGTACTGGCTCTGGTCAGTACAAATGTCGTCTTCGGCGATGTTATCGAAGTCCGGGTCGCTGCCGGCGATGATGATATGGAGGAATTGGTGGCGGACGGCACGCACGATCTCGGCAGCTCGGACCTCGAGATAACCGAAGAGGGAGAGCCCGCTAACAACCAGCTTATCGGGCTGCGCTTCAACAACATTGACATCCCGCAAGGGGCCATCATCACCAGTGCCTATGTACAGTTCCAGGTCGATGAGACTGACGTTCCGGGTGACAACCGGCCTGGTACTAAGTTCCTCCGGGGCGAAGCCGTTGACAATGCCGTGACATTTTCGGATGCTGCCTTTGACATCGCGTCCCGACCGACAACGTCCGCGGAGGCGAGCTGGGACTGGCCGGAATGGCTCACAGAGGACGAGGAAGGTCCGGACCAGCGGACCTCGGACATCTCCGCTGTTATCCAGGAGATAGTGGACCGGCCGGGCTGGGCCCCGGGCAACTCGCTGGCGCTCATCATCACCGGTAGCGGCGAGAACACGGCCGAGGCTTACGAAGGGGAGGCGGATGCGGCGGCGCTGCTGCATGTCGAGTTTAGCGCTGCTCCTGCTGCCCCGGCGCTGCCGGAGGGATGGCAGAGCCAGGATATAGGCACCACCGGCGGTAGCGCTGCTGAGAGTGACGGCACATGGGCCATTAGCGCCGATGGAGCCGACGTCTGGGGTAGCTCGGACGAATTCCACTACGCGTACGTGCCGCTGTCCGGAGATGGTTCGATAGTCGCACGCGTCGTTGACAATGGCACTGGCTCAAACGCCTGGGCCAAGGGTGGCGTCATGATTCGCGAGACGCTCGACGCGGACTCCAAACACTCGATTATGGCACTGACAGGCGGTGAGGGCGGCGGTATTACGTTCCAGGGCCGTCCAGTGACCGGCGAGCGCTCCAACAGCATGCATGGTGATATCACGGCGGAACCGCCTTATTGGGTAAAACTGACGCGCGAAGGCAACACGATTACAGCTTAC
>Ga0209636_10005417_pt1 | contig 13033 bp, 10 predicted proteins | sample DeeMarSWOR152_54_FD_187464 | JGI IMG/M metagenome (GOLD analysis project Ga0209636, IMG submission 187464) | Marine sediment microbial communities from White Oak River estuary, North Carolina - WOR-1-52-54 (SPAdes) (version 2) | ecosystem: Environmental > Aquatic > Marine > Intertidal zone >...
ACGAGATTTTGATCGAAAAACCGGGCATGGGACAAAGAGGAATGGATGCCCAATCGGTGAGCCATCTGATGATAATTCTTTTGGTAATTTTAGGAAACATGGGTTATTTCTTGAGGAGAAGATTCATAGAATAGACCGCCGTCTGCTGTCGGCAGTCCGCAGCAAAATCATTTATTGCGGCGGTCGGCGGTCGGTGGACTGCGGACGGAATCAGTCATGCAAATCGGAACTTTGATTGCAGCTTTTTTAACTCTGTGTATTTTTTCATTCTTGTATAAGGATAATCCTTTCTATAAGTTTGCAGAGCATCTTCTGGTGGGTATCTCGGTGGGCTATATCCTGGTGATAGCTTTTAACACCACGGTCACACCCAAACTGATAAATCCTATTTTCCAAGAGGGAAAATTTGTTTATATTATTCCTGGAATTTTGGGACTTTTCATGTTTGCCAGGTTTTTGCCCAAATATGTTTGGCTGTCACGAATCTCAATTGCTTTAATCATCGGAGCGGGTGCCGGCGTCGCCATCCCGGCCACCATGCAGGCAAAGATTTTAGCCCAGATGCAAGCCACCATGACAGATTTCGCTACAGTAGATGGAATTATCATATTCGTGGCCGTCGCCGCCACCCTGGCTTATTTCTTTTTCTCCAAGGAACACAAGGGTTGGTTTGGAGCCACCGCCAGGGTAGGAACCTGGTTTTTGATGATATTCTTTGGAGCAACGTTCGGATATACCATCATGTCACGAATTTCTTTGCTTATCGGGAGAATGCAGTTCCTGTTAGGCGACTTTTTACATGTTATTAACTGACCTCTCCCCTTTTGTTCCCCTCTCCTTGCTAAGGAGAGGGGACAGGGGTGAGGTAAAAAACAAAGGAGGTGTACCATGCTAAAACCACTAAAGATGGTTTTTGGGGTGGTGCTGTTTCTGTTGTTTGTAGATCCAGTTTTGCAGATACTGAGCGAAGCCGAAGTATTTGCCCGGGCTGTTGACGTTGACACCGCCTGGGTGAGAAGATACAATGGAACAGGGAATAGCTTGGATTTTGGCAGGGCTCTAGCAGTAGATGATTCTGGCTACGTATACGTGACCGGTCGTAGTCAAGGCACTGGAACATCAGATGATTATGTCACCATAAAGTATCATCCCGACGGTGACACCGCTTGGGTAAGAACATGCAATGGCTCGGAAAGCTCCTCGGATCAGGCTTGTGCAATAGCTGTGGACGCTTTTGGCTGCGTCTGCGTGACCGGAACAATTGTGAACAGTGGGTCAGGAAGTGACTATGGCACCATCAAGTATTATCCTAATGGAGATACTGCGTGGGTGAGAAGCTACGACGGCCCGGCAAACTCATCTGATGTGCCATATGCCTTAGCCGTTGATGATTCCGGCTACGTTTACGTGACCGGATCTAGCTACGGCACCGGGACATACGCCGACTATGCCACCATAAAGTATCATCCTGATGGAGATACTGTATGGGTGAGAAGATACAATGGCTCAGGAAACGGTAGTGATGCTGCTCATGCTATGGCGGTAGATGGTTCTGGCTACGTCTATGTCACCGGAAACAGTAAAGGCAGTGTGACATGGGTTGATTATGCCACCATAAAATATGATCCTGATGGGGATACTGCATGGGTGAGAAGATTCAACTGGCCGACAGAAAATAGTGATGATCGGGCTAGTGCCATTACGGTAGACGGTTCTGGCAATGTCTATGTGACGGGATATACCTGGGATGGGACAAGCTATGACTATCTCACGATAAAGTATGATCCGGATGGAGATACTGCTTGGGTAAGAAGATACGACGGACCAGCAAACGAGGAGGATAGGGCATCTGCCATAGCTATAGATGGTTTTAATAATGTCTATGTGACGGGGCATAGCGATAGCACTGGGACATACGAGGATTATGCCACCATAAAGTATGACACCGGTGGAAATGTGCTCTGGGTGAAAAGATTCAATTGCGCAAACGGGACAGACACACCATATGGCTTAGCTGTGGACGGCTCCAATGATGTCTATGTAACTGGAATGAGCGGGTGTGGTGGTGCGACTAGTTTTGATTATGTCACCATCAAGTACTATTCCAACGGGGATACTGCCTGGGTAGCAAGATACCATGGACCAGTGGAAAATGGTAATGACTATGCTTTTGCCTTAGCTCTGGACAGTGCCGGCAATGTATATGTAACTGGAAAAAGTGACGGCACTGAGACAGGCTCTGACTATTGCACCATAAAGTATGTTCAAACTCACAGTGATGTCGAAGACGAGACCGGTGACAGAGAAAAGCCCTCTGGGTTTGCTCTTTCCCAGAATTACCCCAACCCTTTTAACCCCACAACGAAGATAGAGTTCACTCTGGTCAAGTCGGATTTTGTCACCTTACAGATTTATGACGTTCTGGGAAGAAAAGTGAGAACTTTAGTTTCCGAAGATCTGCCCTCAGGTTATAAGTCTGTGTTTTGGGATGGGAAGAACGACGATGGGAAAGAGGTAGCTTCGGGAGTCTACTTTTACCAGTTGAAGGTTGGTAATTTCTCCGAACCCAAGAAGATGTTGCTGTTGAAATGACCTCTCCACTTTGGTCCCCCTCTCCATCCTTCCATAGGCTCAGGACGGTAAGCGAAGTCGAACCGCAAGTGTGGAGAGAGGTTCATCCTGAAGGGATTCACCCTGAAGGGGAAATAGGGGGTGAGGTAAGAAATTATGCAGGATAAAAAAAGACGCATAGTTGTTTTATCCGAAGGCTATTTCGGAGACTTGGAAGCCAAGACTGCCTCAGGTTTGATCATGTATAAACCTGAGGAGGTGGTGGCGGTTATAGATTCGGACAAAGCTGGAAAGACGGTTCAGGAGATTTTAGGATTCGGAGAGGCGATTCCAATAGTCAAAGACTTGGAGGCATCCTTAAAATACGGTCCCAATGCCCTTTTAATCGGTATCGCTCCCCGGGGAGGAAAGCTCCCTGCCAAGTGGAGAATTCAGGTCAAACAAGCTTTAGAAAATGGACTGGATGTGATCAGCGGACTTCATGACATGCTCAATGAAGATTCAGAGCTTTCCATGATCGCACTTCTTAAGAAAGCGAAAATCTGGGACTTACGGGAATCGAAAAAATTCAACAAGGTCGCCATCGGAGATCCCAGCTTGATCAAGGCAAAAGTGGTTTTGACTGTGGGGACAGATTGCAAGGTGGGAAAGATGATCGCCGCCATAGAAATTGCAAAGGAGGCAAAGAATCGGGGATGGAATCCCTTCTTTGCTGCCACTGGTCAGACCGGGATGGTGATCGCAGATAGCGGGATTCCCATCGATTCGATTATTGGAGATTTCATGTCCGGGGCTCTGGAGGAGTTCCTTATAGAAAAATCAAAATCACATGACCTTCTATTAGTAGAAGGCCAGGGCACACTCATCCATCCGGGTTATTCCGGAGTCTCTTTAGCTTTGATCCACGGCTCCATGCCCGATGCTATGGTTCTTTGCCATTTTCCCGGTAGAAAGAGGCTAAAAAATTATGATATATCGATTCCTCCTTTGCCTGAGCTGATAAAGCTTCATGAGGAGGTGGCTAAACCGGTTAAACCTTGCAAGGTGATCGGAATATGTCTAAATACTCAGGAATTGAAAGAGGAGGAGGCAAAAGAGGAAATTAAAAAAATCGAGGCGGAAACGGGTCTGATCACCACAGATCCAGTAAGATTCGGATGCGAAAAATTGGTCAAGGCTTTAGATTTTCTAAAGAAGCCCAAGTTGGCGTAGGCAAGCCTTCATGGCCTGCAAATATTAAAAGCGCAGACAATATGTATTGTCCCAGATGCAAAAACAGAATGAAGGAATCAAAAAGACCATTTCACAAGCAGCGAAAATGGATTTGTCCCAAATGTGGAGAGGTTAGATTTCAGGAAACAAGGAAACAAAAGAAATGAAGGGAACTAAAAATTGTTATAATTTTTAAAGAAAAAACGAGCATCTCGCCGATAAAATTACTATGTAGGACAGATACAAGCATTTAAGATAAACTCAAAGCAAGATCAGAGGAGGAAAGCTTGGTAAAAAGATGGATACAATTCTTAGTTCCCTTTATAGCTTTGTTTTTGATCTCAGAGGTTCCTTGGGGTGAATTGTTCGTTTCTCCAGACGAAGTGGAGATCGTGAAGGAGGTTGATTTTGAATGCGATCAGGCAATTCCCTTAAAAGAACTTCATTTTACCAAAACAGCTTTGGAAAACAAATTGCACCACATAAGATCCAAAGCAGCTTTGGTTGTGGACATAGAAAAAGGGAACATACTTTTTGAAAAGGATATGGAAAAGCAGCTTCCCATCGCTAGCTTGACCAAACTCATGACCGCATTGGTCTTTTTGGAGCAAAATCTCCATTTGAATGACACAGCCAAAATCGCCTGGAGCGACGCAAAATTTGCTGGCAGGTCTCGTCTCAGAGTGGGAGAAGTATTAACTTTGAAAGATCTTCTTCACGCCAGTCTTATGTGCTCTAACAATCGAACCACCAAAACTTTGGCGAGAGTATCAGGTTTGAGCTTTGAGGATTTTGTTATCAGGATGAACCAAAAAGCAGAAGAGATCGGCTTGGAAAACACCTGTTTTTATGAGCCCACCGGTCTGGATAAGAGTAACCGGTCCACAGCGCTGGATTGTGCAAGGCTGTTGTCTTTTGCTCTGACAGACAGCATAGTCGCTTCCATCACAGGCAAGGAGATTTACACTTTCACTACCATCTACAAAAAAAGAAAAAGACAACATCAGATTGTAAATACCAACAGGCTTCTTTTAAGCTCTTTGAATGTCAAAGGTGGAAAGACCGGATATAACGGTGCCTCCGGATGGTGTCTGGGCGCTTTGGTGGAAGATGAAGATGGGACAAAGATTGCTGCGGTGGTCCTGGGTGCTCCCAGTAATCTTGCCAGATTTCGAGAAGCCAAATCAATTATAAAATGGTCTTTGCAAAGGCCAACTAAAGGGACTTAAAGCTAATTTGTTCAAAAGCTCGAAATGCAGATAGAAAAGAAAGATATAGAAGAGGTGGGCGAGGCGGTTGAGGCTTTGGGAGTGATGATGGAAAGGGAACTCCAGAAGATCAACCTCCATTTGAGCCAGCTCAGCAAATCCATAACCGACATTATAAACCAGGGAAAAAACTTCAAAGAGGAAATTGCCGAATTAAGAAACCAGATTTCCGCGGGATCCATAGGACAGGAGACCAGAGAGCTTTTGGAACAATTCGAGACCACGGTTTCCCGAACTGAATCCAGAGTAAGCGAACTGCAGAGACTCTTCCGGGACGAGGAAGACCCTACAGGGGAAATAAGAAATGACCTCTTAGCAATAAAAAGGGATCTGCAATTCGTAAGAAGCGATCTTAAGAAGATTCTGGATCACAAAGAAGACCTTGACAAAAAGCTCAAAGATTTTGAAAATAGAATAAAGGGATTGGAAAAAGAAAGATTCTCTCAGGATTCGCATATGGATAATTGAGTTTCGCCGAAGTCTCGTTCCATTCAGTTCTTCGTCCCGATGGATACCTCGAACCATTTCCAGCAAATTCTAAGCACTGAGATAGCAAAACTCATAATGCACAAATAATCAAGAAATGAAAAAAGCTTTACTCATCCCATTGTTATTAGCTCTATTTGTTTTTTCTCTATATTGTGAAAAGACTTCCCACAAGCCAGAGGTAGGAATACTTTTCGCCTTTTCGGAAGAGGGAAAACTGTTGAGAGGCAAAATGGAGTTGACTGACAGCTTGAATATCAATGGGCGAGTATTCTGGCAGGGGAAGCTTCAGGGAAAGGATGTGGTGGTTGTGGAAAGTGGTGTGGGGATGACCAATGCAGCTATGATCACCCAACTTTTGATTGACAAATATTCTCCTGAAAAGATAATCTTCACCGGAATCTGCGGGGGCATAGATTCAGCCAATCATATCGGAGATGTTGTGATTCCAGAGAAGTGGGTCACTCACGATTATGGGATCTATGACAAAGATGGTTTTTCTCCTGAATCAATCCTGGTAGTTTTCCCCGGCGAATCAAAACCAACATATGTCATGTTTTTTCCGGTTGATAAAAACCTGCTAAAGATAGCTGAGATTTCGGCAGAGAAGGTAAAGGATAGATTTAAATCAATAGGTGAAAGGATTCCTCAAGTAAGGATCGGCGGAATGGGAACCAGTGGTAATTCGTTTATTGATCAGATGGAAAAAAGAGAGTGGCTCAAAGGGAGACTCGATGCCCAGATTGTGGATATGGAATCAGCCGCGGTGGTTCAGGTGGCGAATGTCAACGGAGTTCCCATTCTGGTAATCAGAAGCTGCTCTGATTTGGCTGGTGGATCAGGATCCAGCACCGCCCAAGAGGAACTGAACCAATTTTTCAAAGTAGCCGCCGACAACAGTGCTATGTTTGTCTTGCAGTTACTTTCTTCAATGAACTGATAGATCTGCCCGCTAGCCCCCTTAAATTTTTTCCTGTATAAGACCCCCGAAAAAATCAAATCGGGAAATATTACTATGGAGTGTCCAGCTTTAGCTTGACCTGTCCTTGCGGATCCAGCGGAGAACTTCTTGTCCGCAGGTATGAACCGTATGGTTCATACCGGAGGATCCCGCTTTGCGGGAAAAGCCAAAGAGCTTTTATATGGTTCACCTAAAGGTGAACACTCCAAATTATCCTCTTTCCTTCAGCAAGTTCAGGGTGGTGTGCAAAGTCGAACCTCAAGCAGTTTTTTAGAGACCTCTGTGTAAATCACAGACTCTAATCCGCTTTTTTAGACTGACCGTCAAATCTTCCAATTTTGACTGGCCAAGGCCTCCCCTAATCCGATCTCCTGGAGAAATTTTCTGACTGGCAGGGAAAGGTATTTGCGCTTTTTGATGGCTATGCCGTATCCAAGTTTGCCGAAATGCTCTGTGACCGGAATGTACGATAATGATTGATCTTCTTGGGCCTGTGTTACCAGCCCGGAAACAATCGATATTCCCTGGCCAACTTTCACATACTCCTGGATGACGGTGGCCCCGCCGGTTTCTATGGCTATGTTATAGCTCAGATTCTTCTCCTTGAAGATCCTTTCGATTCTCTTCCGAATGGAATTTTCCCGCTCATACAGTATCAACGGCTCGCGTGCAACCTCCGTTAGTGCGACGGTCCGTCGGCCGGCCAAGCGATGATTAGCAGGCACGCACAAGAACATGTCATATGTCCAGACCTCAAAGAAGGATATGTCGGCAAAGTCGTTCCAGGAAGAGGTTATGCCGAAGTCGATGTCTCCTGACGAGACCATCTCCAAGACCTCCGAATCAAGGGGTTTCTGCAAAATCACCAAACGAATCTCCGGATTCTCCCTTTTGAAATTCTGCACGATGGCAGGCAGTTTGTATTGCATTATGGCCCGGTAAGCGGCAAGATTGACGGCTCCTTCCGAGGTCTCCGAAAGATCGGCAAAATGAGTCTCTATGTTATCCAGAGTTTGTAAGATTATGTCCACATAAGCCATAAGCACTTTGCCTTCAGGAGTCAAAGAGATACCTCGTCCCTCTCTTTGATACAACTTGACACGCAATTCCTCCTCCAGGGACTTCACCTGGTGACTTATGGCGGACTGCCCAATATTGAGCGTTCTTCCTGCCTTCGAGAAACTGCCGTGCACACCAGCCCAGTAAAAGCCGCGTAAGGTTTGTAATTCCATCTTTCCCTCCCAAGTCTCCTTGAAATTACGTTGAACCACAAACAGTTAGCGTTGACAGATCCAGACAATATGGATTGAAACCTGAGACTCCAGAAGCATGGACCACTTGTTCAAACATTTACCAATATGAAAAACAGATGTTAAATATGAATCATTATACGCATTCACCTAAAAATAATACTTTGATTCATATCTGTCAACCGATATTTTATTAATGAGAACAAAAAAGGTATAAATAAACCTGCTTTTTTTGTCAGTTTAGTTGCTAAGTTATTGTTTCACTACAAACAATGGGCACGGATCGATTCCGAGCCAAAATTTTCGGTGAATATAAAATGAAGTCAAATTTAAACTTAGAAGGAAGGAGATTAGGATGATGCAGCCGATCCTTTTTTCACTGAGGGCTTCTGTTGTGCCATTTCAATTGCTTCGACCGCTTCCCACGATTTTTGCCTCGGTAGCGGGGGTCTCAGGCGAACGTGCCGGGTCAGAAATGCCTGCTCGCGTCGGAGAGGAATTTACCTCCCATCTGAATTGTATGGCAGAGATGACAAAAGCGCTTGCCGAGATGTCACCCTCCCTCTGTCCTGAATGCGATGCTATCCTCGAAAAGATCAAGAAGTTGGATCAGGCAGAGTCTGCTGCCCTTTGTGAGGAGACAAGCACATTTAACCTTGCCTTAGAGCAGATGTGTGAGAAGCACAAAACACCTGTGCGAGAAGAATGTCGGGCACATGCTTTTAAGTTTCGGGATATCTACCGTTCCGCAGTCCACGTAAAGAAGTTGGCACTGATCTATGAGGATGAAATAACAGATCGGGTCACCAGCCTTAAGGATATCCTCTCTGAAAAGTGTTATTACGATGTTGAGTTTAAATCGGAAGAATCTCTCAGATCAGAGCCTGTTCGCTCGGATTTCGCTCTTTATGCTCCTACCTCCCTGCCGGGTCAGGTTTATCTGGACGGCCTGCCCAGTGCGAAAGTCCCCTTATTGCTCATGGTCGATTTGGGCAAAAAATTGGAGGAGTGTTCCATAGCGGATCTGCGCAGGGTGTTCCGGCATCAGCAAAGAGACATCGATATGTTATATTCTCCTTTTCCTCCAATTCGTCTGTTCCAGAAGGTGGACATTGGCTACATCGAGCATCTGTATAAGCACGGGGCTACAAGTCCTAGCAAGGAGAGGTCTGTCAAATAAAAAATTCCCCACTTTAGACAAAGTGGGAAATAATAGCCTCATTCTGATAGGTCTCTGCCTACGGCCGAGTGGATAGTCAATAGTTGTAGTGGGGTTAAATACGTTTGGATGGTTATGTATCAAAGAGAAGTTCGGATTACTTGGGTTCAGTGGGCGGAGAGCAAGCGATAACCGAGATACTTGAACCATAATAATTGGCACAGTAGATTTTATTGTCGGTAGAATTGTATACTAAAGCACGTGGTTCACGCCCCACCCCCACTGTGGTTATCACCGAATCCTTTACTCCATGGATGATGGTGACTTCGTCCCTATGATCATTGGCGCAGTAGATTTTGTTATTGGTAGGATTGTAGGCTAAAGCGCGAGGGCTATATCCCACCTCCAACATGGCTATGACTGAATTATATTCTCCGTCAATGATGGTGACACTCCCACTTACCCCATTGGCGCAATAGATTTTGTCGTCGGTGGAGTTGTATGCTAAAGCATACGGTTTACGCCCCACCCGCACTGTGGTTATCACCGTATCACCTGCACCATCAATGATGATAACGCTGTCATTCTCAGGTCCATAAGAGCCGGCATCGGCGCAGTAGATTTTGTTGTTCTCGGGATTGCAGGTTAAGGCTGAGGTACTATTTCCTACCCCTATTGTAGCTACTACCGAATCATCTGCTCCATTAATGACATAAACGCTGTCCCCCGCCACGCAGTAGATTTTGTCGTTACTGGGACTGTAGAGTAAATTATTAGGATTTGCTCCCACCTTTTTTGTGGCTATCACCAAATCGCGGGTACCATCAATGACGGTGACTCTATCACCCGTGGAATTGGCGCAGTAGACTTTGTTCCTAGCGGAATTGTAGGCTAAAGCCCCCGGATGACCCCGTACACCATATATTGTGGCTCTCAGCGAATCACTTGCTCCATCAATGATACTGACGTTGTCACTCCTTGAATTGGTGCAGTAGATTTTATTGTTGATGGGGTTGTAAACTAGATCCTGAGGATCATTTCCCACCTCCACTGTGGCAGTTATCGAGTTTTGTGATCCATCAATGATAGTAACCTGCCCTCGATAATAATAGCCTGCACTGGCGCAGTAGATTCTATTATTGGTGGGATTGTAAGACAAAGCCTCAGGAAGTACTCCTACCTCCAATACGGCTATCATTGAATCACCCGCTGCATCAAAGATCGAGACAGTGCCCCTCATGGAATGCGCACAGTAGACCTTGCTGTTCTTGGGATTGTAAGCTAAAGCCCAAGGGCCCTCTTCCACATCCACTCTGGCTATTACATAGTCACTCGCCCCATCAAGTATGGTGACCTTCTTGTAATATCTATAATATGCCCAATTGGCGCAGTAGACCCTATTATTGGTGGGACTGTAGACTAAAGCCCGAGGACTAACTCCCACCTCGACTGTGGTTCTCACCAAATCAGCTGCACCATCAATGATGGTAATGTCGTCACTATGCTTATTGGCGCAATAGATTTTGTCATCGGTGGAGTTGTATGCTAAAGCACACGGTTCACGCCCCACCCGCACTGTGGTTATCACCGTATCACCTGTACCATCAATGATGGTGATGTCATCACTCCCGGAATTGGCGCAGTAGATTTTGTTGTTGGTATAGTTGTAAGCTAAAGCCTCCGGATGACTCCCCACACCTATTGTAGCTATCACCGAATTATCTGCTCCATCAATGATGGTGATGCTATCACTTCCGGAATTGGCACAGTAGATTCTGTAGTTAGTGGGATTGTAGGTTAAAGCACAAGGACCATCTCCCGTTCCAACTATGGCTAACACGGAGTCTACTGACCCATCAATGATGGTGATGTTGTCACTCTCATAATTGGCGCAGTAGATTTTATTGTTGAAGGGATTGTAGGCTAAAGAGCGAGGCACATTTCCTACCCTCACTGTAGTTATCACTAAATCTGTAGCGCCATCTATAATTGTCACGTTGTCGCTTCCCGAATTAGCGCAGTAGACTTTGTTGTTATGAGTATTATAGGTAAGCGCGGTTGCCCACTTACCCACTGTGATTCCAGCAACCCTCTTATTCGTTGCACCGTCTATAGCCACCATCCTTTCCCCACCGCAAACATACATTTTGTTGTTTGCCGAGTTGTAAGTAAAGGCGTAAGGGTTAGCTACTCCACCTAACTCATCCGGCAGCCAGATGGTAGCGATGATGGAGTCGAATTGGGCAGGACACGATGACGGAAGAGACAGTAAAATGATAAAGAACACAAACTGAGAACTTAAATTTCTGCACATATAAACCTCCTGTGGTTTACTCTTTCGGAATTATCAGATCGATGCTATGATACTCTTTAATATGGTTTTTTGTCAAGTAGAATGTTAAAGAAAAAGGGTAGAGATTTTTCAAGTAAGCACAGAAAAAGGCGGAGGTGTGAACCGAATGGTTCATAACGGAGGGCGCAGGACTCGAACCCGCAAGGCCTTACAGCCGCCTGATTTCAAGTCAGGTTCCTTACCAATTAGGATAGCCCTCCGAGAAAGGCAGTCAATAGTCAAAACGCAATAACTATCTTCAAATATGTTTTACGTTCTTAATATCGAAGATTTTCATCGGAAAGCAAGAAAAAAGTTAAACGAAAAAGATTTCCTTTGTGCGATGAAAGATGTAGGGACGGAGCTTATCCGACTGAGACGGATCCGCCTTCGGCGGAAGCTCCGCCTGATTAGTTTTACGTTGACATTCATCTGGTGTGCAGATAAATTAAAAAGAAGGGCTCTGTGTTTTTTGAAATACTATTGTTTTATCGCCTATTTCTTTCTGTAGCGTCGGACGAATAGGTCGTTCGTTTTAGAGCGTTAGTTGTTACGCGTAGGCAAGCCTTTACAGCTTACCAGCCAAGCCATGAAGGCTTGGCTACGCTAAACCTATAAAAAAACGCAAAGGGTTTGTCAAAAACATGAGAACTGGAATCGCAAATCTACCCCTGCATTACGGCTCTGCGCCCAGGTGGCTTTTTGACCGGATGAAGAAATTAGCCAGGGAGATCACTCACATAATTGTGTGGGAATATGGTCCAGAGGAGTTCCTTTTAAGGCTCTCCGATCCTTTTTGGTTTCAGGCTTTTGGCTGTGTTTTAGGCTTTGATTGGCATTCCTCTGGAGTTACCACCACGGTTGGGGGAGCACTTAAGGAAGGTTTGAAGGGATCAGAAAAGAGTTTGGGAATTGTGGTAGCCGGAGGTAAGGGCGCCACCTCAAGAAAGACGCCCGAACATATCCAAACCTGGGCAGAGAGGCTTCAGGTAGATTCGGAGACCGCCTCCAAATTGATCTACGCCTCCAAGATGAGCGCCAAGGTGGACAATACCGCGGTTCAGGATGGGTTCCAGCTTTATCATCACAATTTCATCTTCACTAAATCCGGGCTATGGACGGTGGTGCAACAGGGCATGAATCCTGATCTTCGCTCTGCCCGACGCTACCACTGGTTTTCTTCTTCTTTAGAGGATTTCGTAGAGGAACCCCATTCAGGAATCATCACTGAGAAGAAGACCAAAACTTTGGATTTAACCGCCAAGCAGAGTCGCCAAACCAGAGAGACCAGCGTGGAGGTGGTTAAGGATAATTTTCCCGAATTGATCAAAGACGTCAAGAAATTGTCTAAAGGATCATGGGGAGAGGTTTTGAACTTGCCTAAAGACCATCCCATTTATCCGGAGCATTTCAATGTTAATAGATTGGAAAAGATCTTTTATCAAATAAAGGAAAAAGATCCTCACAATTTTGAAAAATTGTTAGGAATTCGAGGGGTGGGACCCAGAACCATCTTAGCTTTAGCCTTGATATCTGAATTGATTTACGGCACAAAACCTTCCTGGAAAGATCCGGCCCGATATTCCTTTGCCCACGGCGGAAAGGACGGGCATCCTTATCCGGTGCGAAAAGATATCTACGACCAATCCATCCAAATCCTAAAACAAGCCATTCAAAAGGCAAAGCTCTTCAGATCAGAAAAAATTCAAGCACTCAAACCTCTGCATTCCTTAATTTGGTGAAGTCTCTTCTCTAAGGCAGGAAGACGCCTGAAAGAGTTGAATTGGAAGAAGT
>Ga0209636_10005418_pt1 | contig 13033 bp, 13 predicted proteins | sample DeeMarSWOR152_54_FD_187464 | JGI IMG/M metagenome (GOLD analysis project Ga0209636, IMG submission 187464) | Marine sediment microbial communities from White Oak River estuary, North Carolina - WOR-1-52-54 (SPAdes) (version 2) | ecosystem: Environmental > Aquatic > Marine > Intertidal zone >...
CACTTCTCTACAAACTCCAGCAAACAGTCCACACGTTAATTTCATGACGTTCGCTTTGTGGACGGCTGTAACCAGCCTCTTTTTGTTTCTCCTCCTAGCCACATCAAAGGCTTTTTCGGCTATTCGTTCACAACCCTTCCTCGTTATGACCCTTAGGCAGATAGCTGTGTCGTCTAACATGAACTCAATACCCTTGTAGACGTCTTCGGTGTTCTCCCTCACGAAGACGAAGTCTATGTCAGGTCTTATGCTTGGAGTTGAGGGATAGGCCTTTATGGGGCGAACGTTGGCGTACAAGTCAAACATGATTCTTAATTTAACAACAACTTCAGCGGCTGTTTCACCCACTGGACCTTTCAAGCATGCATGCGAGCTTCTTATCGTCTCAACAGTATCCTCTGGGAGAGCCACGCCCCTCCTTCTGGAACATGCATCACCAGCCTCAACCTTGACAATGTCTAAGCCCAAACCAAACCTCTTCTGAACAGCATCCAAAACCTTCAATGTTGCTTCAGTTAGTTCGGGACCGATTCCATCCCCTGAGATGAGGGCTATCTGGTAGTCACTCATTTGGACTTAATCCTCCTTCTCAAATGTTCTATTAAACCTCCATCATCAAGGATTTCCATAATGAACTCCGGTAGCTGTGTTGCTTGGAGAACTAAGTTTTTCGACTTGTTTTCGACTTCACCCGCCCCTAGGTCCACAACTAACTCGTCCCCTTCCTCGACTTTGCTTGGAACCCCGGGGCATTCGAGAACCGGTAAGCCGATGGTTATGGCATTTCTGTAGAATATGCGGGCGAAGGATTCAGCGACGACGCATTTAACTCCAGCGTGCTTTAACGCTAACGGTGCCTGCTCCCGACTGGAACCACATCCGAAATTCTTTCCAGCAACGATGATGGCTCCTTCGTGAATTTTTCTTGTAAAGGTAGGATCTAATCCTTCCATGGCATGCTTTGCTAGTTCCATGGGATCGGTTAGAACCAAATATTGTCCTGGGAGAATAACGTCGGTGTCCACGTTATTTCCAAACTTGAGAGCCCTTCCATGAATCGTCAATTTTGTTATGCCTCCTTCAACAGTCTGGGATCAGTGATTTTGCCGGTTACGGCTGAAGCTGCAACTGTTGCGGGAGAAGCCAAATACACGTAGGCTTTTGGGCTTCCCATTCTTCCTACGAAGTTTCTGTTTGAAGAACTTATGCAGATTTCTCCAGGTGCTAAGAGACCTAGATGTCCGCCGAGGCATGGACCGCAGGTTGGGTTGCACACGATTGCGCCAGCTTCAAGGAAAGTTTTGATGAGTCCCTCTTGTAAAGCTTCTAAATACACTTCTTGAGAGGCGGGAGTTACAAGCAATCGAACCTCCTTCCTTACTTTTCTTCCTTCCAGAAGCTTGGCGGCAAGTCGCAGGTCTTCTAGGCGCCCGTTGGTGCACGACCCGATGAAGGCTTGATCTATCTCTACTTTGTCCATCTCTGAGATTGGTTTGACGTTGTCGACCGAGTGGGGACAAGAAACTTGGAACTCCAAATCTGTAACGTCTACGTCTAAAACCTTCTTGTAGGCGGCGTCAGGGTCGCTTTTAACAGGTTTAAACGGTTTGGCGGTTCTGCTTTTAACGTAGTCTAAAGTTGTTTCGTCGGGCTCGATTATGCCTGTTTTGGCTCCCATCTCCACAGCCATGTTGCAGAGAACCATCCGACCGTCAATACTCATATTTCCTATCGTGGGCCCGGCAAACTCCAATCCGTTGTAGATTGCTCCATCAACTTTAATCCGACCGATTATGTCTAGTATCAGGTCTTTCGGCGTTACAAAATTCTGAAATCGTCCAGTTACATTCACTTTAATGACTTCGGGCACCTTAAACCATAGAGTACCGGTTGCGAAAACAGCAGCCATCTCTGTTGATCCTATTCCAGTCGCAAAAGCGCCAAAGGCGCCGTAAGTGCACGTATGGGAATCTGCCCCCACAACTAATTCTCCGGGTCTAACGTGGCCCTTCTCAGGCATCACTTGGTGACAGACTCCGCCTTGACCAATGTCGTAGAAGTTGTCTATTTTCTGTTCCTCTGCGAAGTTTCTTACGAGCTTATGTAACTCGGCTGACTTCACTGAGCTGGCTGGAACAATGTGGTCTAGTATAATAACTATGCGTTGGCTATCCCAGACTTTCTTTGCTCCAATTTTTTGAAACGATTCAATGGCTAGGGGGCCAGTTAGGTCATGTATCATTGCCACGTCAATGTTGGCTTCTACTATCTCTCCCGGCGTGACCTCTTCTTTGTTCGAAGCTCTAGCCAAAATCTTTTCGATAATGTTCATGATTTGTCACTCTCGATCTGCTGTTGCCCAATGAACTCATTTATCTCCTCGATTTGATGTCCTGAAACAACGTGACTCACTTGTAAAGTTGAAGTCAAAACACGTGAGGATCTGTTTATGACAGTTGATGAGAAAAATAGAAGGACGGCGTTATCGGAAGAGGAAACGATCCCTCATGTTTTAAACCTCTAACGCAACCCATAACAGGGTTCGGTCTTAAAAGTCTTTGGGCTTCCAACTGAGAGTTTAAATTTTAAGCATGCACATAGCCTTAGTAAGTGAAACTTGAAGGTTGTGGCTTTGGGACGGTCGAAGCTTGAGGCTGAGGAGAATCGCGTTGCCGAATTGAAGATAAAGGCATCGCTGAAAGAAAACGACGTTTTGGTTTCCTCACCGGAGGACGTTGACGGTCTTTCCTCGCGAGGCTATGGTGTTCCTGAAAACGGTAAGTTAACCCTCACTTTCTACGAGGCCTTGTTTCTCCTCGGCAAAGAAGTCATAGAAGTTGAAGACGAAAAAACTGGAAAAAAGGTGGGTTTTCAAGGTCTCCTCAAAAGTTTTCAATCGGTTGACGAGAACGCTTGGGTTAGGTATCTAATTTATCGAGACTTAAGGAGCCGAGGATACGTGGCACGGGAGGGCTTCGGTCTGGGTATAGATTTTCGCGTTTACGAGCGAGGAGAGTATGGAAAGGAAACAGCCAAGTACCTCATATTTGGCATCCAAGAAGGTCAGCCAGTTTCCGTGGAAGAGTTAGCGCGAACATTCCGGTATGTTCAGAGCCTAAAGAAGAACTTGGTCCTTGCGGTTATAAACCGCAGGGGAGAAATCGTATACTATTCCCTTTCGCAACTTACCCTATAATGAGGAGTATGGTGATAGAATGCCGGCGTTCAAAACTGTTCGGGGAATGAGGGACTTTCTGCCTAAAGACGCGGAAAGGATGAGGCACGTTGAACAGGTTTCAAGGGAACTGGCTCAACTCTACAGCTACGAAGAGGTCATCACTCCAGTCGTCGAATCCTACGATCTCTTAGCAGCGAAAGCTGGCGAAGAAATACGGGAGCGCATGTACGCCTTCAAAGACCTAGGCGGCAGAAAGGTAGCTCTACGACCGGAGTTCACAGCCTCCGTAGCTAGGTTAGTGGCTACCAAACTGAGGAACGAACCCAAGCCCATGAGGCTCTTTTCCGTGGGAAGCCTCTACCGCTACGATGAACCTCAATACGGACGCTTTCGAGAGTTTTGGCAAGCCAACTATGAACTCTTCGGTTCCACCCGACCGGAAGCAGACGCGGAAATCCTCATGCTCACCAACGACTTGCTCATGAAACTGGGGCTCCGCAACTGGCGCTTCAAGATTGGACACATGGGAATCCTTAGGGGAATCCTAAGTCAAGAAGGCTTAAACGAAGGGCAACAGAACCGCATAATGCAGTTGCTGGACAAGAAACGCTGGGAAGAGGCTCTCACAGTCGCACGAAGTGCAGATGCCTCACAAAACTGTCTAACAACCTTGAAAAAGGTTTTTGAAACAAAGGGAAAAGATGCCTTCCAGATTCTCAAGAGAGCGGAAGAAAGCGTTCAAGAATATGAAAAATCCGTCGATGCTGTGGAAAATCTGCGGGAGATCCTTGAGTTAACGGGAGAAAGTGGAGTCAAGCTTGAGGTGATGATTGAGGCGGGCTTCGCCAGGGGTCTCGAATACTATACAGGGATGGTGTTTGAGCTGTATGTTCCGGAGATTGAAATGGCTCTGAGCGGCGGGGGACGCTACGACAAACTGATCGAGCTCTTTGGAGGTGAACCCATCCCCGCGGTGGGAGTTGCCCAAGGAGTTGACCGAATCGTTCTAGCCATGAAAAAACAAAGGGTTCCTCCAAAAGTTGCAAGGGAGAAAAGAGTGGTAGTTATCTCCGTTAACGAGGAATATAGAGCGAAAGCCATGGAACTGTCATTAATGTTAAGGAATGCGGGATTAGCTGTGGAAGTTGAGGTTATGGGGCGCGCCGTCGCCAAGACCTTATCAGACGCCGACAGAAGAGCAGTCGCCTATGCTGTAATCGTCGGTCCAGAGGAACTCAAGAAAGAGAAGGTGGTTTTGCGGGATATGAAAAAGAGAGAACAAAGGGTGGTTGAGACAAAAAATCTTTATGAGGAAATCTTAGGAAGCTCGAGGTAGCGGCGTCGACTGTGATTTAACCTCCTTTGAGATAGCCCTAATAACCCTTTTTTCGATAGCTCTAAACACTTCATACAATGCTAGAATTATTACTGCCAGCCATCCAAGAATGCCCAAGATGATGGTGATCAGGTCTATTAGAACAAAAGTGATGAGCACAGGAGTGTAAAGTTCTGAGGCGAAAATGTAAGCGTAAGTGTAATAGTTGAAAAACCAGTGTAGAAGTATGGGGGCTTGAACACCATAGAGCAGGTACGTTAAACCCATAGCTAAGCCAACCACCGAAGCAGAAGTGGCTTTCCCAATTTCCCAACCACCACCAGATAGATAGTGAGCCAACCCAAAAATGATCGACGTAAAGAAAACCATACCCCACTCGCCTGAGCTGATTCCGCCTCTAACGCCAAAGTCACCCACCGTCCTCACGCCAACCATCCTCTTAGCTTCATCTGGAAATAGAGGAGCCGTAAAGAATAATTTCAGGCGTTGCCCCCAAGACAGTGTCACCGCGTTCTTTCTCCCAGTCCAGAAGAGGTAGACAATCAGGAAGGCGCCGATGGGGATCACTCGAAAGCCAATTTCCTCAACTAACGCAGCATAGGATAACTCGAAAAAAGCTTCGAAACGATTTGGCGGCAAAGAGATGTCGCCAGTTGGAACACCATGAGCTTCCTGAAAGCTATGTATCGCAATGACAGCGATAAGCATCATACTGGTTATGATGGGCATGGCGAACAGCCAATTGTCGAATAGTTTTCTTATGGGACGTGAAAACCCCTTTTCAATCACTCCATGGAAGCTTTCTCTAAAATTCCAGGCAGCAACAAAGCAGACAGCAAAGACGCTCCAAAGAAACAAGAAAACCAATCCGACGTTAAGGGCAATAGGAGTGTAAAACCCGAATATTGTAAATAGCAAGATCGGTAGGTGCCGATTTTGATTGCCTGCAGTTATTCCATCCGGGGAGAACAGTAACGCTGGCCCCAGAAACATCACCAAAAAATATGAAGAAACGAGAATATGAACGACGAAAAAAAGAGCAATTGCAAGAGTCCATTTGGTAAATGATTTCAGTTCACTGGAAGCCATCAGGAGACGCCACACCCATCTATTACATGTCCAGGATAATTAATTTTAACTTCATATCCGAATACTGGCGTACTTGGGATTTTAGGTAAGGTTATGCTCGAAGAAATCCTTTGAGGGCGTCCTTGATAGACTTAAGAAACGTATGCTTGATTTTTTGAGGTTCTTCGAGGCCTTCAAGTTGAGCGATTCTGAAGTAAGCAGGGGGATGTGGGTCAAACTGAAGCCATTCAGACCTGCGGTAACCGCGAAAAGCGGGTTCCCTCTTATGCAGGGGAAAAAGTCTTCTGAAGGCAATTTTTCTCAAGGCTTCTGCCATTACCTTTGGTTGACCAATCACTTTGGCGGAGTCTAGGTCTGCTCTGCTTTCTAAGAATTTTCCGAAGAAGTAGATGAGTCCTATTGCCACTAGGAAATAGATCCAGAAAGATAGAAAGCCGAAGAAAAACAGGTATCCGGAGGGCAAGAACACGTAGAAGCGTAACAGAAATTCTGCGCTGGATAAAGAGGACATAACTAATGGATCATGGGCCTTTAGATGACTCAGCTCATGACCGATTACGCTGAACAACTCGTCTTCTTCAAGCTGCGTCATAATTCCGGTTGTAACCATTATCGTCCCCAAACCGGGGCTTGGACCAGCAGCTGCGGCATTAGGAATTATAGAATTCATCACCACAATCTTAGGCATAGAAAGGCCAAACTTATCAGCTGCTTTCTTCACGATTTGAAAAAGGTTGACTCTCTTAACGGAAAGATTCTCTGGCTTACAATCTATCCCATAAGCAGAGAAGATTCCACTAGCGGTTTCACAGTCAATTGGTTTACCAGAAGCGATGGAAGTTTCATGTATTCTCTTCCTAATTTCCGAGATTTTTTGGGCGTATTTTTTTCGAAACTCTTCGAACTTTTCAGGCGAAAAATGGTATTGCAAAAGAAGAATTTCTTGTCGATCTTCGGTGATTTTCCAGTGGCCACCTCTGGCCACAATCTTTCCTGAGAAAAATGATAACGTAAACACGAGGCCAACGAAAACTAGGGGTCCATACTCGCCAAATATCCAGAAAAACAGAAAGGTGAGGGCTATTAAGGCGACGTAAAGAGGCAGCATTGATTCTGTGAAGATTCTTCCAAGTATTCCGCTTCTTTCACTTTCAGGAACCACTTTTTCTCCTGGCATAAAAGCAAGGTATAAGGTGGTTTTGCGGATTTCCTCTTCAAACAACTGGACTATGAGAAATAGGTCCTCGTAGAGTTGATCCAAGAAAGATTTTGAGATGCTAGGGTCGCTGAGCTTCATTGTTACTTCTATCGGAATATTGGCATCAACCGTGACATCCACATACTGATTTGTTTTGGGAACCAAAACTCTGTAGGAAAGATAGTGTTCGTCGTTTTCAGTGATGATGAGTATATTTCTGAAGGCTCTGTATTTTTCGTGTTGAAGCAGGTAGTGGCGTCTCAGATATTCTGGGAGAAACCCCAAGTTTCCGGGAGAAAGCTCAGTATCAATCGTGTACCTTAACTCAGTTTCACCAGCATCTATTTTTTGCAAACCAACCACACTCAGACTAATGTGCGAGGAAGAATTTTAAGTTTCAACCTTGAATTCTACAATTGAACCGCTGAGTTATCTATCCTTCAAAAAGCCCATTATGTTTAATTTAGATTCTGAATTCATACTCGTTAAATACATGGTTTTAAGACTAACTTTCTGCGTGATACGTTTGAGTGGGCGTGTTCCAACTGGAATTGACGGCTTAGACACCCTAATCGAGGGAGGATTCCTTAGGGGCGATGTCATCTTAGTAGCTGGTGGATCGGGTAGCGGCAAAACTATATTCTCCACCCAATTCATCGGCAACGGTGCCACCCAGTACGGCGAAAAAGGCGTATATGCGACATTCGAAGAGGACTCAAAAACGTTGAAGCGGAACATGCTTAGATTTGGCTTCGATCTTGAAAAACTGGAACAAGAAGGCGCCATAAAAGTTATCGACCTCGAAACTTTAAAAGGCGGAGGATTAAGCGCCAACATCGAATATATTTTGGGCACCTTGAAAAAGATAGACGGAAAAAGGCTGGTGATAGACTCCTTAACAGCATTTCTATCAGCCTGCACAGAAAAACTAGAGTATAGAATGCTTATGCACCTCATCTACAGGATGTTGAAGACCCACGGCTACACAACCATCATGACGTGCAGCGTGCCTAAAGGAGCAAAGACCCTTGGACTCGGAATCGAAGAATTCATAGCCGACTCCGTAATATTTCTCGAAAATTCAATCAATAACTTAGAGTTAAAGACGAGATTCATGATACAGAAGATGCGTGGAACCGATCACAGCAAAAAATACCACAACGTCATCATAACGGACAAAGGTCTGCAAATCGTGCCTTTCACAATAACGTAAGTGATGCCAAATGAATTTTCCAATGTCTCCTCAGGCGACAATGGTTCTAGTCGCAGTTTCTATAGAAATGGTGGTAGGTGGATAGCTGATGGCAGGCGCAGGTACAGTTTATGTTCTTGTGGGAATCGTCGCTGTTTACGCAATAGTATATGTTCGTCTTATTCAAAGGTATTCTAAAACTAAGGACAAGCCCAATCTCTATTATGGCCTTGCCAATCTCTTTTGGGCAATAACAGCAGTTTTTGGCATCTTAATAGCAACTGCGACCGCAATCAATAGTTTATCTTCGACTACACTTTTTTATCAAGCTTCAACTACGTGTGGGATATTAGCCTACGTATTTCTAAATATGTTTGCAATTGCTATGGCAAAACCCGGTGAAAGGACGCGTGGCATCTGGATAGCAGTAATATGTTTTCTTATCATAACATTTATTGTTTGGACATGCAATCCTGTTGTGTCGGGATCCATCGGCGGCACAACTGAATTTACGTTAACAAGCACTTATAAAGCACCATATGGCCTGCCGCTTATAGAGATCATAATTGCAGCAATGATTGTGATTGCTGTTTATCCGATTTTCATGTTTTTCCGTATTGCCAAGAATACAAAAGGAAGGATAATCAAGGTAAAGTCTTTTTTGATGGGCATCGGAGTACTTGTTGGAAGTACAGCTTATTCTATAGAGGTCACCGACGCAATCTCATATCAATATATGCCTATCTACCGACCAATGATATTCATTGGAGCTTTCATAGCGCTTTTCGGTTATATGATGCCGAAATGGGTGGAGAGAAAACTCGTTGGGCGCGCGCCCGTGAGTGAAGAACTGGTTAAGTCTTTTGTTGAGGAATTCTTCCTACCTCCGGTTACACAAACTGTACAAACCCAGTTACATACGTTCTCAAAGACTCTTGGACTAAACCATCAACAGATTACCCGCCGAAAGATTCTACTCGAGTTCGACCCAGCGTCAAGCTATGAAAAGGTTATTCAAGATTTCGCAACTGAAGCCTTAGCCAACGCTGAGCCAACAATCGTATTCACGAGGAGAGGCAGCGCCATACATTCATCTCTACGCGAACAGAAAGCTGTGAAGTTTTTCTGTTTAACGCAACAAGTTTCGGTTCCAAAAGAGTTTTCCGAAAATGAGATGCTCCTACCCTCGAATGACATTTCTCTCATGCTTGACGTTTTCGACAAAACCTTGAAGGCGCATCCTCAGGGTAACATCAATGTGGTTTTCGACAGCTTGTCCGACTTAGTCTTATCCGTCGGTTTCGAGAAGACCTACCGTTTCATGAGGTATGCGGTTGAAATGCTAGCTTCTCCGAGGAACACAGTTCTGTTTCTGCTAAACCAGAATGCCCACGATCCCAAAGTCGCATCCAGCCTAAGAGGCTTGTTCAGCGACCAAATATCCTTCGGAAAAGAGGGAATGCAAACCGTTAAATTGTCTAAACTAGAGGTCGGTAAGGTAGAAACCTGAAATGAAGGGTAGGCGATGGGCGAAAAAGAAAAAGACTTTGAGAAACTTTTCATCGAGGCTGTAGACGAAGGCTTAGAAACTTTAGGAGAAAGCGGCAAACACATGATTTTCTTTCACCTCGAAAAGAGTTACTCCATTAAGAGACATGAAATCCCCAAGAAGCCAGAAGCCTTCGCTAAAGGGTTAGAGAAAATATTTGGTGCAGGCGCCTCAGTGCTAGAGAGACTCATTGTGAAAAGCCTGTACTCGAAACTGGGACTAAAATACGAAGACATGGAGAGTCGTCCCTTCGCAGACTCCGTGAAATGCGTGAAGGAAGCGAATAACGCAAAAGAAACGAGAGAAAACGACAGAGGCAGTAACTACTCCTCAAATCAGCGATCACCAGAGGCAAAATCTTTTCAACAATCCAGTTTACTATACCGGAAAACAGAAATGGAAAACTGTGCTCATTTTTATCAATGAAGAATAGGACAAGAAGCTAAAAGGCAGTCTTGCATGCGCATGCCCCTCACCATGGTACTTCTCTTTTCGTAATGTTCAGGTCTGCGTGTGCAACAAGTTTTTTGTAGGTCCTTTTCTAAGTTAATTACATGGTTCATATTTTTCTGGCATCGTCTTCTGTGGGGAGGAGGCTCGTAGAACCTTGAGTCGCCACTGCGCGTGTGCGCATACGCTTAGACGATTTGGGGGCTGATCAGGTTCTAGCCCAAGTGGGGGTCTCCTCTTTCCACAGAACAGTGATAGCCTTCCCAGTTCCATTACGTGGCGTATTCTCTGAAACATTACTCAGGGGTCTTTGCAAAATTCTTAAATATGAAGACATAGCCTTACCTAATATTTTGCCTTTAAATAGAATACATTTGGAGTCCTTTTGATGACGAGTAAGATTCAAGCAGAGCTAAATTCTTCTCGTAGGGTTCGAAAAAGGAGTGACATAGATATCATAGCAAGCATTTTGAACGAGGCACATAAAGGCGCAAGGAAGACCCGCATCATGTATAGATGCAACCTCAGCCACAGACAACTTCAAGTTTATTTGAAACTTCTTTTAGGTATGAACTTCTTGGTATCCCACTCAGATAAAGATAGCAGCAAACTAGGGCTTCTTAAGACTACGGCGAAGGGACTAAAATTCCTCGATGCCTACCACACCCTCAAAGCCCTTATGACTTAAGGCTTCTTCCTTTTCAACACATTGAATTTCATCAATGAACTTAAGTATTCGGGGACGGAGCCTTGCTTTTCGTCCGTTCTCACTCACCTGAATAAAGTCATATTCCCATAAGAAGCTGACAGCCATTTTCACTTCAGATTCGAACAATGAACACTTTTCCATAATTCTTCTTAGATTATGCCACTTTCCGTCTTTGAGCAACCATAGAATTTCGTCAAACGCCGACAACATAACTTCCTCAGGAACGGTGAAGTTGTTGTTGTAAAGCATAAAAAATCTTGTGAATCTGCACTTCATAATATTCCTTGGAATCTTCTAGAAGAAATCTACATATTTTACATAACTTAAATCTAGAAGATAAATACAGAAAACACCTAAAGAATTTCTTTCCTTATTCTTTTATATAATCGGACAACGACAAACCGTCATGGCGTTCAAGCATCCACAAAAGACATTCGTAGATGCATCGTCAAACACCATGAGAACGCTGTTAAAGGCTGTGACACGTGAAGAGGATGAACCTATGTGCATGATTATCGTCCGCTTCCTTCAGGGAGGAACTGCGTAGTGGAAACTTCAGGGTTGAAAGGATTCGTTGATGAGTTGCGAGTGCAATGGAAACTATTGTGGCAAGATCGAATAGACGACAAGGTGAGAGCTGAAGGAATAGCCAACCAAGACTATTCGAAATTGTTTGTTGAACGGGGAACCGTAATTATCGCCACGAGAGACTACAAGCCCCCAGACTTTGTTGAAATTCTAAGACAACATGGACTGTCTGACACAGATAAATTGGTTCCTCCTAATCCCGCCGTAGGCGGATGGGGAAAATTCATGAGAAGTGTGCTGAGCAAGCAGAAAGGCTTAACCAGAAGACTAGCTTCGAAGGAGCCAGATCGCAAAAAGAATCAGCAACCTAAAAAGGGTGGAAGAGGCTGGCTTCACTTTAGAATGAGATAAAGACCCCCCTCCTAATTGGCTTAGTTTTTCTCGCTTCGAATTTTCTTCCCAAAATAACTTTTCGTGTAGACCTTATTGGGAGATTTTCCGCAACTATTCCCCGTCATAGTTTCATGGCGACGCATTGCTAGTCTACACGGCGAGTATCGGCGGGATGCTCTGCCATAAAGTCGGCGAGCCGGCGATACCTAGTGTAAACTTTGAATACCAGAGCAATTTCGGTGGCGGGCGGGGCGGGATTTGAACCCGCGACCCCGAGCTTTCTTCTTCTGCTTAGGAGGCTTACACCAACCATTGCTTGGTTGTTCGTGCCCTATCCTGGCTAGGCTTCGGTAGAAAGCTAGTCAGCTTTCTATACCCGCCCAGCTGTTTCCCGCCAACATATTTTTTATAGGTTGGATGTTATAACCCTAGCGCCAAAGGTAGAGGTGTCTGTGGAGTTTTCGGAAGTGAAGAAGCTGAGGTTGGTGGTTTTTGATGTGGATGGAACTTTGATGAGGGTTGTTAGTAGTTGGCAGTTTTTGCATGAAAAGCTGGGCACGTGGGACCGGGGGAAGCGGTATGCTGAGCAGTTTTTTCGAGGAGTCATCACGTATGAGGATTGGGCTAGGCTAGACGCTTCTTTGTGGAAAGGTTTGAAGCTTGAAAGGGTTAGGCAAATAGTTGACGGCATACCCTATACCGATGGAGCGCAAGAGGTTGTAACCACCCTGAAAATGAACGGTTTTAAGGTGGTTTTGCTGAGCGCCGGCTTGTCCGTTGTAACAGAAAGAATTGAAAAGGAGATTGAGGTTGACGGCTCCTTAGCCAACGAGTTGAAGGTTGAGAACGGTCTTCTAACAGGCAAGGTGAAGGTAAACGTGTCGGTTGACAACAAGCACACTGTTTTGGGTCGTATGTTGAAGAAGTTTAATTTGGGAATGAATGAGTGTGCGGCTTTCGGTGACGACGAAACCCTGATACCCTTGTTTGAAAGGGTAAGCCTCTCAATAGCCTTCAATCCACGCAGCTGGGTGGTGGAACAGCAAGCGGACATCGTTGTCAAAGGCGACAACCTGCGCGAGGTTTTACCCTATCTTTTGGAAAAGAGAAAACAGAGGCAAATCTGAGAATCGGAATTTTGGGCTTTTCCCCCTTCCAACGATCTAATCATATTTGGATTCTAATAACAGTGCTATGTTGAAAACAGTGTTTTTTCCAAAAATTCCGAGAGAGAAGAGAAACCTAAGTTTTTAAGTTCAGTAAAGAATCTAATATCTTAACTTGAATGTGGCGGGGGTACCCGAGCCAGGTCTAAGTAGCGGGTCAGAAGAAACCCCTAGGAAAAGGGGGAGGACTTAAGCGGAACAGGCAAGTTTCCGAGAAATCCTCTGGCGTAGGCCTCCGCGGGTTC
>Ga0209636_10005419_pt1 | contig 13033 bp, 11 predicted proteins | sample DeeMarSWOR152_54_FD_187464 | JGI IMG/M metagenome (GOLD analysis project Ga0209636, IMG submission 187464) | Marine sediment microbial communities from White Oak River estuary, North Carolina - WOR-1-52-54 (SPAdes) (version 2) | ecosystem: Environmental > Aquatic > Marine > Intertidal zone >...
GAAGCTGCATGAGGTTGTTTTGAGGCGTATTGACCGTAGGACCCGTATGTTGGCTGCTGGTCTTCGTGAACTTCTCATGTTAGGCGAAGACTACATTTCCATGGTTGCGTGTCAAGACGAAATCGATGTGGCTCTTCTTAACGCTCTTCGCGACGCTGGAGCAACAGGCCGTCAATCAGGAGAACTAGCTGCTCAATTGAACATTGATCATAGGCTCGTCTCTCGTAGGATCAGTCGCATGAACAAGAGGATGGAGCAGGAGATTGGAGAAAACATCGTAGAGAAGCATTGACATAAATGGAAGTTGATCCCTCGCCTTAGGCGTGACTTTGCTGCTACGAGATGAGACGAGGAAGAGTGAAGCTAGTTGCCCATGATTACGCGCGCTAAACTACTTATGATGTAAAAGAATGTTAAATGGTGACAAAAAGGGTGACTTTCCCCTTTTTTGCTGAGACCTCAAAAGACAATGCCCAACAATGGTGTTTTGGTTGCGCAACCTTGAGGTTTGACACTATCTTTCTCAGTGAGCCAAATAACCTGAGTTTAGGCTTCTTTTGTGAGTCAGGTCTGAATTCAAGTGATAGAATGTTGCGCAACCACGCATTTTCTCAAAGAAGACCATAAATCTTGAATTTGCAGAGTGAGACTATGAGCTGAGGAGTGTATTTCAACATTGGGTGCACCTCAAAAACGTGAGAAGAAATACAGGAAAATGGGTATCAGTCTCGAATCAGAAGTATCTCAGAAACTTGAGACCTACGCAAACAAGAAATTCAAAGGCAACAGCGCGCGCAAAGATTGTACTAAAGATTTAAGCCCAAACCCAAACAATTCTAACTAACTTTACATGCATTTGACTGGTTCTTTGATTGTTTGTTAAGTAAATGCGCTTTTCTTTTCTGACCATTTTAGCCCCCACATGATCATCGGAAATAAAGCTGATCCAAGTTCATCGGCTTTTTTAGTAAAGTGGTATTGTATTTTTCCTTTAGTTTCTTCTTTCACCAAGAGATCCGCCTGTTCCAAACGATCCAAAATTTTCAAAATTCGATCTCTGCTTATATTCGGAAAAGCTTTAATCAATTCCTCTTGATCTAAGACGGTCACTTTTCCTCTCTGATAACAGAGTTTTTTGGCCACGAGTACAAAGTCGATGGATTCTAGCAGGGACTCATCAGCTTCTATAGTTTTCAGCACCTCTATGATGGCTTCCATCGCTAGGGTAAAGTCTCCCATGTTTTTCTGAATGAATTCGGTATCAACTTCTGAGTAATGTTCTTTCAAGTATTCCAAAAGCCCTCTCTCTCCCGCTGCCTCCTTGAAAGGTTTTTCTTCCAAATATTCTTCTGAAAATAATTTGTCCTTGACCGTGAACGCGCAACCTCTGAATCCTGTTTCTTTTACCCTATCGATGTGCTCAATAATTTGACCAGGTCTGCCGCATTCACAACCCTCATCCGATACAAGTTTTACTAAATCATCTGTTAGAATGAATCCTGGAGATGAATGGTTACCAAAATCGAGGAATGCCGCTCTACCGACTTCCCCGCATTCAACGGACTTAAGTGTATCAGGATCTAGTACAAGGGCATACATCCAGGGGGCAACATGTTTCCTCTTTATAGCCTCACCGTTTTCCCTGTGGAAACATTCCCAACAAGCAAAAATGAGTTCTGTTGAACCATAAATGTCTCTAACATTTTCAGGAGGAATACCGAAAGTGCCAGAAAACAATTTTTCAAGTTCATGTCGTTGGAGCGATGCATAAGGCATCGTTGCATCCTTTGCTTTCCACCCACCGGCGGTCATGATTATGCCGTCAGTGCCCAAACTGCGTGCGCACGCAAAATTTTTCAGCTCGGCGACGGTAAATGGGTATCCCATAATATTTTTGGTTTCGGCAGAAGACTCGAAGAATTTTTTGATTGCCTTTATATCCGGAAAGAAGTTCGGTTTTCCTTCCACTATCGCATGCTTCAAACCGATGGATATTTTGTGCCCAACTTTTGGGAGATAAGTTTTCAAAATTTGTGAAAATGCCATGTTTGGCATATCAGGGACCATAAGCAGGGTTTCTCCGGCCTTTATGTCAGAAACGTCGCTTGCCATCCTTATCGCGCCAATTCCTTGCCAATCCAGCGAGGTGTGGTCTCTGGGGCACCAAAGCGCAGGGTTCCCGCTGGTACCTGAGGATGAGAACTTAGCAACGATGGACTCTTTAGGGACACTAAGAAATTTTCTTTTTCTCAAAGTCTCAAAACTGTCCAGTAGCGGTACTTTGGGCGCATCTGCCAAACTTTTTATAGACTCGGGGGAGATCCCTCTAGCATTACAGTACTTTCGATAATCCACACAGCTCTCGTAGTGGTATTTGAAACAGGCTCGCAACATCTCACTTTGTCTTTCCCTCAGCTCATCTGTGCTCACTTTGAAGAGATCTGGATCTCTCAAGTGACGTTTCATTACCTCCTCATAGGATGTCAGGTTTCACCACCTACCCGCTTACCTATAAATGCCAAATTTATATAAAACAAAATGAGGTTTTGCTTTATAACAGTTCGGAATAGAGGGAATAAGGGAAGATAACATGCTGGAGTTAATTCTGGCCGGAATCTTGTTCACGTTATTTCCCGTACATTTCGGGCTTCTCTTTTTTCTTTCATTCAGGAAAACCCCCAAAACAGGAGGAAATATTCTGCCCTCAGTTAGTATCCTCATCCCTGCGTTGAATGAGGAAAAAGTTATCGGTAATACAATAGAAACCCTACTCAAGTGCAACTATCCGCGGGATAAGATGGAAATAATTGCAATTGCAAGTGGATCCACCGACAGAACTGTTGAGACTTGTAAAAAATATTCGTCTAGAGGTTCTGTCAAAGTGTTGACAAAAACCCTTGAAAAGAGAGGGAAACCAGCGGCTCTGAACCTAGGGCTTTCTTCGGCCAAGAACGATGTGGTGGTCATTTACGATGCGGATTCAATCGTGCGGCCCTCTTCTTTGCGAGCCTTGGTCGAGCCCTTGGGAAGACCGGAGGTTGCAGCTGTTGTTGGTCCCGTAGGGATGATCAACGATAACGCAAACATTCTAACTCGGAGTACTTCTCTTGAATTTGCATGGTTGTTCAAATCTTCCGAGCTAAGAGAGCGGCTGGGGCTGCTAGTTCCTTTCTCTGGATCAAACAGGTGTTTTAGAAAGAAAGTACTGGAAGAGTTGGGGGGTTTTGATGAAGATTCTTTAGTAGAAGAGCTTGATCTCGCCGTCAGGCTGGCGCAACGAGGGGGTTTGATGGTTTTCTCTCCGTGCGCAATGATTCAGGAAGAGGCCATAGCAAGTTGGAGAGTACACTCTCGTCAGCGGGAAAGGTGGATGGCGGGTACGCGGGAAAGTCTTAGAAAGTTAATGCCAAGGGCAAAAGTAAGAATAAAACTTGGCTTGCTACTTAGCATATTTCACGCTATGCTTCCAATCTGGATGATTTTCTCCCTTATTTCCCTACCAATTTTTCTTGTGGTGCAGGCCCCCTTCTTCGCTGCCTGTGCACTGTTAACGTTCTGGCTCGGTTTGGGGCTGTTGATAATATCAATGAATGATTATGGAAAAAAAAGATTCTCATATTTAACTTATATCCCAGTCTGGGCGGCGATTGCATTCTATACTACGCTGACAAAACCTTTCAAGCGAGTTGATACATGGATAAGGACTGAAAAGAGAGGAAAATACACAAAACAAGAAATCGCATTACCTCTCCAAGAAAAAACCCCGAATTAGCTCTACTGTCTTCACAGGATGTCGGAGGAGGTTATTGAATATCAGATTAAAGGGTGTGTAACACAACAGCCCACAATCTTTACAAACTGCGAATCTCTTTAGTCTAACATTTTCTCGAAATTCCCTATACTTTTTTGAGGTCCAGATATTCAAAAAAGAAGTTTCTTTGATATTTCCAAGAATTTCCTTAATTCTCCAGCATCCAAACACATTTCCATATGCGTCAACGTTTGAGATCAATCCCGGAACAAAACAGTGTGACGCAAGCTCATCCTCGGTGACCAATGATTGAAGATACAAGGTAGGCGGAATCCTAATCTTGTATGTGGTTCGTTCGCAGTTAATTTTACTTAAGATCGCCGCGAGTTTTTCTTTATCGGGTTTTAGCCAGTTCTCGTTTGTATCGACATTTTGAAATAGAACCCCGTCTACCCCGATTTTTTCCCCAAGTTTAATTATGGCTTCAATCTCGTGGAGATTGATGGATGTGATACACGTGTTTATCAACACAAGTGTTTTGAGAGTTTTCCTCCGACAAGCAACTAGCTTGCTTATTCCGTTTACAGTTTGCTTAAAAGTTCCTGGGCCCCTGATCCTATCGTTAGTTGTTGGTGTGGCTCCATCCAGCGAAACCACAATCTCGGTTTCCGTCCTTGTTAGTGTTTTAGACATTTCTTCATCAAGAAGTGTACCATTAGTAATCAAAACAGGTTTCACGCGAATTCTCTGTATTTTGTGTAGTATCTCGCAAATATCAGGACGGAGTAGGGGCTCGGTGCCTCCGATAACGACTCCAATTAACCCGTGCCTCTTCAGAACCTCCAGTTGTTGAATCAAATCCTCAGGATTGATTACTTCTCCTAGGTTCTCTTCATAGTAAGTTCGCGTGTCGCACATTATACATTTCAAATTACACCTGTCGTTTATGTGTACGTTAAGAAAAAGAGGACCCCGAAAGCGCGCACGTACATCAAGCAGAAAATGGAATGTTCCTGAACTCATTTAATCACGACATTCTGGATTTTCTCTCAACGCCGCTGTTTTTCGTTCGTTTTGGATGTTATAGACAAAACTGTTTATGAATCCCATCTTTTCTATCCTGCGGGCGGAAACTAAAACTTTGGGGTTCCGTGTATACCTAATTTTGCCAGCTTTTTTTCCCCTTGCCAACTTCCTTAGTGCGATGCTGAGCTCCGTATCTTCGCTGGGCACGTCCTTAAATCCGCCAATCTCATAAAATGCGTCTCGCCTAACGCAGAGATTGGACCCTGACAGTTCAGGACTACCCAGTAAGTTTTTAAAAAACCCAAGGTAAAAATTCATACAGAGTTCAGCGAATTTGATTTTGAGTCCTTTTTCAAGAAATTTAAACCAGGTCCCGCAGGCCAAGAGCCCATCATCGTTCTTAAACAGTTCATACATTCTTTGTAAATAATTTTCGGGCAAAATTGTGTCTGCATCAATAAATACGAGAATGCCCCCTTTGGCCTTGTCCGCAGCGTAATTCATTTGAGTAGCTTTATTCCGGATAGGACAGATGACGACTTTTGCATACTTCTTAGCTATCCTAACCGTTTTATCTGTGCTTCCACCATCACAAACAATCACTCCATAATCAAAATTGGTGCGTTGGTTGGCTATCGATTCCAAGGTCTTGACAATATATGCTTCTTCATTCAAAGAAGGAATGATCACTAACATTTCCGGACTCAAGTTGCCCCACAGTTATAGAAAAGAACTTTCGCTTTTTAATACTCACGTATGCGCGCACATATACATTATGAAAAGCTTTTTCGCATCTTATATCGTCCCACCCCAAAATTCTCGTTCCCCGCTTCTCTTTTTAGAAAATTTCATCGTGTGAAAAATTGTTTTGACAGTCCTCGTTATGTTTCGGCCTTTCAGATGGCCATTCATGCATAAAGATGTCCCGTCACGTAGATGATATTGATTTCATTTTTACCCCAAATCATTGCCTTTCAAAAAATTTTTGACTTGCTGAGCTGCATATATGCTCTGCAGGCGTAAGAGTAAAGTCCCAAAAGAGTTTTCTGATCCCATTTCCACCGCTTTTTTTGCATATCCCAACGCCCTTATAAACTTTAGAACTCTATAAAGGTTTACCTCATCCTTCGAGAAAGGTAGCTTAGCAATGCTATTGTATGTGGCTAAGAAGTAATTGGCAAACTTTCGCCAGAAACCCAAGCTATGGTAACTCATGGTATGAAAGGGAGTACTGTGAAGTTCAAGGGTCACCATAAAATTTGCCACATCAAGCAAAGGAGTGCCGTAGCTAAAATAAGCAAAGTCGATTACGCATGTTCGATCAGAAGCCATAATGATGTTGTCTGGGTCGTAGTCTCCATGTCGTCCTGTAATGGTGTGCGGGGTCGTGTCCAAGCTCAATGCAAAATCGCGAAGCTTTACAAAACATTTATCAATCTGCTTTTGGCTAATTGCTGAAGGCCACTGTACAATGATGTTTTTCAAGTCTTCTTGGATTGCAGCATTGAAACTTATTTTTTTTGTTTTACGAGTGACTGAATGAAAGTGCGCCAACCAATTTGCGGCATGGTTCATCAGCTCCCTAAAACTTGTGGGGAAGAACCAGCGAATAACGGGGAGCCCTTTATACCCCAAAATTGTAGATAACCTTCTGCCTTTAACTCGTTCTACGAACAACGTGGCTCCATTTTCCCAATAATCAATGGGTTTCGGTATTATCATCTCTCGTTCCTTGTAATAATATCGATCCCATAGGTGCTTCGTCATTTCATATTCATGCTTTATTATAAACGCTTCTTCCCTCGCCCTCTTTGCGTACAATCGTATGGTTTTCTCTCCTCGGATCCCCACTTTGCAGAGATACACATCAGAATCTAAGCTACTTGATTTTTTGTGGATTTCAACACTGAGGGGGCGAGAAGTCTTATACTGTTTTTTAAGGATGTACCCGACCCTGTGTTTAAGTGCTGTTTTGAAATTTTCCTTTTTGTAATACGCCGTTATTCCTCCATCAATGGAACAAATTAACATTCAATGCGCGCGCAAATCGGTTCTTTGGGATATTTGGTTCCAGCTAAGTTCTACGCAAAGGTTGAATGTAATCATTCGCGCGCGCGAGCCATAAGTCGCTGGCGAGCATCTTCAACCACGTTGCAAAGTGGCATTGTTACGTATCTGTTACTAGATCCGCAGGTTGGACATCGCAGTTTGTATTCGGCGTACCCCTCGCGATATTTAAGCTTCTCAGGATAGAGCAACTGGGTGCCGCACTTTTTACACCTAAAAATGTGTGCCGTGAGGGTATCTATCCACTCCGCTTGTTGAGACATCGGGAGCAAAAGTTCCCATTTGTGTTTGCTTGGGCAAACTGCCTTGACCTTGGCGCTTGGCCCCTTCATTTTGACCTTGTAAGCAGTTACTGGCATCCGACATCTTCCGCAGTTGAAGTTCTCTTCCCGCTCCCCATTACCCTCTGAAGTCGGAGCCGTTGGTCTAAAGACAGGGGCTACGACAGAGGACTTTTTTCCACCGCCTACGAGACCTGAGAGGCCCCACAAAAAGGGAATTCCGCCGACGACGAGTAGGATTCCACCTATTACGTACATTACCGTGGGCAAAGGATATATGTATTCAGTAAAAGATCCAAAAGTTGCCGATAAAATCGCTGCATAGACGATAAGTGCGATCCCGGATAGCGCTACAATTCCACCTATTACTGCCGCAGCAATCCTCCATTCTTCTCCCATCCATTCACCTCACGTTGATTATTGCAAGACCAATATTTAAAAACAGATATAAGAGCACCTTAGATGAGAATCTACCATGCGCGCGTGAAAGGAGTATTTTGACTTATCAAAAAACCTGACGATGATGCTTCAACTAAATTTCGTTTAACTGTCGAGGGACAAACTCCGTGCGCGCGAGACCAGAAATTATAATTGTTGAACCTAACCACAAGAGAGATCAGTTGCTGTACGGAGGCGATTGGCATAAGCAAAGTGCTGTTAGTTAGCCCGTATGGGTTCGTATCGAAGTACGCGAGGAATCCGAACCTAGACATTGTTGCAGCTCCTATGGGTTTGGCATACATAGCCGCGGTGCTCGAGCAAAACGGCCACAAAGTGTACGCGTTAGACTGCCTCGTGAAAAGCAGCGACAAAAGGGATGTTGAACTGCACATAAAGAGAGAAAAACCTCATGTTGTTGGGATCCAAGCTTTTACGCCATCGGTGCACTATGGCATCGAAATAGCTGAAGCAGTCAAGGAAATTGATTATGAGATAAAAATCGTACTCGGGGGGTCCCATCCCACCGCTCTTCCAGAGGCCACCTTAGGGATGTCAGACTCCGTTGATTTCATCGTGCGACATGAAGGAGAATACACATTTCTGAACCTTGTAAATGCTTTAGAGAAAGGCGCTGATTACATGGCGTTGAAGAAAATCAAGGGGATAAGTTTCAAATACAACGGCAAAATCATTAATACGCCCAATGCCCCCTTAGTCATGGATCTCGACACCATCCCATTCCCTGCCCTTCATCTATTTCCGGTAGATGAGTATCAATACTTTGGAGCTAAGAAGGAAATCTATTCTTTGATTTCAAGCCGAGGCTGCCCATATTCCTGTGAATTCTGTGCTAGCTCTTTGATAAAGAAGTGGAGGGGAAGAAGCGCAAAGAACATTGTCGATGAAATGGAATGGGCCAGAAAGAAATTCGGGTTTAGTGGGTTTGCATTTATGGATGATTTGGCTGCCCTTAAACGAGACAGAATTTTTGAGATATGCAACGAAATGAGGGAGAGAGGCCTTGACTTTGCATGGGGAGTCACTGCGCGAGTGGACTCTCTCGATAAAGAAATGTTGACTGAGATGGAGGATACGAATTGTAGATGCATGTTTTTGGGCGTTGAAAGTGGTTCTCAAGAAATACTGGACAGAATGAAAAAGGGGATAACCTTAGAGCAGACAAGGAAGGCTTTCAAATGGATTAACGAGTTGGGGATGGACAGCATTGCCTCCGTTACACTCGGTTATCCGGGCGAAACTAGAGAGACCATAGAACAGACCATAAAATTTGTGATCAACCTTGATCCAGGCGTTCTTGTGATGAGCGCTGCAACCCCTTATCCTGGCACCCCTTATTTCCAGAGGGCCCTGGAGAAAGGTTGGTTACCAAAAGACCTGTCAAAAATCGATTGGCGAGATTTCACCATGTACGATGCGATAATCGGTAATGAAAACCTAACTAGAGATGAGGTGGACAAGCTTATCGGCGAGTTTTACAATAGATTCCGAAGACGGCTGGGCTGGATGTTTAAGCGGTTGATTCTCGACATCAAACAAAACCAAGCGTTATACGGGAATTTGAAAGGGTTCCCGCTCTTCAAACAGCCGTTAACGGTGCGGTTACTTACCAGGTGGCTTTTCCACAAGTCGATGGGAAAAACATTCGACCAGCAAGCACTAATAACTACAAAATCATTGGCCACGCATCTCAAACAATAAATCCCTTGGAAGGATTCTATATCGATTATTGCGTGCATCCGAGCCGCTACGCGTGCACCCCTATTTTTCTTAGGGCTTTCGTGGACCATGAAACAAGGTTTTTAATCCCATCTTTAATTGTAGTAAGAAATCATCAAGTTTCCCCGGAGGATTGGAGGAGAGAGACTGGGCCACATAGCGATTCAAACAATCGTAACCAAGAAATTTTACCAACATCTCCAACCTTTCGTCATTTTGCATGAATCGATTTCGTAGATCTACATCTCGCCTTTGTTCCCTCCAAAATTCCTTTTTCCATCTTTGCTCATAGAGTTGAAAATCGGTTGTCCTCGGTCTTCCCTTACTCAAAATTTCTGAGAGAACATCTCCCGCAATCCTGCCCGACTGGATTGCAAAATGAATGCCTTCGCCTGTGAAGGGGGAGACCATGCCTGCTGCATCGCCCACAAGCAGCGCCTGTTTTGCATAAGTTCTTTTAGGTTTCTTCAGCCATATTATGCCTGCTTTCCTCTGGACTATCGTACCCTGTACTTTTTTTATCGCCCCGGGATGCTTGCGCACAAATTCTTCTAGAGAACTCTTTGCCAAGACAGGACTTCCAACGCATCCGGTTCCAGCTATCAGGCAAGTCCCAGCGGGTTCTAACCATGAATAAAAACCTTTAGCATACTTTGTGGAGTAAAACACCTCTGAAAAACCGCTAAAGTTATCTTCAATCAATTTTGCATCCATCTTGACAAAATATTCATAGCAGTATATGTAATCCTCGGGAGATGTTCTGCTTACCAGACCAAAAGAGCGAGCGACTGTGGATAGCGCTCCATCAGCACCCACAACAGCCCTGCAAGATATTACCTTGCTCCTTGACTCCCTTTTCAACTCAACCTTGATGAAATCTCCTCTCCTGATAAATTTCCTTGCAGACGTACCTTGCTCGAAAGTTGCCCCTTTTTCAACCGCTTGTTGCGCCATCCATGAATCCAATTTTTCTCGAGCTATGACTAAACATGGCTCTGTGAGTCTAACCTCTGCGGTATTGCCCGATGGGGAATAGATAATCATGCCCAATAATTCGTGATCTACCAGGTTTTTTGGAATTTCTTTTCCATAGAAGCCTCGCACGATTCCGCCGCATGCTTTGCGAGGTCCGCCCTCCTTTACTTTTTCAATCAACAAGATATTTAACCCATTTTTCGCTGCAACTTTGGCGACGGTTGCCCCACTAGGACCTGCACCTACGACTAGAAGATCGTAGTTCTTCAACTCAACAACCTCAGCCTGATCTCCCAAATATTTAATTTTACGGCGTTTATAGATATTTTGAAAAAGAGGGTTTCGCTTGGGGATAGCACTAACGTTCGATGTGGAGAAGGATTGCCCTCCTTTTTTCACGAGTACCTATGGAATTGAGGAGGGATTGCCGAAAATCCTTAAATTGTTAGATAAGTTTGGAATAAAATCGACCTTTTTTGTAACTGGAGATATGGCAGAAAAATATCCAGAATTCATCAGTAATATCAGCAAAAAACATGAAATTGGATGTCATGGATATCACCACGAATCGTTCGATGAAATCAACTGTGAGAAAGAAAAAGCGGTGAAAAAATCGAAAGAGTTGCTCGAGAGCATCATAGATAGCGAAGTTCTGGGCTTCAGAGCCCCTAGTTTGCAGGTCTGCAACAAACTTTATCGTGTTTTGAAAGAACTTGGTTTTAAGTATGACTCATCGAAAGCATCTTTCATGCCATCGTATCGAAACGTAAAAGTAGATATTCCTGAATTCAAACTCGAGATACCAAATGTTACATTAAGGTTTCCCGGAGGGATGACACTATTCAAGAAAGTGTGTAGAAAAAGTTCATTCCCCGTTCTGTTTTTTCACTCGTGGGAAGCCATAGATATGCGCAAGCTTTTGTCACGGGCTCCCAAAAAATTTTGCTTCAGACCAGATAATTGGTTCAACACTGGCGAACCATTTTTGAAAAAGCTTAGAAAACTTCTCAATGATTTTAACGAGTTGGATTTTACTCTTCTCAGAGACAGGGTAAGGTAAAAAAGATTGAAAAATACGGCGTGGGTGTACCAGTTCTCATGGATCCGAAGAGGCGAAGGGAATACGAAGCGCGCAAAATAGTTATAGCTAGGTTATCGATAAGATTTCTTGCAAATGATGGAGGAAAGAAATTCATAAAAAGGTGATCTTTTGGCAAGGTCGATTCCAGTTAGGTGGGTGTTGTTAGGAGTGGCGACCGCATCCATATGTGGGGGGTTGGCTGTATTCAGAATGTGGAATTGGCTCCTGCTGATAGGCAAAATGGTCCTCGCCGTATTCCTCATTATTAATGTCATAAGTAGTGGACTCTTCGCTTTTATTTGTTTCAAGGCTGGAGCCAAAGCATGGAGTACCGCATGTATCGCAATCGCGGCGGTTTGTACTCTATTTTTTTTATGGGTAATTCTTGAACATTTGCCATTTTTGTGAAATCGTCTATGTGACCGACAGATGAAAACAGTCGCAATGATTCTTTCTTAAATTGCGCGCGCAACCTTCCTCTTATGGCGACATCACCGAGAATCTCTCTTTTTTCTAACAACTTCAATGGTAACCTTGTTTCCAAACCTGGACTTGAACCCTTTTGGGTATTAGTCCCCTAGAGACTCGGCGTCTTTTAGGTGCTAGTTCTGTGACATTTTTATCCAGAATCTCCATAAAAGCGCGCCATAAATGTGGAAGACCATTTATTCGAGTAAGAACGCGGTGGGGACATCTTCTGCAAACCCCCATTTCACTTTGAGTTACCGATAAATCTGGCGCCGCGTACGAATTTTATGAGATGTGACCTTGATCATATGCCCAGCGTAGAAGCTGAATTACGTCTTCCAATGTATATTTTCTAACGTATAATGGAATTCTATTGATAAGTTCGGGGATTGTAGGCATGAATTGCTTGACGATGTATGGAATCCCAGAGTAGGCAGTTTTGATATCTTGAATAATCCTTTGGGCGTCTTCCTCTGTTATGGATGTTCCCAGTACACCCATTCTACTTAGCTCCTTTCGTGAGCAGGTATATTAAAGCAGCTATTCCAAGACCCACCATTGCTCCAATAGCGAAAGCGCCTGTAGCGTTAAAATGCAAATTCCTTTGCTTGTAACCACAGTCAGGATTTGGACATTGAAGATATTCATACTTCACATCGAATCCTTCAAGCTTACTACCGCAAAGAGGGCATTTTTTTATTTCTATCAACTCTTTGGGTAGGCTTCCTATCCCTTTTACTGCAAGTTGATGTCGCGTCTTTTCAATCATCTCATAATCCTCTATGGGGACTTTAATTGCTTTGTATTTTGCCACAATATTCCACCTAATTCTACCTAAGTAGAACTCACATGCTTAAATGTTAGGTAGTCATAAAGAGCCCGGCTTTAGAGGTGTTCAGACCTGTCTGCAGTGTCGAAGATCGGGTTTGAACCAGCGACAAATGGAGATACCTCCCAATTTTCCCGCAAACTCTCTTTTTTCTAAGCTCAGAGTTTTTAAGCTTAAACTAAAAATATGAGAACTATGTTAATACGCTTGGTTTGCGCACGTAAAAATAGGAAACAAGCAATTTCTTTGCTCAATTTGGGCAAGAAATGCGCGGGGTGCGGGATTTGAACCCGCGCGGCCCAAAGGACCACAGACTTAGCAGGCCTGCCCCCTACCAGGCTAGGGCAACCCCGCATATCGTGTTTTTTATTGATGGA
>Ga0209636_10005421_pt1 | contig 13031 bp, 11 predicted proteins | sample DeeMarSWOR152_54_FD_187464 | JGI IMG/M metagenome (GOLD analysis project Ga0209636, IMG submission 187464) | Marine sediment microbial communities from White Oak River estuary, North Carolina - WOR-1-52-54 (SPAdes) (version 2) | ecosystem: Environmental > Aquatic > Marine > Intertidal zone >...
CTTCTTTCTTAAGCTTATGTACTTCTTTGGAAAGTCTATGTATCTCTTTCTCTTTTAAAGTTTCAGTTCCTCTATTTGCCATCTTTCTTTCTTCCTGACATTCTTTGAACATATTCTATTATGCCTAGTGCAGCTTCAGCACCTGAAAGTTTACTTAATTTTTCTTCTTTAGAATTTACTTCCTCTTCATTAGCTTCTGTCTCTGTGGGCTTCCTTTCTTCCTCATTAACTTCTTCTGTACTTTTCTCTTCTTTTGGAACACATTTCTCTTTCTCTGCATCCCATACTTCTCCTTCTGGACATTTGTATTCATATTTCTCAGCTGTCTCTTCTTTCTTTACTTCTTTAGGTTCTTTTTCAGTCTCTTTAGACTTCTCTTCTTTCTCTCCACCTTTCCATTCATTAGCACATTCCTTCATTGATTTTTTTCCATCAGCCATGCATTTCTTTATATAATCAGTGTATGCACTAATATGTTCAGCAAGTCCTTCAATCTCTTCTGTTTCTTCTTTAGCTTCTTCTTCAGGTTTCTCTTCTCCAGCTTTCTCTTCTGGTTTAGGCAATAAAGACTCTTTGAAATTTTCTAGTTTTTCATCAATAAGTTTAACAATATCTTCTTTTTTAAATGTTTCTTTCTTTTCTTCTTCTTCAGCAACAGGAGATCCAAGATTTGTGTATGGATAATTCTTGTATTGGAAAGTATATCTCATTACTGCTTCTCCTTCATCATTAGTAGCACTTTCAGCTTTTAGAAATTGAAATCCTATCTTTTCACCAAACTTGTTCAAAGTCTCTACTGGAATATTTATATCTTTAGGCATATCAACAGTCAGTTCTTCTGAAGCCAGGTAAAATTTATCTTTAGTCATTTTATTCACCTCTTCCTCCTTTATATTTATATTTTTATCTTTAATCATACTTAAAGATTGTTCAAAATGGAGAATGTAGCAGGATTCACAAGCAGGATTCTCTACAAGAGATATTTCTAGAAATTCAAAGTCTTTACCCATTACTTGTCCTTTTTCAGGTACATATTCCATTGAAGTTGCCATAGACACAGCTTTAAATCGTTTCTTTAGAACATCTTTGATAGCTCTAGGATCAGTGACTTCTGCTTCAAACAGTAATGCTTTAGTCAATTCATCGAACTTTGCTTTAGTAACTTTCCCTACTTCTTTATTTTTATATTCGCTTCCCTGTCCATGTTCTACTTTTAATGGAATACCAATTAATTTCTCAGCTGATTTTTCTATTTCTTCCAGAGAATATAGAACTCCATTCCATGTTCCTTCTGCAAGTGCAATTCCAGTTATTTTAACAGGTTTTTCTGAAGTAGTAGCAATCCAAGAACTTAAAGATAAAATATGTTTATGCTTACCATAATTATTTAAATTTTTAAGCTGTTCTTTAGTTTCCTCTAATTCCAGAAGAAGTTCTTCTACTATTCCAGACTTATCTTCTTCCAATTCTTTTTCATTATATTCTATTCCTGACAACATTCTCCCTCTTCTTTAGTTCTAGATTTATTACTTAATATATATTTCTCTTCTTCTATATCTTCTTCAATTCTTTTTCTAATCTGTTCTCTTTCAAATAAATGTAATTTTTTACTTTTAATCCAACTTTTAGCTTTTTCATAATTCCATGTTTTATTATTAAATTGAACAAATGCTACTCTTACATGATGTACTTTTCCAATTACAGGATATAAACAAACACCAATATTTACTCCACTTGGAATATTAATATCTTTAAAATAAAGTTTAACTTTTTCTTCTCCTTCACATCTAGTAAAATCTCTTATATCATATATTTTTATATTAAAATGATCCCATCCTTTCTTTTCTTCTATAATAAAAGGTTTATAATAATCTCCTGTTTTAGGATCTCCTGCACCAGCTAATTCTCTTGGTTCTTTAGGTTTACTTGTTTTCCAGAAGTACCACAATCCGTTACTTTTCTTAGCTACCCAAAGATCTTTCAATTTCTTTCCAAGTATATTAAAAGATAAAAATTGTGGATTATGTTCTATAACTTCTAATGTACCTGAATCAAGTACGTCAATTGTAGTTTCTTTATTACCTACCTTTCTTTTAATATTAGTACCTTTATCAATCATCCAGTAATCAACTTTATCTTTAGATTCTTTTATACTTTTATAAAATGCTTTAATTTTATCTTTTGTTTCTAAAGGATTATAATATAAATTTAATTCTTCTTTTGTAATTTCAGATGTTTTCCATCTTAGATCGAAATGTACTTTAGAATCTAAAACATGTTTATGTAAAACAAATTTGTATGGAACTAACTTTTCAACATGTAATTTTTCAAAAGCATAAGATTCTGATCCAGGTTCTTCTTGACTTAATTTCCATTTACCTTTTAATTCCTTACCTTTAAATTGTAGATCAATGATATTTCCAGTTTCTTCTTTCTTTAATTCAATATTTACTTTTCCTTTATCTATAATAATGTATTCCCCTTTAACTTCTTTTGTAGGATTAAAAGTACTTCCTGGTCTTGTTTCTCCTTCATAATCTAGAAATTTTCTAGAAGTCTTTTTCCATTTCCAAGCCAATATAGATTTGTTCCTAGTTGGATCTCCTTCTATTTTAAATGTTTTAACAGATCCAGTTCTTTTATCATCAAATAATAAATAAAAATCTATTATCCAATTTCCTCTTACATGAATTGGACCTCTATATCTATGTAAAGCTAAAGTAAAAGGTACATCTTTAGATAAAGACTGTCTTTCTGACCATTTCTCTTTAATCCATTGTAACCATTCTTCATATTTATCTTTATTTTCTTTCCTCCAATTAGGAGGTATTGGAATAGTTCCTTTTGGAGGGACCCATCCTTTCTTTCTACCTCTTTTAATAGCGTATGGAGTCTGATCTATTGGTGCCATTATTCTCCACATTCTTTCATATCTACCAGTTGGTTTCTTAGTTTTAGGATCTATCTTTCTTACTTTAATAGCTCTAATAATAATTCTAACATAATTCTTCAAAGTCTTCCCATTAAGAAAGAATTCTTTAAACCAAGGTTTAATTGCTCCTTCCCAATATGTTCCAGAATCTATTATTTCCATGTATCCTGGTGCTTCTACTCCTCCTCCTACTTCTCCTGGTTTTATTTCTCCTTTTACTTTTAACCATATCTTTGGCTGCCTTGCTAATTCCTCTATATCTTTAAAATTTAATTCTTCAATATTTATTGGAACAGCATAAAATTCTCCATTTCTTTCTTCAATATTATATTTCCATTCATTACAATATTCTTGAATACATTTTGTTTCAGCTCTAAATCCTCTTCCTCTATTGCTAAGAAGAGTGTCAGCATTAAATTGTTTATCTTCAGAAAATCCAACTATAGATGATCCCTCTAGGAAATCACATTTTTCAAGTCTAAGATCTCCATGTTGTGAATTATGAGCTAATATTCTTCCTACTCCAGCCATAAACGAATGATCTTCCGTTTCTATATCATATACCCATCTTTTGTTAGAATAAATATATTTATTCTCTTTATATTTCTTGAATCTATATTTTCCATATTTATAATTAGGATTTTTCTTACCATCAGCATCTGAAGCTAAACTTCTCTTAATATTTTTTATTCTTCCTCTAGGATATTCTGTTCTGTTATGTATTGGATCTATTGTTTTAATTCTAATTAAATTATCCCATATAATTGTAAAATCTTTATTTGGATATAAAGAATAAATTAATAAAATTATACCTTGAGCTAAAGCTAATGAAGAAGTAGAAAAATTCAGATTACCATCTCCATCTCCTTCTAGATAACCTCTTAAGAATTCTTGTTTTGAATTGTTATCCCATTGAAATACAAATGAAGGTACTATTTTATCATTAGATTGTCTTCGTTTATGAGGGCTAGGAATATAAAATTCATTCCATATATTAAATCCAGAAAATTCCACATTATTTCCTGAAATAAAATATTTTCCTCCATATTTAGAAATTATCTTTCCAATCTTTTCTAGAACATTTTTATTATTTTGTGATATTACAGCATATTTTCCATGTTTAGATCCTTCAGCTAAATAATATCCAAATAACCATGCAATTTCCTGATCTACATGAATATTACCATTTATAACTGGTAAATTACAAAGTTCTATATTTTGATTTTCTTTAAATTCAGATATTTTAATTGGTTTGGTATCATTAAATAAACAATGATCTTCTGTAATATTAATTAAACCAGAAGGGCATTGTACTCTAAATAAACCATTATGTTTATGTCTCATTAACCATTTAATATCTTTCCATCCACCTCTAGTCCAAGTCTTTATTCCTTCTATTTTATATTCGTAAATATCAGATCTTGTTCTTAACTTGTAAGGCAATAATTGTCTAATGGGTATTACTTCTATTTTATTATTTCTTTTAATAATTATCGGATCTTCATCTGAAATACTTTTTCCTATTTTATGTTTTTGTAATACAAATTTTCTAGAACATTCTTTTGAAGGATATGCAGAGAACCAGTCTAATTCAGCTTGATATCTTTTAGAAAGTAGTGAAGTATTTATCATATAAAGATATATTTTCATTTAATCTCCACCACTATTTTGTACAAGAAATTTCTTTCTAGATACAGTAGTGATATAATCTTTAGTAATACTCCATTCAATATACCAATAACCTTCAGGATCATTTATAGAAGTCTGATAAGAAAAATAAAATATACCAGTACTTTCTGAGACAGGACTTCCGTATGTTACTGTAGAAGAACCTGATATTAATTTAACTGTTTGATCATCTGGATTAAATAATGTTTTAGCATCATAATCGGTAATTGTAGCTCTAAATCTTACTTCAGAACCTAGTTCAAAAACAGCCAGTCCCATGATCTGTTCCTCCTCTTTATAAATGTTATATGATATTAATATACATTACTAATTTCATTTTGAACATTTCAATACATTTCAATAGATATATTTTTCTTCATAGGTATTAATTTAATATATCTTCTTAAGAGTTCTAGTTTAGATATTACAACTGGTCTTCTAAAATCTGTAGTTCTAATTCTAACAGTTGCATAAGAATACAACCAGTAATCTCTAAAACCAGTTCTTACTTGTACATCTTTAAAGAACTGAATTATCCCAGATTTTATTCTCAGATAATCCTCGTACATTTCTCCATCAGTAAATCTATATAAGTAAACTTCTACTCTTCCTTCAAGTTGTGTATAATCATATAATGAAGTAAATTTAGTAATGAATATATTATCTCTATAGACTTTAACAAAAGGTTCTAAACTGTTAACTTGTAATTCCCAAGTATGAAAGTTAGTATCAGTACTTAAAGTATAATAAGAATATGTTCCAAATTCATTTCTTAATTCTATTCTATCAGATTTTATTCTAAAACTGATCCAATGAATACCATCAAAGAAATCATGAGATATATAATCACCCCATGATTCTGCTTTTACTGAGAAATATACTGTGTAAATTTTAGTTGTAAATCCTTCTGAAATATCATAAGATCTTTTAACATATGAGTATGATTCTGGTTTCTGATGTAATTGTGAAGGAGGGTATATCTCAGATGTTCCATCTCCACTTTTAATCCAGTCTGTAAGACTGTCCCAGTGTTGATCCAAAATATCAAATAGACTAATTGAACGAATTCTAATCAAATAATCTGAAGTTGTCTTAACAGAAACTTTTATTTTTGAAAGAATGTTTTTATAAGAAATATAGGCAAGTTTAATTATTGAATGTCTATCTCTATAATAATTCTGTAAGAATTTAACTATAATATGATAGTATTTATAATATCCTGAAACCATTGTACGAACTCTAATTGGAATATCTTTAATTCCTTGAGATTGGTTCTTTATTTTTATAAGTTTATCAGCATAAAATTTATATTGACTTCTAATTCTCATTAAATAGTCAGAATATTTTAAGTTATGAATTTTAATTCTAAATATATAGTTTTTATAAACTATTATCTTAGTTCTAATCTTTACAAGAACGTCCTTGTAATTTCCTGAAAAGAATTTAATCATAATATTAATATCTTTAAATTCTGTCTGTGCAAATCTTACTCTAGAGATAATATCAGAATAATTTTTATAAGCAGTTTCTATTATGATTAAAATATCTTTGTATGTTTCAATATGAGTTCTTATTCTTACTATTTTATTTAAATATACTAAAGTCTCTAGTTTTATCTGATTTAAAATATCTTTATATAAAGTTAAATGTATATATATTTTAAATATGATATTTTTATATTCTATTATTTTTATTCTTATTAGAGAAGGTAAATCTCTAAAATATTCTTCCACAAATTTAATTCTTAGTACAATATCTTTGAACCCTGTTCCAGCTAATTTTATTTTTGAAGTAATGTCTTTAAATATTAAATAATGAATTTCAATTCGTATTATATAATCTGAATATTCTAAAGTTATAGTTCTAATTCTAGATAGAATATTTTTGTAATTTTCATACTGTGTTCTAATTTGAATTAATATATTAGAATATTCCAAAGTCTGGATTTTAATTCTATTTAAAATATATATATAAGAAGTGGTTACAATTCTTAATCTTGTTAAAATATCTTTATAAAGTAAATCTTCAAGTTTTAAAGTTCCAAGAATATCTTTATAGATTTTATATTGTATTTTAATTTGAAAAATTATATCTTTATAAATTAAATTCTGTATTCGTATTCTTAATAAAAGATTCTTATATAGTTTAACACAAGTTCTAATTCTAATTATGAGATCTTTAAATTGTTCAACTCTAGTTTTAATCCTTATTGTTATATTTTTATAATTTGAAGTTTCTAATTTAATTATTATCGGTATATTTTTATAAGTTGTAAAACCTATTCTAAGTCTAACTTGTATACTCTTATATTTGATTGAAATCAGTCTTATTCTAGAAAAAATATCTTTGTATTGAATTGTATATATTTTAATACTTGTTAGAATATTTTTATATTCTAAAGTATGAACTCTAAGTTTTAATAAGTAATTTTTAAACTCTTCAGTTTGAACATTAATTGAAAACAGAATATTTTTAAATTCTTTTAATTGAACTCTTAATCTAGAAATTATATTTTTATAATCTTTTGTTTCTGTTCTGATTCTTGATAAGATGTTTTTATAATCTAATATTTCAATTTTAATAGTTGCAGGAATATCTTCAAAAGATGTAGTAACTGCTGCAGTTTCATTATAATTTACAAGTACTTTGACATAATCTATTCTAGATTCATTCGTTAAATTAGGTGATTCTAATCTCACATATAAAGCATTAACATCAGAAACAGTACCTATATCTAAAGTAATATCAATTGATTGTTCTCCCCATGTATCTCGAGGAAAGTTTAAGTCAGCACTTCTTTCAGTACTTCCATCATTATCCCAGTAATATACTAGACCACTTTTAGCGTTACCAACAAGATATGTTTCTATTTTTAGAACTACTGTATTAATAGATTCTGCATTTCCTGGAAGATTTTCAAATGTAACATTATTTGTAGTATCTTTCTTAGCATCAGAATAAATATAATTATTATCATCGTATTGCAGATAAGGAGAATCACCAGAACCTGTCCAATTACCAATGTCTTCACTATCACTTTCTAGAGTTGTTTCAGGATCTAAATTTAGACTTATATTTTTTCTAGCATTAGTAATAATCTGTAAAAGTTCGTCTTTATGTAAAATAGCTAGGAGAGTATCTTCTTGTTCATCTTTCCTTAATTCAATTGTTCTTTTATCCAATCCCTGTACACCTCCCTGAATGCAGGGCATCCTAACCATTTCTTATATAATTCCTTAGGAATAATTTCTGGATTATTCCTACAACTTTTAGGTCTAGTTTCATATATAGAACATATAGCTAAATCATTTTTAAAAGTTAAAAAAGGACATTTATCATGATTTGGAATACTTGTTTTAACAAAATAAAATCCTGATATTTTAGGATTCTTTACTTCTACAAAACTTACTTCTTTTAAAATATCTTTTCTATCTTCTTTTTCCCATCGTTTAATATCAGAATATAAAATATTTATAGCTTTATTTTTACAGCACCATCCACATCTTTGACATTTGAAAGAGATCATATAGGTATCTCCTTCAATTCTATATTATGTAACTTTAAATTAATAGCTCCTATTCTAAACAATCTTAAATTTATAATATTATCTATTGTTACTATAACATCTGGACTATCAGATAAATAACATACTATAATACAATCTCCTTTATTATTATAAACTGCACCAATTATCTGAGCAAGTCTTTTGTGACTATATCCTTTCTGTGGAGCAGACTGAGCATATTTAAACTGGAAGAATTTCCAGTGTGGTTCTTTCCTAGGAATATTTACCAAGTCTCCATATGGAAGTTTAAGTTCTAGAGAAGATATTTTTTCTAAATATCCATTATCTCTCATAAAATCCCATACTGATCTCCTATATTTAGGATCAATAATATTTAACATCTTTTGTTCTGAAATACTTTTTCCATTGTCTAGATGGGCTATAAAATAAGATATTTTAATCAACTCCTACAAAATAAAAATGTTTTGATCTCAACTCTGTATCCTCCTTGGACCAGTTGAAGAGATAAAGGTCAGATGTTCTGACTATATCTCTTATGTATATGTAAATTTACAGGATAGATAGAAATCTACAGTACCAGTTTCTGTCAATGAAGCGGATACAAACATACATAGAGCTAGTGGTTCATTATCTGCTCCTGAAGGAATACCATCTTTCTTCAATGTTTGTCCATTAGAATTATCTTCAGAATAGAAACCATTTAATGACTGCCCAGTATTTGTAGTTGTTACTTCTCCTATAGATCCTGTTCCAGCAGTACACCATGAAGCTGATAAGCTTCCATCACATATTACTGCTTTAAGATGTGATTTATCAACTGTCTCATTAGTTGTTCCTCCTAGAAGAGTTTCATTACCAGCTGTTGCAGCTGAATGTGTCACAGTATCTAAACATGCAGTAAATTCTGGAGCACTATTCATTGCAGCATCCCATGACCATCTAATAACATTTTCATTATCATTAGGTCTGTCCATTCCAGTACCATGTCCATGATATGTTATTATACATGTATATTCTCCTGAAGTACCCCAATATAATCGTTCAGCTGTAGTTGTTCCAGAAGCAGGTTTAGTAATAAATGGAATATTAGCATCTGTAGTAGAATCAGTCATATCACTTGTTGTAAAAACTAATTTTTCACTAGCTGTAATAGTAGACCATGAAGGTGAAGCATTAGTTCCAGTATTTACCTGTAGATCAACTAAGACTACCAATATCATAACCTCCTAATAAATTGATGTCCTTTTTGATTTATAAGCATTCTTATCTATTATAGGATTTATTTCACCTGTTTCTTTATTTCTAATTCCCTTAACTATGAAATACATTCCATCTTGGTTAGTATTAGTTGAATAACTATAATGCCAGTGGTTATACAATAAACTTGTATCTATCATTATCTTATATCCTAACATTCTAGCTTTCATACAGAAATATAGGTCTTCACCATATCTCTTACTTATTCCAAAAGACACATTATCTAGAACTTCTTTTTTAATTAAAGACAGACCTGTTCCTATACCATCTACTTCTACTATTTTATTTAAATATCCAACTCCTAACATAGAAACATATGGTTTATCTTTTTTAATTCTAGATAGAGAATGAAATTTTCCAGTAATCTTATCAAAAGAATAAGCACTTAAAACAGGTATTCCTTTTATTAATCTACCTTTAATTTGAGTCTGTGCTCCTCCAACTAAAGTAATTCCTGCAGCTATATCAGCACCTTTTCTAAATAATTCAATAAGTTTATTAATAGAATCTTTAGTAGGAAAACAATCGGACCCTATAAATAATAAGTCAGTTTTATTTTCTTTTATGAAAGCTTTAACAGATTCTACAATATTTGAATGCCCTTTAAATTTTCCTCTTTCTTCGATATGTTTAGTAAAAAGTACTTTAGCAGATCTATATTTGTTTTTATATTTTTTACAAAAATTAACTAGTTTATCTTCTGTGTCATCTGTACTTTCATTATTAACAAATATTAAATTTATTAATTTCTTAGGATAATCTAAATCATAAACATGTTTTAAATACATATTTACATAATATGAAGAATTATAGAAAGGTGTTCCAATAGTTATTTGATAATCTGAATTATACAATCCAACGTTCCCTCTTATCAGTTTCTCCTTTATATATTATTTGATATCCTAGTTTCTTCTTTTTTACTTGATAATCATAATGTAAATGATCATACCATAAAGAAGTATCAGCATATATTTTGAAACCATTAAGGTGTGCTGTCCAGCAGAAATATAAATCCTCTCCAAATCTATAATTTACTTTCCATCTTTGTTTCTTTAATACTCTATCTCTTATTAAACAGAAACCTGTTCCTAAAGCCATTACTCTAATTACTTTATCTTTTAACCATACTGGTAAAGTAAGAAGATCCTTTTCAGTTTTATGGAATAATACTCCTTTAAAAGCAGATGATGGACTTAAAGCGTTAAATATAGAAAAGACTGGTATAACAGTTTTTCTACCATATTTATCTAATCTACCACCTGCAAATATTACAGTTATTCCTCCTGCAATATCAGCTCCAAGATATTTCATATCTAGAAGTTTTTTAAGACCATTTTGAGGAGGAATACAGTCACTTCCCATTAATATAAGATCACTATCTTTCTCTCTATTATCAGCTATCATATTTGTACCATTGACTATATTTCGAATATATTTTCTCATTCCTCTAGATTTCTCTTTAACTCTTGGACAATCTAAGACTTTAATAGAATTGTAATCTTTCTCATATTTCTTTTTAAATTTTAATAATAAATCTTTAGTATTATCTGTTGATCCATTGTCAACCCATACAATATTAATATATTTTTTATTGTAGTCTTGATCTAAAATACTTTTACTAAATATTTTCCAGCACCATACAGAATTATAAAATGGAGCACCAATTGTTATTTTATCTTTATATTTTAAATATTCTAATCTAGACTTCATAATTTTTTACCTTTAAAGATTTGATCCCATAGTATTCTTTTGTTTACTAGAGTATTTATTTCTTTAAAGGTCTTTCTATTTTCTTTTATACAATCCCAATATTTCTGAGATGTAGTTGATTTTTTATGTATTCTATATTTAAATAAAGGAAATGGTACATGAGTAAATTTAATATGATGTACAACTAATGCTCTAAGTAAATGTTCTAAATCTTCTACCATTCTTTTATTAGGATTAAAATTACATTTCTTCCATATTTTAGAAGGTCCAAATAAATTATAACAAATAAACATGTTATGTTTTCTAGCTTCAACAATACAATATTTCTCCAATTCTTCCTGATCTCTAAAAGATGGTGCTCTATATATTCCAGTAGGTATTAATTCTTCGTTACATCTAAAATAATCTGAATACAATAATGAATCAGAATATTTAATATTATATTTTAACATTACTTCACAGAATTTTCTTTCTAAACCATCATCAGCAGATATAAATCCAATATATTCTGATCTTGCTAGATCAATTCCTTTTCCTCTAGTGTACCCTATTCCCATATTTTCTTTATTAGTATGTATTTTTATTTCTGAATGATTTTTAGCTAAGTCTTCCAGATATTCCCAAGTATTATCTGTAGAACAATCATCTATTATTAAAATTTCATCTGGTTTAAGAGTTTGTTTGAAAATAGACTTTAAACATGTTTTTAAATAATCTACTGAATTATATGTTGGTATAACTATTGTAATTGACATTTTTTTAATACTTCCTTCCATTCTTTCTTATTTATTCTATTTATAGGTCTTCCTCCTGAACCAGGATATAAAGGAAATAGTTCTGTTTTATGAGTAGGTATTAATCTACTTAATTCCCATCCAGTCTGTCCTAATGATTTGTATGTTTTATATTTTCTAGCTATTAATTCAGGAGTAGAAAATCCATAATGAATTATCTGTAAACTTCTTGGATTAACAGTAGCTATATTTTTAATATTTGGAGGGTGCATAGGTTGATGTAATTTCTTTTCAGAAGGATACCTTAATTCTCCAGTATTTCTCCATAGAAATGTTTTCCATAAATAATTGAATGCGTTATCTACTCTATAATAATCTTCAGATAACCATAAATTGAGAAGGTGTGCTCTTATTCCTCCATAATTTTTTATTAGAACTTCATCACACAAAGCTCCTATATTAGAAATATTATCTAAACATTCATCAGGGTCTAAATGTATAATAATATCAGTTTTAGGATAAAATTTATACAAATAATCTAACAAATCTTGTTTGTGCTGAAGTTCAGATTTAAAATCATTAGGACGATTAATAATATCATTAGTATATTTATATGCTATTTCTAGACTATTATCAGTACTTGAATCATTACAACATATAATATGATTACAATATATTGACATCTGTTTAAGACATCTTTCTAAATTACCATTATTACTTTCATTATAAAATTTAACAATTCCAGTAATTATCATATTTCATACCTTTCTACAAAATAATATTGGTCTCTGATTCCATGTACCAATTATTTCTTTTTCTACCTTAAAATTATATTTATTACAATATCTATATATAATAGGTACAATATGATGCATCACTTGAAATATTATCCATTCTTTACTTATTTTAAACATGTCTTCTATTCCTTTATTAATATTATGAAAATAATGTGCTGTATTAAAACATAAAATAATATCTACTTTATTTTTAATAGGAGAAAACATCCAGTCTGCTATTATTAAATATATATTATTAAATTTCCACTTTTTAACAATTTCTTTTGCTACATATAATGTTTTTATTTCTCCTTCCCCTAACGCACCAACATTTAAATCTATTCCATAACATTCTTTAGCACCAGCTTGAACAGCCTTTATTAAAAAATATGCATGAAAAGGACCAATATCTAGAATTATTTTGTTTT
>Ga0209636_10005423_pt1 | contig 13029 bp, 10 predicted proteins | sample DeeMarSWOR152_54_FD_187464 | JGI IMG/M metagenome (GOLD analysis project Ga0209636, IMG submission 187464) | Marine sediment microbial communities from White Oak River estuary, North Carolina - WOR-1-52-54 (SPAdes) (version 2) | ecosystem: Environmental > Aquatic > Marine > Intertidal zone >...
CTCTTACGGGCATAACGAACATAGATAATCATACACCATAAGGCAAAGAACGATGCCAACAGCGTTTTGCGTTCCGCTATCCAGGGAATCGACTCAACGGTAAGAGGATGTACCCCAAACAATAAACCAATCATCGCTGCAGGCCAGACTTTGCCGAACAACACAAATAGAAGTATAACCACCAATGCCGTGTTAATCACATGCAGACAAAGACTGGTGATATGAAACGGCATCAGATTGTCCGGCCCGCCGCCCATGGCACAATCCAGCATCAGCGATATCATCGTCAGCGGCTGATAGTAACCCTCTACGGTAGATGGTTCTAACACCTCCGTCAGAAACCGACGAACCGACGCCCAACTGGGATTTTGGACCAAATGGTTTTCGTGAAGGTATTGTGGGTCATCAATCGATACAGCCCGTGCCGATAAGGCGGGCCAATGAGCCGCCGCAACTACAATGCAGATTACAACTATCAACCCGCCCAACAAAACTGCTTGTGAAAACTGCCTATGGTTCCTCCCCGTGTTTTCTTTGGTTACAGATTTGCGATTATATTGCTGCAATTTTCCCCACATAACCAATTCTCTCCACATGCGGTTTTACACAATACGCAAAGAAAAAGCCTGCTTTTTATGATTATCATCTTACTCGAATCGTTCGGTCAATTCCAATCCATTCTGCGCTTTTAACTTCTCCCGTGTGGAATTATTAGCAGGCATTGAATAGGGGCTTAATGAGTGTCACAAACAATAAAGGTTTTAATCTAAATGTATGTTAGCACACTTGGATTATATCGGTGCGGTCTTAAGTCCGTGCTATGCATCAAAATTGCTTCCGGCTTGCTCACCGGGTTTGAAAGGCAGCGGCTCGGCAAATTGGATTGCTACACGACGCAAGAAGTCATCTACGTTATCAATTCGGCAGATACGACCCGAGCGTATGAAATTTGCCATATCGAAAGATTCATCCGGTCCGTAACAGGGAATACTGAAACGAGCGGTTATATCTTGGCCGGGATATAGACTGCTCTCGTCCGCGTGGCAGGTAAAGGCGGCACCAGCGCTGGACACATCGACCATCTGCCCCTGGGAAAGTCTGTCATCAAAGTCCTCGGCGAACCAGACTGGCCAGCGATAACTAAGTCTCCGTTCTTTTCTTCGCTCGTTATTTTTTTTCATCATCAATACCCCGGAACCTTGTTCTTTTATCTTTTGCAAATCGGCCGATTTAAGCAGTGACTTTACGAGCGGCTTGAGGGAAATTCACTGCTGATTGGGCCGATAAGGCCGATTAAGCCTGTTTTGGTTGGCAATGATTAAGTGGAATGATTGAGTTTTTTCCAACTTTTTTGTTTTTTCGCAGGCTTATTCCTATAATCAAACGCTTGTTTAACGCAGGAACTGGCGGAAAAACTATATTTTATTTAGAGTAAAGTATATCCCTTCATCGTTATATTAGTGGCAATCGATTGTTTTGGTACCAGGTAAGCGGGTCATAGATGCTCGAAGATAGGCTACTTTCATGGAGATTTAAGCACGGCAGCACTGATGCCTTTCGCCGCATCTATGAAAAGTACGAAAGCGATTTGCTGACGTTGGCAGCTAATCTTTTGGCAGAGACTAATGCCGCCGAAGATGTTGTGCAGGATGTTTTTATCTCCTTTGTACAATCTGTTGAAAAGTTCCATTTGAGAGGAAGTCTAAAAGGCTATTTGGCAACCTGTGTTGCTAATCGAGCACGTGACTGTATCCGAAAAAGAAAACGCCAGCAAACTGTTGCGGCGAATGAAGCTCAACAATTGATATCAAATGCAGATGGACCGGTGCAATTGGTCATAACCAGCGAAGAATTACAACAATTAAGTCGAGCTTTGACTTTTCTTCCGTATGAACAGCGAGAAGTAATTGTGCTTCATTTGCACGGTGATTTGAAATTCAGACAAATAGCCAAATTACAGAATGTTCCAGTTAAAACAGCCCAAAGTCGATATCGATACGGACTTGATAAACTGCGGTCAATCTTAAATGGCGAGGTGAAAAAATGAAGCCGGCAGATAATATAGAAAAGTTAATCAAGAAGTTACGTTACAAGGCTGGTGACGAAGCACACAACAGAGTTCTCAACAACGTTTTCCAGGCACTGGAAATGCGCAAAAAACAAAAATCGGCTGTTTCCCAGCCGAATATCTGGAGAATAATTATGAAAAGCCCAATAACAAAACTTACCGTAGCGGCAGTAATAATTATCGCTGTGGTTATTGGTATAAATCAATTTGGTGGAAGGCTTGGCAGTACAAGTGTGGCATGGGCTGACGTTGTCAAGCCCATCCTTAATGCCAGGACCGCTACCTTAGATATTCTAATTGGCTCGCAAGAACATCAAATGGTGATTCATGATGAAGTTATGGGATCACGTATCCGAAGAACCGTCCTCGGTGTAAAGCATTCTGACATTATTATTGACCTTGAGCAACAAAAGTTGTTGACACTCGATCACGCCCAAAAAACAGCGGCCTATATTGAATTGGGCGGCCTTCCTGATTTGCAAAATTACGTTGAGCTATTACGAAATATGATCTTAAGATTACAGAACAAACCGGATTTCCAGGTTGATGATCGGGGTTTGCAGGTAATTGAAGGACAAGACTACATTGTTTTTGTTGCAGAAAGTGATAAGGATACAATTACCATTTGGGCAAATCCGGAAACCGCTTTGCCGGTCCGTATTGAACAGAAAACTCCGAATATGCAAATTGTATGCAACAATCTGCAATTTGATGCTGTACTTGACGAATCGCTGTTCAGTATGGAAGTTCCTGATAATTATGTCATTCAAAAAGCAAGGATTGATTTTAAAGAATCCAGTGAGAGTGGTTTTATTGAGTCATTGCGTATATGGGCAGAAATCATTGAGGATGGACAATTCCCAGACAGCATTGACCTTGGGGGCATTGCAGAAACTGGGCTAAAGTTAGATGAAGGATTGAAACGTTTAAATCTTACGGATCAAGAGGGACTTGAAGTCGCAACGCGATTTGGACAGGGACTGGTATTTATCCGCTTTTTCAAAGGAGAGGGACAATGGTATTATGCCGGAAAAGGAGTTAAATTGGGCGATAGCGATACTCCAATATTCTGGTATCAGCCAAAAGATTCACAGACCTGGCGTGTTATTTATGGAGATTTAAAGGTTGAAGACATCTCTCCTGAGAATCTTCCAAAGGAAGCTTACTAACTTGAAATAACAACATACATTGGAAAGGCAGGGCTGTTTTGGCTTGGCCTTTTCTGTGCGCTTTTATGGATATGCTTGTATCGTTAGCTACTGATTTCTTGTACAAGTTTGACAAACTCTCGGCCACGATGCTCGAAATTGTCGAACATATCGTAGCTTGCACAGGCCGGACTCAGCAACACAACATCACCGCTGGCTGCAAGATGTTTGGCTAAGTTAACAGCTTCGAGTAAATTAGTTGCCTTGTGCGCTTGTGTTCTTGTGCTCTTGTCCTCTTTTATCGCCTTCGTAATTTTTTCAGCGGTTTGGCCTATCAGAATGGCTGCTTTGGCTTTTTGAGCTATTGTTTTGCCAAGCTCATCAAAAGGCAGATTCTTATCATATCCGCCTGCAATAATAATTACCGGCTGCTCAAAGGCCTCCAGCGAGGCAATCGCGCTTTGCGGCGTAGTGGCTTTGGAATCATTATACCACTTAACACCATTTATCTCTGCGGCCAATTCAAGTCTATGAGGCAATGGCCTAAATTCCGGCAGGCATCTTCTAATCCAGTCATCTTCAACACCAAAATACCTGGCGATGCTCACCGCAGCAGCGAGGTTGGAAAGATTGGCCCGGCCGGGCAGACCAAATTGCTTCCGAATTTCTTTGCTTACATCGTCAGTTGAAAACTTGATACAAATCCTGCCAGCCTCTTTCTTATATTTTTCAAACCATCCAACGCCAATTTTATCTTCGGCGTCGAAGACCGAGACTGCTGGCCGATTTTTGTCCAATTTCTGAAGTTTGAAGATATTTTCCTTGGCTTTGCAGTAATCAGCAAATGTGCCGTAGCGGTCGAGATGATTCGGCGTAAGATTTGTCAATAGCGCGACTTTAGGTGCTTTTTGGATTTGTGCCAATTGCTCAATTTGAAAACTCGACAGCTCCAGCACAACCAAATCATCTGTGCTGATTTGGTCAATTATGGCCAGCAGCGGCTCATTGCCGATATTGCCGCTTAGCCACACATTTGAATATTTGAAACCTTTTTGGCCGTGTCCCGCTCGGAGAAGATGAGCTGTTAAAGCGGCGGTTGTGCTTTTGCCGTTGGCGCCTGTTATACCGATTACCTGCGCAGAACACAGTTCAAAAAAAATGTTTATTTGGGAAGTGATAAGTTTATTGTGCCGTCGTGCGATTTGAAGAAACTCATTGTCAGGCGGCACAGCTGGATTGACTACGATAATATCGGCCTGCTTGAAATCAGTAGCGTCATGTGAGCCAAGACGATATTCAATTTCAGTGAATTCTTCGAGCTGTTTAAGTGAATCGTTTAGCTTTGCAGCAGGGGCCAAATCTGTTACTGTAACTTTCCCGCCGGCGTTTGCAGCAAATTTGGCGACATCAACTCCGCCGCCAAACCGCCCCAGCCCCATAACCAGAACATTTTTCCCGGCGAAAAACTCTTTGTTCATCATACTTCGTATATCGCATAGCTTGCTTATCTATCCGCTATACGCTAAACGCTATAATTTTGTCTGCATCGCATTTGCCAGGTCTATCTTCGCATCGATAATCGCCTGTTCAATACATCTTTTCCAATCATCACCGAATTGCTCTTTGTATTTTGGCTTTTCATAGGCGTAGATTATCGAGCGCGATGAGTTGATTAGTGCTCCAGTGCCATCGGGTTTGCAGAATCGCACACAGTCGGCAGCCGAAGCCCCTTGTGAGCCATAACCCGGCACAAGAAACCATACCTTATCATAATTTTCGCGCAAGGCAGTTGTGACCTTAGGGGCAGTTCCACCTACTATCATCCCGATATTACTGTAACCGTTCTTACCCATTCGTTCGGGCTTGACTGCGATTTCATTGACGATTTCAGCAATCTTCTCGTACATCGTTTGGCCCTGCGCATCGGCAAAGTCCTGAATTGCTGCTGCGCCGGCGTTGCTTGAACGCACCCAGACGAAAATTCCTTTGCCCTGCCCATTAGCCATATCCGCAAACGGCACAATCGCCTCAGTACCTGCAAAGCCATTAATGGTAATAGCGTCGGGAGCAAGCGTATCCTCGAGGCCGACAAGTTCCGGATTCTCCAGATGAGCAGCAGCGTAAAGTTCTGCAGTGTGACCTATATCGCCGCGTTTTACGTCGCCGATTATTTCCAAACCTAAGTTGTCAGCTTCGGAAATCAGCGCATAATAACTTTCAATACCCTCCCATAGATATTTTTCGAAAAAGGCAATATTTATTTTCACAGCCGGTGCCATTGGTGCGATGATTCGCATTGTCTGTGTGCAAAAATCGAAAATTGCATCTACCGCAGCGGCCGCATCGAACTCGTCGTTCATATCGCGATGACTTTTTATAGCTGCAGGGAGTCGGCTGTAAACCGGGTCCAGACCCACAATCAAAGATGTTTTCTTACTCCTTACAGCCTCACAAAGCCGGTCAGCAAAATGACTTGCCATCAGTCAATTCCTTTCACAAGAGCTTAAAAACCCTTTGGAAAACCCTTTGGAAAACCCTTTCAACAAACATTTATATAACTATAATCAAACACATACCGTTGAGCAAGACAGAAGTTGAATATTCATTACGAGTGAGTGCAGATTTGAAAGTACGCAAAAAAGCAAAATTTAAAAAGAAAATTTATTTATTTTTGGCCGGCTTGGCGGTAGTGTTTGTTTCTTTCGTTTTACTATTGTTGCACAGACCCGCCCGTTTTAAGCCTCCCGAGATTATTTACGACAACCAGGTCAGTCCGTATCTGACGCACGAATTATTGCCCCATATTTACAACAATACACAGCTTGGAGAGCCCTTCGACCTGGTCGTCATCCAAGAGGGAATAAACGATATAGTCGCTCGGGCCAAATGGCCGAAGGAAGTGGGCGGCATCAGGCTTTCAGTGCTGGAAGTGCTTTTTGTACCCGACAACATCGTGCTGATGGGAACGGTGGTTTTAGGCGGTGTGGAATTTGTCATTACTGTTATGGCTGAAGCCGCTCTTGACCAGGAGCAGCTCTTAAATCTGCACATCGCTAAAATAAAAATTGGTGCTGTGAATGTTACACCTGTTGCTAAGGTGGTAGCCAAAAGAGTATATCAACGGCGATTTGCCACGGCTGATACTGATTCGGAGGATTGGCGGGCACAGATTAGAGCATCATTACTCTATAATGAGCCGTTTGAGCCTGTTTTTAAGATTGAAGATAACAAGGTGCGGGTTAAGAAAATAACTATTACACAGGGAAAAATAACAATCGCGATGGTTCCGGCCAACGACTAAAATTTTTCCTCAGGTTACTTTTGACTAAATAAGTTGTATTATTGAGACAGCCCCTATTATCTGTCAGGATCAACATTTCGAGACTTCTTACAGAATAGAAACCCATTTTTCAGTGTAAGGACCCTTGTTTTTTATATATAAGGAGGGTTTTGGCACATTTTTTAAATTTTAGCCATTTAACGCGTTTTTGGGTTCAATTCGGGCTTTGACAGCAAAAATTATACGAATTCGGCAAAAAAATCATTGCCGTTGACCGGTTAGACGATTAGTATAATAAGTTTAGTTGTAAGTACTAACGGCTGCCAAAGCTAAACTATGAGGTTTTGAAAATGGTTTTGACAGGATTAGTGAACCGTGCAGAGTAGAGGAATAACTCACCTGTGCGGCTGCGCTTTTGTGCAAATGGTGGCCTTGGAAGTGGCGTTTCTGCCTTTTCAGAGTGCGCCGGGAGATGAAAGAGGTTTGTGGCAGGGTTGCCATTTCGCAAGTTACTGCGAAATGCGGTCTCCCTATTGGAGGTGGCTGATGTAATGTAAAGGCAAGCTACAAACTTTTGTTCGTTTTTGGCGTATTCTTAGGGTCCCCATTTTGCGACTTATTGCAAAATGGGAGCTCGCAAAGTGTGGAAACTCTCAATAGTTTCCACTTTTTTTTGCTTTCTTTGAGTTAGGAAGTTCAAGTGAAATGAATCAGGAATTGCTAAGAATAGTCGACAATATCGCACGAGATAAAAATATCGACAAGGAATCCATATTTGTGGATTTGGAAGAAGCTATGGTCTCGGCAGCAAGGAAGCATTTTGGTGAGCCGGACAGCGAAGTAGTCGTACATATAGACCGAGCTACCGGTGAAATCACCGCCTTTAAGAACGAAGTGCAAATCGATATGAAACAACTCGGCCGAATCCCAGCTCAGACCGCCAAACAGGTCATGATTCAGAAAATAAGGGCTGACGAAAGGGATAGTATCTATGCTGATTTCATCCAGCGAAAAGGGGCAATTGTCAGTGGTTCGGTTGTCCGATATGAGAGCGGCACCCTGATTGTTAATTTAGACCATCGGACGGAAGGCTTTATGCCAAAAGGCGAACAGATAATGGGACAGACCCATCGCCCGGGCGAGAGAATTCGATGTCTTATTCTTGATGTCAAAGAAGTCGCTAATCAGGTTAAAATTATCCTCTCTCGGACACATCCTGATTTTATTCGCAGGTTGTTCGAGCTGGAGGTGCCGGAAATTACAGAAAACATCATCGAAATACGGGCACTGGCCCGCGAAGCGGGATACCGAACCAAGGTCGCCGTTGCCTCACTTGATGAGAAGGTTGACCCTGTCGGGGCCTGTGTCGGCGTCAGAGGAAGCAGGATAAAGAACATAGTTGACGAACTCGGGGGAGAGAAAATAGATATTGTCCGCTGGAACGACTCGTCACAGGTGCTGATCGCAAATGGTCTGATGCCGGCAAAGGTCAGCGAAATCGCTTTGTGTTTTGAGCTGGGAAGGGCAACGGTGGTTGTTGATGAGGACCAGCTTAGCCTGGCTATCGGTAAGCACGGCCAGAATGTCCGCCTCGCTGCCAGACTGACTGGCTGGGATATCGATATACTGACACCAGACGAATACAATCAGGGCATTGAGCGATTGGCAGATAGTGTCAAGAATGTCAACGGCGCCGATGATACAGTAGTTGACAAGCTGATAGCACTGGGAGTTATATCAGCTTTGGATTTGGAGGATGTGGGAACTGAGCCCTTGATTAATGAATTGAATATTGAGGCAGCTCTGGCTGAAAAACTTGTCGCCGCCGCAGCCGAAGAGGCGAAACAGTTGGCGGCTGAACCTAAAAAACACCAGGCGGAAAATATACTCCAACAGCAGACAGAGGCTACGGATAATCAGCAGAAGCCGGGACCACCATCGCTGAACAATACAAATCAGAACCCCTGAGATCGGAGATTTTTTTGGCTGTTACAAGAGTTTACATTTTGGCTAGGGAGCTTGGCGTAAAAAGCACTGCAATCGTGAAAAAGTGTCAGGATGAGGGTCTTGACGTTAAGAACCACATGTCATCGATCTCGGCTGGTTTGGCAGCGACTATTCGTGAATGGTTCAGTGAGGGAGAGAACATCACCACTGTCGAGACCTCCCAGAAGGTGGATTTAAAGAAGGTCCGGCTCAGAAAGAAAGCAAAGCGAAAGCGGCCAGCGAAGAAAAAAGAAGCGGAAAAGGCTAAACAGACCCAGCTTCCTGAGCTTGAAGCCGAAACAGTTCCTGCAACAGAAGTTGAAGAACCCCAGCCGGAACCAGAGCCGATATTACCTGCTGGACCAATGCTGGAAAAGCCGGAGCCGGCTCGATTAAGTGGGCCCACGGTTGTTCGGGTTGAAGCACCGGAAGCGTTGCGACCTCCCAGGCCAAAGCCGAGAACTAGGTACGATGAGCCTATTACTGAACCATTAATGTATAGCACGATAGAGGAAGAACAATTACTTCCACCTCCGACAAAAGGCAAAGGACGAGCTCCGAAGCGGTACAAGGAGAGAACACACGGGCGCCGGCGAGACGAGTTGGATGCGGAAACTGGAAGAAGGTTTAGAGTCAGCAAATTGCGACAAAGGGATATTGAGGAAAGGCAGGCACGGCTTGATGCAGCTGGTGGTGAAAGCCTGCGATTAAGGCCGACTCGGAAAATCGTCACCAAGTCTCGTACGGGAGTTGCTGAACTTGCTAGACCTAAAAAGGCCACTATAACTGAGCCGATTACCGTAAAGGATTTATCCTCAGTTTTGGCAGTTAAATCAGCGGATATTATCAGCAAACTGATGCAACAGGATATCATGGCAACAGCAAATCAATCTATAAGTGGCGATGTTGCGGAACTGGTGGCCCTGGAATTCGGCACCGAATTGGTCGTAGAACGTAAGAGCACACTGGAAGAGCAGATACGTGCTGAATTTGAACAACGCCCGAGAAAGAATCTCAAGAAGCGATCGGTGGTGGCTACGATGCTGGGGCACGTTGATCATGGTAAGACCAGTTTGCTCGATAAAATCCGCTCAACTCACGTCACGGCCGCCGAGGCAGGCGGGATTACGCAGCATATCGGTGCTTCTCAGGTTACATGGGATGACAAGATGGTAACGTTTCTTGATACGCCGGGCCACGAAGCTTTTACGGCTATGAGGGCCAGGGGTGCTAATATGACCGATGTGGTGGTTTTGACTGTTGCCGCTGATGACGGCGTGATGCCACAAACCATCGAGGCTATACATCATGCAAAGGCAGCGAATGTGCCCGTTATTGTGGCTTTGAATAAAATAGATTTGCCCGGCTGTGACGTAAATCGTGTTTACTCGCAGTTAGCTGAGCAGGAGCTGTCACCGGTCGAATGGAGTGGCCAGACCGAAATTGTCAAAACAAGTGCCGTTACAGGTGAAGGTATTGATGACTTGCTTGAGCATCTCGATTATACAGCTGAATTGCTTGACCTCAAAGCCGATGATACCATCCCTGCAACAGGATGGGTTGTTGAGGCGAAGATGTCGCCCCAGCTTGGGCCGGTGGCAACACTGTTAATCAAGGAAGGCCGAATACGCAAGAGCGATGTTGTACTCGCTGGCAGGGCCTTTGGCAGAGTAAAGACTTTGAAGAACAGCTATGGTAAAAACATTAAAACAGCTACAAGCTCTATGCCGGTGGAGATAACCGGCCTTAGCGATGTCCCCCAAGCGGGTGATAGATTTTACTGTTTGGATGATATCAACAGGGCCAAAGCGGCCGCCGATGAAAATCAAATACTCTCAAGGGAAAGTTCGCTGGCGAAGCGAACACAGGTGACGCTGGATAATCTGTTCAGCCAGATAGAGGCCGGAAAAACAGAAGAATTAAATATTATCATTCGTGCTGATGTGCAGGGTTCAGTGGACGTCTTGACGAAATATTTATCTGAGCTTAGCACAGACGAAGTAAAAATTAAGATTTTGCACGCCGCCCCGGGTGGAATTACAGAAGGTGATTGTTTACTTGCCGAGGCGTCGAACGCCATTATTATAGGTTTTAACGTCGTCAGCGAGGATCATGTAAGAAAGATTGCTGAGGCAAAAGGTATCGAGATAAGACTCTACAATGTAATCTACCGTATAACTGAAGACCTCCAAAAATCCATGGCAGGTCTGCTTGAGCCGGAAGAGATAGAGAAGCCTGTTGGCAGGGCTGTGGTAAGAACTACCTTTAAAATCTCAAGAATTGGTACCGTGGCAGGTTGCTATATCAGTGACGGTGTTGTGAACAAGAATGTGAAGGTTCGTTTGGTGCGTGACAATGTTGTTATCAGAGATAATCTTAGCATAGAGTCTCTAAAGCATTTCAAAGATGATGTTCGCGAAGTCAAAGCTGGTATGGAGTGCGGAATTAAGATCGCTAAATTCGACGATGTTAAGGCCGATGATGTTTTTGACTTCTATGAAATCGTTAAGGTGGAAAGAACACTTTAATCATAGTTCGTTCACAATTCACAAAACATAAATTACCATGCCGACAAGAAGGCAGGAAAAAGTAGCTCGGGTTGTAAAAGAAGCAGTCAGTGATGCTATTGTCAACCATCTTAACGACCCACGCATTGAGGGATTTGTGAGCGTTACGAGAGTCGACATGGCAGGTGATTTGCGCAGTGCTGATGTGTATCTTAGTATTTTTGGCGGCGACGAGGCTGCACAAAACAAAACTTTTGAGGCAATAACGCACGCAAAGAGCCGTATACAATCGCTCTTGGCAGGCAAATTGAAGTGCAAATTCTGTCCTGTTTTGCGTTTTCACAGGGATGAGAAGTTCAAAAGAACACTGGAAACTATGAAATTGATAGACCAGGCGGTTGGTGAACAGAAAGAAAAGGATTCGATTGACCGGACATAAGGACAGTTGTAAATTGGTTATGCACTGTTCGATTCAAGGTACGCTGGCAAACTCCAGAATGCGAGAGAGGACTTTATGAAAGACAGCAAAGAGTATTCAAAAAAAGTGCTTCAGCTGTACCGTTCCTTGAAACATAAATATCCGAAAGTGCAAAAAGCCACATACGATGAACCCGTGGATGCCCTCGTTTATGCTATCATTAGCGCTAAACTAAGCGATGCGGAAACGCAATCTGCCATTAAGAGATTCGCTGATTACTTTGTTGATTGGAACGATTTACGTGTTTCACGAACAGAAGAAATTATCGAAATTCTGGGGGCCGATACCTCCGTTACAAGAGATATAACTTCGGCGCTTATCGGCGCCTTAAGGTCTGTATTCGAAAAGTATCATAGAGTCAGCCTCGAGGCATTGAAAAAAAACAGCAAACGCCCGGCCAAACAGGCTCTTCAGAAAATACACGGCGCAACACCCTTCGTGGTCAATTATTGTATGCTTACCTCTCTGCAGGGTCATGCCATACCACTTACAGAGAAGATGATAGAATACCTAAGAAGCAATGAACTGGTTCACCCCGAAGCCGATGACCAGGAGATAGAAGGCTTTTTGGCCAGACAGATTGCAGCTGAAAATGCATATGAGTTTTATGCTCTTTTGCGACGTAAGAGCGAGGCACGAAGAGCCAGACGGAAGAAAAAGACTGTTGATAAAACAAAAGCTAAAGCCAAAAAGAAAACAAAAAAAGCAAAAAAGAAAAAGTAAAAGGAAGGAACGATTGTCTAAGATGTCAGATAAGATACTAAAATTAGGTATCCCTGCAGGCAGCCTGCAAAAGCCGACGATTGAGCTTTTCAACAAAGCAGGGTTTAACATTTTGGATTCTGAAAGAAGTTATTTGCCGACTATTGACGACGAGCAGATTAAGCTGCTTATGCTGCGCGCCCAGGAAATGAGCAAATACGTTGCGAATGGCGTTCTTGATGCCGGCATCACCGGCTACGACTGGATAATGGAAAGAAATTCGGATCCTCGCATGGGTGTGGTCGACGATGTAGTGAATGTCTGTGAACTTTCCTACAGCAAAGCCACGAGCAAGCCTGCCCGATGGGTATTGGCTGTCCCTAATGAGTCGAAAGTGACTAAGCCGGAGGACCTGGATGGTTGTACAGTCGCGACTGAATTAGCCAACGTGACAAAAAAATATTTCGCAGATAAGAATATCAATGTAACAGTGGAATTTAGCTGGGGTGCTACGGAGGTAAAGGCTAGCCTACCACCAGGCGTAATCACTGCGCCAGAACGGTACGAAAGAGGTAGTTGGACCGATGCTACGATACAAGAACGGCTGGTCGATGCCATAGTGGAGCTCACCGAGACCGGTGCGTCACTGCGAGCAAATAATCTGCGCATAATAGATACCGTGATAACCTCTACGACAAGATTTATCGCAAACAAGCAGGCCTGGGCCGATAAGTTCAAGCGCAAAAAAATAGAAAACATCTCCATACTTCTTAACGCAGCAATCGAAGCCCGCAGCAAAGTCGGCCTGAAGATGAATATAAAGAAGGACAACTTAGACTCGATATTGAAGATACTCCCCG
>Ga0209636_10005425_pt1 | contig 13027 bp, 13 predicted proteins | sample DeeMarSWOR152_54_FD_187464 | JGI IMG/M metagenome (GOLD analysis project Ga0209636, IMG submission 187464) | Marine sediment microbial communities from White Oak River estuary, North Carolina - WOR-1-52-54 (SPAdes) (version 2) | ecosystem: Environmental > Aquatic > Marine > Intertidal zone >...
TCAAATCTTTCAGTACATCTGTTATCGAGCCTAGCTCAGCGTTCAGCAGCACAAACGCTGTTGTCATTCAGACGATACCTGCCTCTTCTCCTTTCCTTTCTCTTCGTCTCATGATTCCTTCTTGCTTAATTAGTCTCCTGACTGACAGCTAGCTGTTCTCTCGGAGTGTGTAGCTGCATCTTGTGCATCTGAAGAACTGTGTTGAAGAGTCATCCAGTTTTCTGACTTGGACCATCCATACATAGGCAAGATTATTTTCACATCTAGGACACTTTATCCTAATCGTGGGCAAGGTGCGTAGCTTTTGTTCCCTCTTCCCTAATACTGCTATGCGTTCCTGAGGAGAGTGGTTTAAAATCTTGGGAACATTCGTTATGGGACGAGTTGCTCGCTTTTCGTAGCCGCATTTTGGACATGAAAGTAGAAGAACAACTTTCTTTCCTTCCGTTTTCTTTTGCGGAATTAATTTCTTTCCACAACTAGGGCAAAAATCCATTTTACACGCTCTCCTTATTCCAGATGCTCTTAGCTAACTTGTTCGTTTCACTTCTTTCTTCTTGCATTATAGTTATCTTCGCTCCCATACTCTTTCACCCTTGAATTTGTGTCAAAAAAAGAGGAAAACGGGAAATGGAAAGCCTAGTTTGTCATTCTGCTTTGCTTTTTCCTTTCTTTCCTTTTTTCTTTCCCATTGTTCTACCAATCCTCTCTTTCGTAGTCTTTCCAGTCCTCTTCTTCTTTTTCCTCTTCCCAGTCTTCTTCCTCTTCTTCGAAGAACATTCTTAGTCCTCCAAAACTGCTTTAAAGCAAAAAACGAGTATATATGCATTCCATCTTAAAATCAGCCGCAGAAAATACTTTTTCTTTGGGAATAACTTTAGGATTAGCTTCTTATTTGCTTTATAAGCAAAAATAAACAAAAAATGAAGGCTAGCGCGCGCTTTCTCGTCACGTAGATTTTGGCAAAGACTAAATAGTATTATTCGAGCTCCGGTAGCATAGTTCGGTCAGATCTGTCTACGGTGGAGATATCTTCTGCATTCCCCCTTTTTGGTTGAGACATTGAAGCCGGACGCATCAGAAATCCCCATTTATCCTGCAATAGTCATATATTGTGGACACGATTTTTTTGCGTCTTGTCAGCGCGCGCGGGGCTACTCCAACCACACACAAAGACCAAAGAAAAAGTGAGTTAACGTGTTTCCCTAAACCCTGCTCTCTTATTTTCCCACATAGTTCTTGGCTTTTTCTCGCAGTATTGAAAATTGCGCGCGCGTGTATGAATCGATTAGGGATAGGGGAAGCTCTCTACGTTGTCCAGAGTCAGTTCTTTCTTGCTGTGTTGTTTGACTAGTTCCCTTATTCGTTTCCAGAGTGTCATTTGGTAATCAACGGTTATGATGGAGCTTACACTGGCGCCGACTATACCGCCTAATGGTCCAGCAATCAAAAAGCCTGCGGTTCCTGGCATGGCCAGGTTTCTGAATCAAGCTCCTGTATGGACTTCTACTAGGAAATCGTCTGGTTCACCGGCTATTGTGACTGTCACTTCTCTGAGGGCGCCTACAAAGGCTCTTGGAATGCTCTCTCGCACTGCTGTGATGCTCCTGAAGGGCTTCCCGTTTACCTCTGTCTTTATTTCGTTGGCCAATTTTAAGCCCTTGGTATTCAGTAGCTCCTTTACTATCGATTTATGAAGACCATCAAGATCGGTTTCAAGATGCATATAGCGTTTAGCCAGAGGCATTTAAATCACATGAAGGCTTATTTGTTTTCCTATTTATTAGATTTCTTCACTGCATCAGGATGTCTATTCTAAACACTTCTCGGATGTTATGAAGAAGCTTGGTGTAAACACTTCCTTTCCTGTATCCCGTAAGACGCTCGCTTCACTACCTGGCACTTCTGTAGGGGGTTCTTCCCACCCAATATTCTGAGCTTTCAAAGGAGTCGTGCGATGACCTTCAGAAAACTATTTTTTGGTTTCTAGGAAATCTCTTCTCATAAACCCAGGGATCGGGGGCAATATTTTTTCTTCCTCAAATTTTCTCTTAATCAGTTCTGTAATATCGGACTTGATGAATTCCTCATTTTCAGGGTCATCTATCCAGAACAAAGACTCTACCTCTGTAGTCCATTCTTTACTCCGTACGACGAACCTTATTTCTCGTCTTCTCTTTTCATCCACCACTACGTTTGAGTGACCTTTAAGAATGCTCTCTATAGCCCTTTTAGCTTTTTCAACGTCAAAAATATAGTCAATGTAGAATATGATGGATGCTACAGTCTCCTTTTTTCCACCAGTGAGATTAATTATGTTCTCTTTCAACAACGTCGAATTCGGGATGATGATCTCATTTCTGTCATACGTCTTCAGTTTAGTTGTCCTGAGACTGATGTCTGTAACAACACCAGTCAAATTGCTAACCTTTATCACATCACCGATTCTGTAAGTCTTTCCTGAGATTATCAGAAGTCCGGAAACCCAATTCTCAATTACGTCCTTCAACGCAAAACCAATTATGAGTGCCCCAATACCTAAACCTGCAACTAGCCCTGTCACATCGATGTCAAAAACATATAATACCAAGATTGCTGCTACAGAATATATGACTAACTGAAAGAGTCGCTGAATATTAACAAATGCTCCTTTCTTGACTCTAATCCTTTCTTCAGCGACCCTTGCAATCAACCGATGGAGAATCTTCAACAATATGAGGACCGATACGACTATCACAGCAACTTGCACTATCCGCAACATGAGAGCCCAATCCAATAGATCATACATAAGTTGGCTACCCTAATCCTACTTAACGACCTTCTCAAGATAAGTATTCTCCTGAACCTAATAGTGGTCAGTTGGGAGTTGGCATGTCCATGAACCCATGTGGCTTCGCAACTAGCCTAACAATCTTTTAAATGGTCCTCACCATCTATGGTTACAGATGTATGCTCGAAAGTACTGGTCGATGCCAAGTCCTGATGTTCTTAGTCAACTTGAGAGTTCTGAAAAGGGACTCAGCAAAAAGCAGGCGAGTGAAAGACTAGTCCGTTATGGACCCAACGAAATCAGCAAACGGAAAGTCAGAACCGGCTTGTTCGTCTTCCTGTCTCAGTTCAAGAACCCCTTAGTAATAATTTTAATTGGCGCGAGCATCGTCGCCGCCTTTCTGGGAGAACTCACTGACTCAACGATCATAATAGTCATTGTGGCAATCAATGGGCTACTCGGCTTCTTCCAAGAGTACAGGTCAGAGAAGGCAGTGGAACGGCTTGGAAAGTACATTACATTTACCGCCAAAGTTACACGAGAAGGGGAGAAACGACACATCGACACTAAAGAACTGGTTCCTGGCGACATAGTCTTGTTGGGAACTGGTGATGTGGTTCCTGGTGACATAAGGCTTCTGAGTGTAGACGAATTGTCTATCGATGAATCGTCCCTGACTGGAGAGTCGTATCCTCCTCGAAAAATCTCTTCAGAGATATCGGCTGAAAGTCCGCCTATACATGAAATGAAAAACATTGCCTTCATGGGAACGTACGTTAAAGGTGGAGAAGGAGCTGGCGTTGTAATAGCCACCGGTAAGGACACGTATCTTGGGAAAACTGCGCAGCTCTTGAAGAAGATAAAAAGAGAAAGCGAATTTCAAAAAAGCATGACGAAATTCGGCTATACTTTGATAAAAATTGTCTTGGCGAGTGTTGTTCTGATTTTTCTGATTAATGTCCTTCTTGTGAGGGATATAATCAGCACCATCTTATTTTCCGTAGCTTTAACTATCGGAATGGTTCCAGAGGCGTTGCCGATAGTAATAACAATAGCCCTTTCAAGCGGAGCGCTTCTGCTTGCAAAAAAGAATGTCATAGTGAAGAGACTGGTTTCTGTTGAAGATCTCGGAAACGTTGACACCGTCTGCACCGACAAAACAGGAACAATCACAGAAAACAAGTTAACCCTTGAAAAGTACATGGACGTTAACGGAACCCCAGAGGACCAGCTAATCCTTTATTCGCTCTTGTGCAACTCGATAAGGAACAAGAGAGACAAAGGCAACCCAATTGACGCGGCAATATGGAATTATGCAAAACAAAACTTCGACACCAAGGCACTCGGAAAATATTCTACCATAAAGGAAATGCCATTTGACTCAAATCGTAAAAAAATGAGTGTAGTGGTAAGAGCAAATGGAAAGTTGTTACTCATATCTAAGGGTGCCCCAGAATCAATACTTGACATCTCAACACGCGTGTGGCAAAACGGTGAAGCCAGTTTGTTAAAAGATAAAAACGCTGCGAAAAAACTGTATGAGGAATACGGAAATAAAGGCTACAGAGTAATAGCTGTTGCCTACAAGGAAGTCGAAGAGAAGGAAAGCTACACCAAAGACGGTGAATTTGGACTTACACTACTTGGCTACATTGCATTCATGGATCCTCCCAAAAAGACGGCAAAACAGGCCATCAAACTTAGCAGAAAGCTGGGAATCGAAGTTAAAATCTTGACAGGTGATGGACCTCAAGTTTCTAGGGAGATCGCTCGTCAAGTGGGATTGAAAGTGAAAGATGATGAGATAATGCTTGGCCAGGTAGTTGACAAACTCACAGATGAGGAGCTTCAAGAAGAAGTAAGCAAAATAGTCATCTTTTCAAGGACAACACCCGAACACAAGTATAGAGTGGTCAAGGCTCTAAGAAAAAACGGCCGAATAACAGCTTGTTTGGGTGATGGAGTAAACGATGCCCCAGCCCTTAAAGAGGCTGATGTAGGAATAGCTGTAGATCAAGGATCAGACATTGCAAAAGACGCCGCGGACATTGTCTTGCTCAAGAAAGGGCTGAAGGTAATAGTCGACGGCATCATAGAGGGGAGAAGAACCTTCAGCAACATAGTCAAGTATGTAATCTATACTATCTCAGGAAACTTCGGCGATCTCTACACCATCGGGGCTGCATCCGCTGTGCTTCATTTCTTACCTCTGCTGCCATCTCAGCTAATCTTGGCTAACTTCTTAACGGACACTCCTGTTGTTGCCGTTTCAACGGATAACGTTGAAAAGGAGGCTTTAGTACGGCCAAGAAGATGGGACATAAAACACATCTTCAAATTCGGCGGACTGCTCGGCCTTGTAAGCGCTGTATTCGACGTAATACTTATTCTGCTGCTGTTTTTCGTTTTTAACGCAGGTCATGCCCTCTTCAGAACCGCCCTGTTTGTGGAGATTGTCTTGTCAGAGGTACTCGTTTTATTCATGATAAGAACGGACAAGTTCTTTTTTAAAAGTGAACCTCCCAGTATAAAATTGGTTTTGGCGTCGGCGATCGCCCTCTCCATAACCTTTGCATTGATTTATCTTCCCATCACAAGCATTTTCGATTTCACCTCGTTGCCTCTGCTTTTGCTCGGCGTTGTGATTCTAGTCGTAGTTGGATACGTGGTTGCGACAGAAATAGTGAAACTCGCCTACTTCAGAAGACTCATAAAACCAAGAATCATGCCTGTGTTGACAGCTCAGGTAAGACTGTTGGATGTGGTGGCGATAATATGTCTACGTTTTGAAAGCGAGATTTCCATTGATTCTCTGGTTGAAGATCTAACTAGCAGTGTGAGTTACCCCCTTGCCCCTCACCAAGTTATCTACAGCCTCCATCACTTGCGGCGTGCAGGTCTAGTCAGCATTAACTGGCGTGAGAGAATCATTAGACGTGAAAAGCCAATGCGGGACTATGTGATGAAACAGGTGGCAAGCGAATTCTGGCCAAAAATAGCGAAGGACTGGCGGAAGATAAGTTCCACCATTCAAACCAAATACGACAAATTAAACCCAGAATATCAAAACATGCTGTCTTAGCGCGCGCGGCTGAAGTCAGCGTAGTCTATGATTCGCCTATACACTGTTATGTCGTAAGAGGTAAAAAATCCAACCACCTTGCCGTTTTCAACCACTGGGATACGTTTTATTCCATACTTAGCCATGATTTTGGCTGCTTCAAGAACCGAATCGTTTGGAGAACAGATTATGGGCGATGGAGTCATGAATTCCTTCACCTTCACTTTGTTTGGCTTCAAGCCTTTAGATACAACTTTTGTTACTAGGTCCCATCCGGTAATGATTCCGACGAGCTTCCCCTTTTCTGTGACAGGGAAACCCTCTATTTTATATTCCACAATAAGCCTAGCTACCTCGTTTGCAGTCATGCCTGCATCAATGTTAACCACTTTTTTGGTCATTAAGTCGCGTACTTTTACTGAAAGAAATCGTTCCATAGACATTTTATCTCCCCCTCATGTGCAGAATGCCGCATCTAAACCTTGCGTATGCATAAAATTACGGATCAAAGCACTTCACCGACGCGACTGCATGGAGATCAATTTTCTAGGGGTTCCTTTCTTTCCATACTTTGAATACTGTGATCAGTTCGCTGGTTGCCATGTTTGGTATTTCCCGAACCTTAAGCATTAGATTCCTCATTTCGTCGAGGTCACCCGCCTCAACCTTCACGATAATGTCGTTCGGTCCATGAATCTCGTAGACTCCGCTGACCCCTTCATTCTCGACCAGTTGGTTTGCTACCTCCTCCAAAGAGCCGGGATTCACGTTTATCAACGCAAAGCCATGAACTTTTACGCCTAAGGCCTCCTCGTCAACCACAATAGTATACCTCTTTATGATGCCCGCATCTATCATTTTATTCACGCGAACGTGGACTGTGGCGTCGGATATCCCTAAATCTCGGCCCACCTCTGTGAAGGGTGTCCGGGCATCCCTCCTGAGGATTTCAAGAATTTTGTAATCGATCTCATCCAGTTCCACATTGAACACCGCCTAATACAATTAGATACTCCTATGCTTATATATTATTTGCTTAAGAAGGTCTAGAGATAGAGAAAAGTTTATTAAGATATTCGTATATCAACGCCTATTGCGTGTAAAGTGCCACGCCAAAACGAGGAAAAAGCCATGTCAAGGATGAAACCAGCATGCATGCAAGCGCAAAAGGGCGAATCGAAAGTGACGAAAAAGGTAAGGGCTACGACTGTCAGCAGTGAGACGGTTACAAAGATTCTGAGAAGAGTTCCCCAAAACAACGCCTTCTACTTCTTTACTGGTATTGGACAATACAGCGGAAAGTTTGCAATAAGCCTCGCTGACTTCTGCCAGAGATTAGAGACAATAGATGTGGAATCTATAGATTTCCACTTCAAGCGCCGAGACTTCCAGAAATGGATCAGAACAACGATAGTAGATGTAGACCTTGCAAATAGCATCAGCAACATCAAAAAACCGATTGAAGGAGCGGCTCTCAGAGACGAAATACATCAAACGGTACGGAGCCGTTTGACCGAACTCAAGAGACTGTTAGCTTCTGAAGATCCTTACGTGGAACATGAATAGAGAAAACCAAATACCCAACTCTAACCACTAGTCAGTGAATGTATCTGGTATCTAGAATTTTAAGGGGTTTACATGGGGGAATCGTTCATTGAGAATAGGTTTCTTCGTTTGTGAATACGCGCCTAAGCTTATAGGCGGCCTAGGCACGCGCGCGCGCATGATAACTACCGGAGCCCTCCTTTAAACGAAGTACCCCTTCCTTTTGGTTTTCTAATATTTTTCTAAAGCTTAAGGTAATTCTTTTAAAGTAAGGAATATTTAGGCTCGATTATGCGAAAAAGGAGATTCCCTACAGGGACTGCCGGACGGAAGATAATTACCGCTTTTCCCCGAGTACAATTGAAAGAAACGATCAGAAACGTTGAGAGAATTATTGCAACGAAGGCAAAGACCTTCGACATCATAGATTATGTGTATATTATTGATGAAGGGAATGTGTTGCAGGGTGTTATTTCGATAAAGGACGTTCTGGACGCTTCAAATAAGGATTTGAAAGTTGAAGAAATCATGGTGAAAAAGCTTGTCGTAGCACACCCATTAACTCCTCAAGAAAGAGTAGTCTACCTTGCGCTCTCCAACAATCTGAAGGCGATACCCGTCATCGATAAGGGGAAACACCTCCTTGGAATTGTTCCATACGATACAATACTCCGGATATTCAATGAAGAGGTTCGTAAAGACACCTTCATGTTCGGCGGCATATTCCATAAAGTTGGAGACGAATATACGACCATCAAATCTCCAGCAACAATCATGGTGAAAAGAAGAGCACCATGGATGATACTAGGCATTTTGGGAGGCACGATTACGGCTTCAATCATAACAAGTTTCGAACACGTCTTAACCCTCCTCCTCACATTAGCCGCATTCACCCCAGTTCTGGCGTATCTCAGTGATGCTGTCGGCACCCAATCAGAGACCCTCGCTGTACGGAGTATAGCGCTCGACCCGAAACTCTCTCTAAAATCCTATTTCTTAAGGGAAGTCACTGTCGCATTTTCTCTCGCATCGGTTTGCGGGCTTCTACTCTTTGCCGTTGCCATGATAGGGTGGCATAGTTCTTTGTTAGCGCTTATCGTGGGAGTTTCTATGTTTTTAAGCATAATTGCAGCTGTTCTCATCTCGACTCTTTTCCCATTCCTGTTCAAAAGGCTGAACATTGATCCCGCTTTTGCATCTGGGCCTCTCGCAACCATGATCGGTGACATCGCCACCATAACGCTTTATTTCGGAGTGGCCACCTCATTCTTAACATATTTCGGTTTACTGTAGCTAACGCCATAGATTAAAAATCTCAGTGAGTGGAGTCTAAAGGGTGAGTTTTAGCGAAATTCATCGAATTACAAGGGGAAAAGATACAGTTGTCTGCCTTGGCGTAGACCCGGCAGGAATTAAAGCTCCGTCAGGGGAAACCTTATTCGTTGTAGATACCTTTTAGCAAATTTTTGGTCATATTCGAGTTCCTTGCTTCCTAGGATTTGTCTATCGAGCCGATCCAATGCCCTGCGAAAAGTTTCTCCTACATTCCAACCTTCGCTATTGCTGAAGAAGGAGCCTTTCCTCGTCCTTAGCTTAAGACGGCAGTGTATAAGCTGATGGCCCGAGAAGTTTGTGCCGTGAGGCTTCATGTAGACGAAGAGGGTTCCGGCTTCCAGCGTCTCCTCGTATCTCCGTGCAAGGGATTGGAAGTCATCAATTATACTGCTTTGTTGAACCTCATCCATTTCCACATCATCTCGGACGGAGAACTGTATGGTAAGCTTCCGTTCTACCTCTTTCATCTGGGCCATGGGCTCGAGGAAATCTCTTTTCGTTAAGATTCCGGTGGGTCTCCCATTTGTTGTCACTACTAGTGAGGAGATGTCGAACTCACGCATTTTCTCTGCAGCATACCTCACGTGGTTTTCAGGTAAAACGGTGATGACGGGATTAGACATTATGCCCTTCACCGGAACACCTAAGCTGCTAATTTTTTTCCCCGCCATTTCGCCAACTGTTTGCCGCCGTCTTGGTTGAAAGACGTACTCGATAATGTCACGGATGCTTACTATCCCTACAAGTTTTCCTCTGCTGACAACGGGTGCGTGTGAAATCTCCTGTTCTCTAAAAAGGCTCAGTAATCGTCCAACAGACTCATCTTCCTCAACAACCAAAGGGTTCCTAGTCATTATCTCCTCAACTTCCGTGTTGCCCCATTTCTCCATCACAGCCCCCTGTATAACATCTACCTCCGTGACAAAGCCTAGAAGCTTGTCTCCACTGTAAACTGGGAGTTTCCTGATCCCGCTCTCAATCATAAGCTTAGCGACTTTGCTGAGAGAGTCGCTCAAATTGACCTTGGGCGCCCGCCGCATCAAAGCTTTAGCATTTGTCGTTGTTGGGTCAAGCCGCGACCTGATGATCCATCGCGGTGATAACATGCCTACATGTTTGCCTTTACTGTCGAAAACGGCTAAAGCGGGCAGCTTCTTATCTTTAAAGAGGGCTAGACATTCTGACAGCGCCTTATCTTCGTGGACGCTCTCAAAGCCCTCTGCGAAAACGTCCTTAACAGTACCTGAAATCAACACATTATTCCTCTTCTTTTTGTGATCTGTGATGTAATTTAAACATTCAAGAATTTAAATACTACAAATAGGAGAACCTCGCGCGCTAGTCTGTTTAGAAATTGGTTTGTGGTTTTTGTGGTTGCTGTCTCTTTTGAGTTGTTCTGCTTGTTTTTCTGGTTGACCAGGTGTTTCTGTCTGAAAAGTAGAGTTCTGCGCTGTCTTCTGTTTTTTCTTGGTTTTTCTTTGATGGTTAAACCTATCTTTGCGTCTGTTTGACATCTCTTCTTCACATCATTGGGTTGCGTAGTGTTTGATGCTTCTTATGAGGCTTGGCTTACGCTGCCTGACAGCTGTTAAGGCCACGACCAGCATTGCTGAGAAACTTAAGCAGGCGTGGATGAAAGCTTGCTGTAAGCCTCTAACTCTCAAGTGGTCTAGGAGAAGCCATTCTTTAGCTCTACTGAACACCCGTTCTATGCTGACTCGTTTCCGGAACACCCTTACTAACCGGTTAACCCCTCGCACAATGAAGTCTTTACCAACCTTCAAGGCGTTCTTAATTCTGGATGTTTTCCTATGTGGTATGACTGGTTCAGCACCATACTCTCTCACAGTTTTCCTAGCCTTTGCTGAGTCGTATTGGGCGTCAGCCAAAACAGTTTTGAAACTTATGCTCAAACCCTTCAACTTCTTCAGCAACAGTTTGATGAAGCATTTGTCGTTCAAGTTGCAAGGCTCCACCGTGAATGCTAATGGCAGTTCAGAGCTTGCGCAGCATGTAGTGTGCACCTTATAGCCAAGAATGAAGCCTCTTCTACCCCTTCCAACACGAGCTTCACAGTCGCTTTTCCCTGTTCTGTTATCTAAGCTTCTTTGGCTGTAAGCTTTGACTGCTGTGCTATCCAAAGCAACAACTTCGCCTTTAACCGCCCCGTCCTTCAACAGCTGTTTCAGCAGCATAGAAAACACCTTCTCGTATCCATCCTTACCAAGTCTATGTCTAAATTGGGTGAACAAGCCGTGAGTAGGAGTCTCACGCCTGAAGCCGCACGCTCTGGCAACCCGCCGGTTCCTCTTCAGCAACAACGAAAGCCGCCGATCACTTGGAACACGCCATAAATGCTTCAACAACTGAGCCTTCAACATGGAAACAGGATTGTAAGGCTTACGTCCACGCCCGTCTCCATGATAAAGAGACATCAAGAAACCATGGATACAACCTAAATTCAGTGAACAAAGCACCTGTTTAATACTCAACACTTCTTCCTAACACAAGATAGCACAAGCAACAAATTAATTTCTAAACAGTCTAGCGCGCGCCTTTTTAGTTGCCAAATGCATGCATGCATCTCGTCTAGTTCCACACCGAACACCGGCGATATAATAAGATATTCCTATCCTTATATATGTTCGCTTAAGAACTTCTATAAAAAGAGAAAGGTTTATTAAGAAAATCTTATACCAATCCCTATTGCGTGTAAAGTGCCGAACTGAAAAGGAGGAGAAAGCCATGTCCAAGAAGAAACCAACAAAGAAGAAGAAAGAGGAAGAGGAAGAAGAGGAAGAGGAACCTGAGCAGAAAGAAGAGTGGTAGAGTTCTGCCAATGAGTGCGCTACAACTGACGGATGCTGTGGACAAGAGAAGAGAGCGAAGGCGAAAGCATTAATGAAGTATGAGAGGGAGGTGACTAACATGCCTGGAAAGAAGAAGAAGCCAGAAAAGAAGAAGCCAGAAGAAAAGAGAGAGTATTAGCAGCGCCTAGAGTCGCGCATTACAAAACTAGAGGCGGAAACCGCCTTGTTTTTGATCCCAATTTTTTGAGCTAAAACTTGAAATCTGCCCTTAAAAGGGATGACTACAAAATGGCTAAATGTCCTACATGTGGAAAAGAGGTCGAAACACCGAATAAGAAGTGGAATTTAGGCAAGATACATGTTAGGCAGTACGAGTGCTGTGGAAAAAAGTTCTGGGAACACGTAAAGATGATTTAGGGCTAAAGGAGGTGCCATGGTATGGGTCTGTTCGACTGGTTTAGAAGGAGAAGAAAAAAGAAGACAGATAAAGAGAAAGAAGTGCTCGAGCGTACGGGAAAATTGCAAACCGAAATCGAAAAGCGCGTAGAAAAAGAACCGAAGAAGAGGAAAAGGAAGAAGGTGAGCGTTTAGATGGCTGCGCCCGAGCTTGCGGGAGTACCGGTTCTCATCCTGAAAGAGGGAGCGAGTAGATCAAGGGGAAGAGAGGCCCAGCACGCCAACATCATGGCGGCCCAAATCGTAGCGGAGACCGTGAAAAGCGCCCTGGGTCCAAAGGGCATGGACAAAATGCTCGTCGACAGCATAGGAGACGTCACCATCACCAGCGACGGCCGCACCATCCTAGATAAGATGGAGATCGAACATCCCGCCGCGAAGATGATGGTGGAGGTGGCTAAGACCCAAGACGAAGAGGTTGGAGATGGAACCACAACAGCTGTCATCATCGCCGGAGAGCTGCTGGCGAAAGCCGAGGACCTGATAGACAAGGATGTTCACCCAACAATCATAATAGACGGGTATCGAAAAGCGGCTGATGAGGCTCTTGAGACCCTCGAAAGGATCGCCATCACCGTCAAACCCAAGGACAAGGCCTTCCTAAGGAAAGTGGCCATGACCGCCATGGCCAGCAAGCTGGTGGCGGAAAACCGAGAACCCTTGGCCGAAATAGCTTCCTCGGCTATCCTCAGCGTTGCACAGGAAGCCGAAAGCCAGTACAGGGTAGACTTAGACGACATCATGATGGAAAAGAAGCCCGGCGTCTCCCTCACCGACACAAGAATCATCAAAGGCATAGTCCTCAACAAGGAGCTTGTCCACCCTGGGATGCCAAAGCGCGTAGAAAACGCCAAAATCGCCCTCCTCAGCTCCGCTCTGGAGGTTAAGAAGACAGAATTCGACGCCAAGATCAACATCGAAAGCCCAGAGCAGATGGAGGCCTTCCTCCATCAAGAAGAGAACATGCTGAAGACCATGGTGAACAAAATAGCCGAGAAAGGCGCCAACGTCCTCGTGTGTCAGAAGGGCATCGACGATGTGGCCCAGCAT
>Ga0209636_10005426_pt1 | contig 13021 bp, 13 predicted proteins | sample DeeMarSWOR152_54_FD_187464 | JGI IMG/M metagenome (GOLD analysis project Ga0209636, IMG submission 187464) | Marine sediment microbial communities from White Oak River estuary, North Carolina - WOR-1-52-54 (SPAdes) (version 2) | ecosystem: Environmental > Aquatic > Marine > Intertidal zone >...
TCAACAAAATATTTCCTGTCCCCAACCACACTCCCATACTCAGAGTCTTCAGCGTAAGCAAAAAGGCAGATTGAAAACACAATGAGCAAAGAGAATATGAAAAAGCCCCTTTTCATAAGTTTTTCTCCACGCTGTTCGGTTTATCTTCCTATCTGTAATCTAAGCATTCTAACTCAATTCGTCAAGACAAATTATTTTGGGGCAGTGTCAACAAATTTCAATTGACTAATCTGAACCGAAATGTTATATTCAGGCAAATTAAATATCCGAAAGGAGAGAGACGAATATGAACGCATTAATCACGGGAATTACAGGTCAGGATGGATCTTATTTGGCTGAGCTGCTTTTGGAGAAAGGCTATAAGGTCTTTGGAATGGTGAGAAGGTCTTCGACAGAGAAGTTCGAGCGGATAAGTCACATCCGGGATAAGATCCATCTAAGGCAAGCAGATTTATTGGATCAGCTTTCTCTGATCAGATTGATTGAGGATTGTCAACCAGATGAGATATACAACCTTGCGGCTCAATCCTTTGTCCCCACCTCTTGGGAACAACCCATGCTAACCGGGGAGTTCAACGCCCTGGGAGTAACCAAGATGCTGGAGGCGATCAGATTGGTGAACAAAAAAATCAAATTTTATCAAGCCTCCTCCTCGGAGATGTTTGGCAAGGTCAAAGAGGTGCCCCAAAATGAGAAGACCCCCTTTTATCCCCGCAGTCCTTATGGGGTGGCAAAGGTGTATGCTCACTGGATCACGGTTAATTATCGGGAAAGTTATGAGATGTTTGCGGTGAGCGGAATTCTGTTCAATCATGAATCACCCAGAAGAGGGCTGGAGTTCGTCTCCCGCAAGATAACCGATGGGGTAGCCAAGATCAAATCAGGTTTAGCCAAAGAGCTCTTCTTGGGCAATCTGGACGCAAAACGAGACTGGGGATATGCCGGCGATTATGTGAAAGCCATATGGCTCATGCTTCAGCAAAAAGAGCCGGAGGATTTCGTGATCGCCACCGGGAAAAATCACTCGGTCAGGGAGTTGGCTCAAATCGCCTTTGAGCGTGCGGGCTTGGATTATAAGAAATTTGTGGAAGTGGATCCGAAATTAGTAAGACCAGCAGAGGTGGATGTCCTCTTAGGCGATTCCTCATACGCCCGAAAGAAATTGGGCTGGGAAACAGAAGTCTCCTTTGAAGAGCTGATCAGGATGATGGTGGACGCTGATCTGGAAAGATACAAGCAGATTTTGAAGGACAAATGAAAATCGGATTAACCTCATAATGAAGGTTTTGATCACCGGCATAGCTGGATTTGTTGGCTCTCACTTAGCGGAGCTTCTTTTGAAATGGGGAGAAGAGGTATTTGGGCTATGCTTGCCCGGCGAGAGTCTGGAGAATATTCGGGAAATTAAAAAAGAGCTGCACTTGTCTAACTGCGACATCACTGATCTTGATAGGCTCTCTTCTGTGGCTAGAAGAATAAATCCGGACCAAATCTATCATCTGGCAGCCTTAAGCTCGGTGGGAAAGTCCTTTTCTCATCCTCTGGATGTTATAGGAGTGAATATTCGAGGCACCTTATACTTATTGGAAATTCTGAGAAATATGAGAAAGAAAGTGAGAATTTTAATCGTTGGCTCGAGCGACATGTATGGAGTGGTGAAACCAAAAGATATTCCCATAACCGAAAAAAAACCTCTTCTGCCGGTGAGTCCCTATGGATCAAGCAAGGCGGCTTCTGATCTTTTAGCCTATCAATTTTTCAAATCCTATGGGGTCCAAGCCATCAGAGCCAGAGCCTTCAACCACACCGGTCCAAGACAGGGAATCGGATTTGTGGTGCCAGATTTCGCCTCACAGATAGCAAAGATCGAGGCAGGTATTCTACCTCCGGTTATGAAGGTGGGCAATCTGTCCAGCAAAAGGGACATCTCTGATGTTAGAGATATTGTAAGAGGTTATTGGCTTTTGATGAAAAAAGGAAAAGCTGGGGAAGCTTATAACATCTGTTCAGGAGAAGCATACAGCATAAAAAGCGTGCTGAAAATCCTGGTCTCTTTGTCTAAAAAGAAGATCAAAGTGAAAACCGATGAAGAGAAGAACCGACCTGCTGAGATCCCTATTTTGATGGGGGATAATTCAAGGACGAAAAGAGTTACCGGATGGAAACCGAAGATTTCAATTGCAAAAACCTTAGAGGATACATTGAATTTCTGGAGGAGAAGATACAGTTAATATCGAATGACGAATTCGATATGAGTCATTCGCCATCCGTCATTCATCATTAGGATATTAGGAGGAACAACCTTGTATAAGACCTTAGAGCAGAAGATCAAAGACAAAACCGTATTGGTAGGAGTAATTGGTTTAGGGTATGTGGGGCTTCCTTTGGCCGTGGAGTTGGGAAAGGAGAATTTTAAGGTCATTGGAATCGATATAAGTAAGGAAAAGGTCGACCTGGTGAATTCGGGCAGATCCGATATCGATGATGTCAAGGATGAAGATCTCCAACCATTGGTAAAATCCGGAAAAATTGAAGCCACCACCGATTTCTCGGCTTTGAGAAAAGCCGATTGCGTGGCCATCTGTGTGCCCACACCATTGAGCAAGACCAAGGACCCGGATGTTTCTTATATCTTGGCGGCAGTGGAGCAGGTACAAAAGTATCTGCACCCTGGCCAGCTGGTGATCTTAGAGAGCACCACCTATCCCGGAACCACAGAGGAGTTGATCTTGCCCAAATTGGAGAAGACGGGACTTAAGGTGGGCAAAGATTTCTTTTTGGCCTTTTCTCCCGAAAGGGTTGATCCGGGGAACATATCTTATACCACCAAGAATACGCCGAGGGTGGTGGGAGGGATAACTCCTCAGTGTACCCAAATAGCCAAGTTTTTCTATGAACAGAGTATAATCAGAGCAGTTCCGGTCTCATCCACCAAGAGTGCGGAGATGGTCAAACTTTTGGAGAACACTTTCAGATCGGTGAACATCGGGTTGGTGAATGAGGTGGCTTTGATGTGCGATCGATTGAAAATTGACGTGTGGGAGATAATCGAAGCTGCCAACACCAAGCCTTTTGGGTTCATGCCCTTCTATCCAGGTCCTGGATTGGGCGGGCATTGCATCCCCATCGATCCGCACTATCTTTCATGGAAACTAAAATCTTTAAACTACTATGCCCGATTCATCGAACTGGCAGGTGACATCAACTCCCACATGCCCGAATACGTGGTGGAGAGGGTAAACCGAGCCTTGAATGAAAGAGAAAAAAGTCTGAAAGGATCTAAGATACTGGTCTTGGGAGTGGCGTATAAAAGGGACATAAAAGATGTGAGGGAATCCCCGGCTCTGGATGTGGTAAAGCTTCTGGAGAACGGAGGAGCCAAAGTCAGTTACAATGACCCCCATGTTCCTTCTATACGCATGGACAAGTCAGTGATGAAATCGATCGGATTGACTCAGGATCTACTTAAAAGTGCCGATTGCGTGGTGATCCTCACTGATCACACAGCTTATGACTATGACTGGATTGTAAATAATTCACAGCTGATCATGGACACTCGGAACGCCACCAAGAACGTTAAACAGAATCAAAAGAGAATTGTGAAATTGTAAAGATCCCTTGCGCGACCTGAAGGTTGCGGCTGCCATTTTCGCCTGCCTGGTAGCCGGAGACATCAGCTTGTGTGTTTCAAAATCTTTATCAAAGATCATATCCTTTTTCAGTGAGGTCTCTGAAAAACCACTTCAAAGAGGCAAACTGGAGTGTTCAGCTTTAGGTGAACCAATTCAGGCCTGTTTGTCTTTTCCCGCGGAGCGGGATCTTGAGTACAAAAAGTTACAGGTCAAGTTAAAGCTTAACACTCCAGAAAAACTTCTTCCTATTTAACTTTTTAGAGATCTCTCAGTGTAAACTTGACTTAACTGAATCTAAACGGAACTGGAAGATTTTGAGAAAAAAAATCATCAGAGCCATCTTCTTATCATCCTTCCTGCTTACCTCTATTTTCTGTTTTATCTCAGAGGCCACCCTATTGGAAAACATCCCTTTGGACAGTTGGGTCTATTCCACCATCGATGAGCTTTATTCTCAAGGCCTGTTTCGGAAACTCCATAGAAATGTCAAACCGTATACCAGAGGAGAGATAGCTTCACACATCTTGGAGATAAACCTGAGGCAAAAAAAGCGTGAATTGGAACTGACCCAAACTGGGCTCTGGCTTCTTGAAAAGCTGAATCAGGAATTTCGAATAGAAATCGAAAAGCTTTATCAAGAAAGATCCAAAGGGGATGAAGATAGTCATACCCTAAAGTATGGAACCGAGCCAGTATTTTTTGGTAAAGCTGCAGGAAACGACAGTTCTTATGGTCGCTTGCAGGTGAAGTTTGATGCGGCGCTGCAATTGGACAAAAAATTGGTTTTGAAAGATAGGGTGATACTCGATACCAAGGGAGAAGGCGAAAGAAGATATCGGGGAAAAAAATGGAAGAAAGACTTGACCGGGGTTCTGGACATCGGGTATGCCCAAATTGACCTAAAATATTTCTATCTTCTCTTGGGGAGGGATCACCTCAGATGGGGACCAGGAAAAAAGGATGTGCTTTTGCTTTCCGATTTGGTTCCCCCCTTTGATATGCTCAAATTAGAGGGGGAACTGGGATCCTTTAAATTTATCTATTTTGCCACCGTTCTGGATCAAGTTAAGGTTTCTTCCTATGGGGAATCCGCCGAATCATTATCAATTTTTTTTGCCAAAAGATATCTCTCTGGGCATAGAATAAATCTGAAATTGAAATTGGGATTGGAGATGGGAATCTCCGAGGTAATTCTTTACGGTGGACAAAATAGAAATCTTGAGCTTTACTATTTGAATCCTCTTTTGCCTTACTATGGTGAGCAATTCAACCAAGATGTGAATGACAATCCTTTGTGGAGCTTTGATCTGGCCCTAACCTGGTTTAAGAACAAGGAATTCTACACAGAGATCTTAGTGGACGATTTCCAATATGATTTCAAGTCGGAACCACACCAGACCGGGTTTCAAATTGGACTGAACTACGCCCAGATTTTTGGCTTGGAAAAAAGCTTTATGAATCTTGAATATACCAAAATAAATAACTGGGTCTATGGACATAAAAAGCCTTGGAACCTTTATACTTATCATGGTTTCGGAATGGGGAGCATTTTGGGACCTGATGCGGATAGGCTTTTTTCAAAGTTTGTCTATCACCTGAGCAAGGATATAAAACTATCCTTTTCCGAAGAATATAAAAGAAAAGGAGAAGGGAGGATCAAGACGCACCAAGCTTCAGCTGTCCCCCACCCCAAGAAATTTCCCTCCGGAGTCGTAGAATATTCAAATCAGATAAGATTTGAAACCACCTATCAACCCAGTCCTAATTTCAAATTCGATTGTGCCTGGGGTTATAAGAGAATCAGAAATGTTCAAAATGAAGGCGGCAAAAAGGTGGACGATTTTCTGTTGGAGATGAGATTGAACCTAAATTTATGGAAAGAGAGAAGATTTTAACATGGAGAGTCTGAGTCTTAAATCGTATGCCAAGGTCAATCTTAGTCTGCAACTTTTAAAAAAGAGAGAGGATGGCTATCATGAGATCTTCTCGGTTATGCAAGCCATAGATTTACACGACCGGTTAACGTTTCATAAAACTGAAAGAGGTATAACCATCCAATGTGATAATCCAAATGTTCCCAAAGATGAAAATAATTTGGTTTATCGGGCGGCGGATTTGATTTTTAAGGAAAGGAACCTCACCGGTGGAGTGAGAATCGATATTGAAAAAAAAATCCCGGTCTCAGCCGGACTGGGAGGTGGAAGTTCAAACGCCGCCTTTACATTAAAAGGGATAAATCAGCTGTTTGATTTGAAACTATCTCTTCAACAACTCCATTCCCTGGCCTCCAGATTAGGTTCTGATGTCCCCTTTTTTCTGTATTCAGGACAGGCTATAGCAAAGGGTAGAGGGGAGAAGATAGTGCCGATAAAGTTATATAAAGACTATTGGTTAGTTTTGATTTGCCCTAAGTTGATGATTTCTACTGCACGGGTTTATCAGAACGCAAAAATTGACTTGACAGCTGAAAGATGGTTTATTAACTTAGACTTTTGCGATAATAAAGCAGGTTTTTTTAAAAGTTTGAAGCAATTTGATAATGATTTAGAGAAGGTGGTGATGAATCGGTATGAGATAATCAGCCAGACCAAGAAAACTTTGGAGAATTCCGGCGCAATAAAGTCATCCATGTCGGGAAGTGGACCTACCGTTTATGGTCTCTTCGAGAAAAAACCACAAGCAGAGGAGGTGGCGACAAAGCTTTCCCAAGGCAGTTGGCAGGTATTCTTGACCCGACCGATCGCCTTTAGTAGTTAATTCATTCAGCATGAATTCCCTTCACCTTTGGCCGCACATTCATTTGTGAGGAGATCTCAGCAGGTTGCAACTGGCTTAAAGGCGAAAGTAGATTGTGTCAGCAGATATAAACCGTACCTAAATAAAACAACATCAACCTTTGCTTAGGAGGAAGAGAAAGTGGAAATCACCGAGGTTAGAGTAACTCTGAGGGATGAGCCCAAGCTCAAGGCATTTGCCAACGTCACCTTTGACAATGCTTTTGTGATTCGGGGCATGAAAGTGATAAATGGAGCCAAAGGCTACTTCGTCTCCATGCCCAGTAGGAAAAGGAAAAACGGGACTCATCAGGATATCGCTCATCCCATCAACAACGAGATGCGCAGGATGATCGAGGATAAGGTGCTGGCAGCTTATGAGGAACAGCTGAAAAGCAAAGAGGCTGCTGGAGGAGAGTGAGTGGTCAACAGCGCGAATTTTGCTCAGACGAGCCCAGTAGTTCGGGTGTCTTGCCCGCCATAGGCGGGTCTGTCTATGACAGAAGATTTGGGGCGTCGTCAAGTGGTAAGACACAAGACTTTGGATCTTGTATCCCAGGTTCGAATCCTGGCGCCCCAGCCACAATGAAGTTCGCAGTTCATGGTTTATGGTTCACAGTTTATGAATGAGAAAATAGAGCTTATAAGTGGAAATTCAAATAGACCGTTAGCCCAGAAGATAGGCGATTATTTGAAAATTCCTCTTTGTGATGCGGAGATCAAAAGATTCTCAGATGGAGAGATAGCGGTCAAGATAAACGAAAACATAAGGGGTAGGGATGTTTACGTCATTCAGTCGACCAACCCCCCTGCTGAAAATCTGCTGGAGCTTCTGGTGATTACCGATGCTGCCAGAAGAGCCTCAGCGGAAAGAATAACCGCGGTCATTCCTTATTACGGCTACGCTCGCCAGGACAGAAAGGACCAACCTCGCGTTCCCATCACCTCCAAATTGGTGGCTAATCTTATAGCAGTGGCAGGGGTAGACCGGGTTCTTACCATGGATTTGCATGCGGCTCAAATTCAGGGCTTCTTTGATATCCCCATGGATCATCTATTTTCCAATCCGGTCTTTTTCGATTATTTTACAGATTTCCAACCCGACCATTGGGTGGTGTTGGCTGATCTGGGAAGTATAAAGATGGTCAGAAATTTCGCCAAAAAACTTGCCATGCCTTTTGCCGTGTTAGACAAAAAGAGACATCAGGCCAATCAGGTGGAGGTCTTAAATATAATAGGTGAAGTGGAAGGTAAGAACATAATCATCCGGGATGATATCGTGGACACAGCCGGAACCCTAACCCAGGCAGCAGATTTTCTGGTCAAGCAGGGAGCAAAGGAGATTTATGCCTGCTGTACCCATGCCGTACTCTCGGGAAGGTCCTTGAAGTTAATTGAGAATTCATCCATAAAAAAGGTTGTGATTTCAGACACCATCAACACCGAAGACAAAAAGCTTTCAGGCAAATTCGAGATGACATCTGTAAGCAAAATATTCGGAGAGGCCATCCAACGCATTCATAAGGGCGAATCGGTAAGTTCGCTTTTCGAATATTGATCCAAAAGGAGAGAGCTGATGAGAGAGATTATGCTCAAGGCAAAAGCGAGGGATAAGTTTGGTAAGGAACATGTGAAAAAGCTAAGAAGAAAAGGGGTAATCCCGGCTGTGGTCTACGGAGCGGAGATATCTCCTCTTCCTCTGGAAGTGGAGGCCAAGTCGTTTCATGCCCTTTTGAGATCGGGTCTGGGAGAAAATGTTATCATCACTTTGAATATCGATGACCCCAAAAATGGGGATAAGAAAGTTTTAATCCGAGAAATTCAACGGGATCCGGTATGGGGGAATATTCTACACATAGATTTTCAACAGATCTCCCTCACCAAAAAGCTCACCATCAATGTGCCTGTTCATCTGGTGGGAGCTCCCCTTGGAGTCCAACAAGATGGAGGAATTTTGCAGCACGTGCTCAGGGAATTGGAGGTAGAATGCTTGCCCACAGATATTCCCGAAAAAATCGAAGTGGATGTGAGTAATTTAAAGATAGGGGACTCCATCCACGTAGGAGACATCAAATTGGAAGGGGCGGAACTGCTTTCTGATCCACAAGGCTCCATAGTGAGCGTGGTGCCTCCAACGATCTTCAAGGAGCCGGAGGTCGCTCCTGCTGCAGCCGCAGAGGAGCCAGAGGTGATTACTGAGAAGAAAGAAGAGGAGGAGGAGAAGGAGGAAGAAGCTAAGAAGAAAGAAGAGCCGGAAAAAGGCGCAAAGGAAGAAAAACCAGCCGAATCCAAAGCCCCTGAAAAAGAGGAAAAGAAAAAGGAAGGAAAATGATTTGTTCCTCTTGCACCTGTTTCAACCTCAAAGCCAGGAGAAAATCATTTTAGCTCTCCTTCTTAAGGTTTTTCATTGTAACCGATTTACAAGCCCAGTTGAGATGAGAAAAAGACTTATATGTTCGATATGCTTCACCGGTCTTCTGATTCTTGTAGCTTTATTCAGCTGCAGCAGTACCAAAAATAGAACCGAGGAGAGAGCCAAAGAAAGGGTGATCCAGTTCATTCGCTTAATGTCAGAGGACCGAATAGAAGAGGCAGAAAAGCTTTTAAGCAGAAACCGCGCGCAAAGTGAGAAGATGGAGTTTTTCTTAAACACTTATGATAATCCGGAGCTCAAAGACACAAGCATTGTGATCGAGATAGATGATCTAACCTTTGCGAGAGATGACACAAATAAGGCTATGGCGTATATCACGGTTCGCAATGAAAAACTCAAATTTACCAAGAGGGCTAGCATATACATGAAGTTTGAGAAAGGAGATTGGTATATCGGAGAATGAAAGGCGTTATATTAGCAGGAGGATTAGGGAAAAGACTTTATCCCTTAACCAAGATCACCAACAAGCATCTTCTCCCAGTTTATGACAAGCCCATGATCTTTTATCCCCTGCAGACTTTGATCAACGCAGGGATAGACGATATTCTGATCGTCACCGGAGGAAATCACGCCGGGGATTTCTTAAGGCTTCTGGGAAATGGAAGGGACTTCGGGCTTAAGCATATAAACTACACCTATCAGGAAGGAGAAGGAGGGATTGCGGATGCTTTAAGTTTGGCAGAGCATTTCTCAGAATATGACAAGATGGTGGTTATCTTGGGAGACAACGTAATAGAGGGAAACATAATCAAGGCGGTCAAGGATTTCAGAGAGCAAAAGGAGGGAGCCAAAATCCTGTTAAAGGAGGTTCCCGATCCGGAGCGTTTCGGGGTGCCCGAAATAGTCGACGGCAAGATAGTCAGGATTGAGGAGAAGCCCAAAAACCCTAAGTCGAATTTTGCTGTGATCGGCATCTATATGTATGATGGCAAAGTCTTCGACATTATCCAGACCCTGACCCCTTCGGCTCGAGGAGAATTGGAGATCACCGATGTGAGCAACGCTTACATAAAAGAGGGGAGGATGACTTATGATGTCATCGAGGGGTGGTGGTCTGACGCTGGCACCTTCGATTCTCTCCTGCGGGCAAGTGAATTGGTGGCAAAAGGGGGAGCCAATAAAAAGAATCTATAACAGGTCCGGCCCAGGTACGGCTGAGTGGCAAAATCATTGGGGAGTTTTGTCGTGATTCATGGAGTGATAACCAAAAAGCTGAAGGTGATCCCGGATGAGCGGGGACATCTGATGGAGATAATCCGAAAGGACGATGATTTATTCGTCAGATTTGGACAGGTTTACATGACCACTGCATACCCCGGAGTGGTCAAGGGCTGGCATTATCATAAAAAGCAGATAGACAACTTCGCAGTGCTCAAAGGAATGATCAAGTTAGTCTTATACGATAATAGAGACGATTCTCCCACTAAGGGTGAAATAAATGAGTTCTTCTTGGGCGAACACGATCCCATATTGGTGCAAATCCCTAATTTGGTGCTCCACGGCTTCAAATGTATAAGCCAGGATGAAGCCATCTGTATCAACTGTCCCACCGAAGTTTACAATTACGATCAACCTGATGAGTTTAGAGTCCATCCGCATAAAAATGATATTCCTTATAGCTGGGAAAGAAAGGACGGATAGAGAAGATTAAGCGTCAATGGAGTAGGAAGTATGGAAAACACTCTTTATTATGGGGACAATTTAGAAGTTCTCCGAAAATATATCCCAGATAATGCAATTGACTTAATTTATTTAGACCCGCCATTTAATTCTAAAGCATCTTATAACATCCTTTTTAAAGAACCCACTGGAAAACCTTCCACCGCTCAAATTACGGCTTTTGAGGATACTTGGCATTGGACCGAAGAGACAGAGAGAACCTTTCAAGAAATAGTGGATACAGCACCTGCAAAAGTGGTAAAAATGATGACCGCTTTCCGGGATTTTGTAGGGATAAACGATGTTATGGCATATCTGACCATGATGTGCATTAGATTGGTTGAGTTAAGAAGGACATTGAGAGATACTGGTTCCATTTATCTCCATTGCGACCCCACCGCCAGCCATTATTTAAAGATTTTGATGGATACAGTTTTTGGGAAAGAGAATTTCAGAAATGAAATTGTTTGGTGTTATGCAGGTGGAGGAATTCCGAGCAAGGATTTTCCTAGAAAACATGATATCCTTCTACGTTATACAAAAACCAAAGACTATTCTTTTAAGCCTGAGTATAGGCCATACACAGCGGGTACGATACAACGAGGTAGAACAAAGATTAAGGGCAAGTATGCACAAAAAGGATTAAGAGTTGAAGGAACACCAGTTAATGATTGGTGGACGGATACTCCAAGAATAATAAGCCCTACTGATCCAGAAAAATTAGGTTTCCCTACCCAAAAACCTTTAACCTTACTGAAGCGCATTATTTCGTGTTCTTCTGAACCCGAAAAAGTGATTTTAGATCCATTTTGTGGATGTGGAACGAGCGTAATAGCCGCTCAATCAATGCAAAGAATTTGGATTGGTATAGATATAACCCATTTAGCTATAAATCTGGTTAAGTGGAGACTAAAACATCAGTTTGGTTTAGAGCCAAAAAAACATTACAAAGTAATTGGGGAACCTGTGGATTTTGAGGGTGCAAAAGAATTAGCTATTCAAAACAGGTATCAATTTCAATGGTGGGTTTTATCTCTTATCGGAGCCAGACCCTATGGAGATAAAAGAAGAGGGGCTGACACAGGAATTGATGGATTTATCTACTTTATGGACGAGAAGGATAAAATTAAAAGTGCAGTAGTTCAAGTAAAGAGCGGAAAAGTCTCGGTTAAAGACATACGGGATTTAGGGCATGTTATAGATAGAGAAAAAGCAAAAATTGGGATCTTTGTCACTCTGGAAGCACCAACTGTCCCAATGAAAAAAGAGGCCTTGGACAAAGGGTATTATAAGTCGCCAGTGGGAGAAACCTATCCTAAGATTCAAGTCTTGACTCTGAAGGAAATCTTAGAAGGGGAAAAACCAAAACTTCCCCTAAAGCTTGATTCGTTTAAAAAGGTTCAAAGGTATAGACCAAAGGAAGAAAATATGGAGATGTTTAGATAAATCCAAGCAAAGCGCCTTGCTAAGGAGACTGCATGAAAATCTTGGTTACCGGGGGTGCCGGGTTCATCGGATCTAACTTCATCAAGTACATCCTTTCAAAATATCCTGGCTATGAAATCGTTAATTTAGACAAACTGACCTATGCCGGAAATCTGGATAATCTCTCCGATGTGGAGGATAATCCTAGTTATCAATTCATCAAGGGGGACATCTGTGACCAAAACCCAGTGGAAAGGATCGTTGAAGACAAAACAGATGTGATCGTCAACTTTGCAGCGGAAAGCCATGTGGACAGATCCATATATGATCCTAAAATCTTTGTTCAGACCAATGTTCTAGGGACCCAGGTTTTGCTGGAATCAGCGCTCAAGTTCAAAATAGAAAGATTTATTCAGATTTCCACCGATGAAGTTTACGGAACTCTGACCGAGGGCTTTTTCACCGAATCGTCTCTTCTTTTGCCCAACAGTCCTTACTCTGCCAGCAAGGCTTCGGCAGACCTTTTGGTTCGTTCATATTTCAAAACCTTTGGCTTGCCTGCGGTAATCACCCGTTCCACCAACAATTATGGTCCCTACCAGTTCCCGGAAAAACTGATTCCGCTCTTTATCACCAATGCCCTCTCAGATCAAAATCTGCCCCTTTACGGAGACGGTCTTCATGTCCGTGATTGGCTTTATGTTGTGGATCATTGCAAAGCCTTGGATTTGGTTTTGCACAAAGGCAAAACTGGGGAGATTTACAACATCAGCGGAAATCAGGAGATGACCAATTTGAGGATCACCGAACTGATCTTAAAGAAATTAAACAAGCCCAAATCTTTAATAAAGCATGTCAAGGACAGGCCTGCCCATGACCGCAGATATGCCCTCGACTCCTCTAAGATAAAAAAGGAATTGGGCTGGAAGCCTGATGCCTCCTTTGAAGAGGGGCTTTCCAAAACCGTGGAATGGTATATTGCCAACGAACAATGGTGGCAGAAGGTCAAGACCGGTGAGTATTTGGAATATTACCAGAAACATTACGTCCTTAGGGATTCATCCTGAAGAACTCATCCTGAAGGATTCATCCTGAAG
>Ga0209636_10005427_pt1 | contig 13021 bp, 13 predicted proteins | sample DeeMarSWOR152_54_FD_187464 | JGI IMG/M metagenome (GOLD analysis project Ga0209636, IMG submission 187464) | Marine sediment microbial communities from White Oak River estuary, North Carolina - WOR-1-52-54 (SPAdes) (version 2) | ecosystem: Environmental > Aquatic > Marine > Intertidal zone >...
TGTGAATGGTCTCAAAGCCGGGTATGAGGCTCACCCAGGCATTGGCGACAACAAAGAGAAAGATGGTAGTGCAAACAGGAAAAAACCATCTCCCATGTTTCTCGCCTGCTGGATCCTCAATAAAGTTCGCTGCTGCTTCAACTATCAACTCTAGGAGATTTTGCAACCCAGTGGGGACGAGCTTCATGTTACGGGTGCCAATAAAGAACAGACCAAACAGCACCACAATACCTATCCATGTGGTAATCATGGTATTGGTTATGGGAATACTGTGGAAAGGCCTTTCAGGGGCCGGGTGATACTTAGGGGCTTCAACGCTGAGGAAGCTCAATGGTTCAGATCCAAATATCCCACTGCCAACCTCACTTCCGAGAAAGCTGATAATAATCATGGCGAAAAGGGCAACAACGAGCACCACTATTTTCAAGGGACCGCCTCGGTGTCTTTTTTCGGTCATTATCCTTCCTCTTTATCCTTTTTCCGTGTTGAAGTTAACAAAGCTGCAAGCCTCGCTAACGGTGGGCGAACTTGCGCTTCTTTTCCCTCTGTTTTTGCCTCCTGTAAAAACGGGCGCACCATACGGTAAACCCCATACACCATTATTACTGTACCAACGCCAAGACCAATGAGCGCAAACAAAGGGAATTCGTGGGCCGCTCTCCTGTCAAGCCACAAACCTATTCCTGTTGGTATCAAAAGGCTTAATGGTACATAAAAACCAACTACCAGCAGCTGCAACGCTGCCGACCAGTTTTTCACTGAACCTCCTGTTGCAATCTGCTAAGATCAATGCTTCTCAAAATCCTCTCAATCAGGTGCATGTAGGAAATTATCTTATGCCCAAAGTCAATTTATTCAATTCAAGGGGTAAGTTCAATCAGGTACTTTACTCAAAAACAAAAAAACCACACCCATTTATGGATGGGGGTGGGTGTATTTTGTGCCTGTTCCCTATTGCGTTAGGGAGAACTACCTAATTGAGGCTGAAAAGGGAGGGCAATGTTAGTGAGGTATCAGAGGTGGTGCCGTTTGATGAGGAATTCCATTGTCTTATCCACTTCCTGACGGATCTTATCCTTTTCACGGCCTTTAACATAATAGGGCCGGTCATACAGACTACTTACCTCCATCTCTGGGCCAAACATCATTCCACCTACCAGGCCTGCAAATTCATCCTTTGGTTCAACATCGTTCAATATAGCCCAGGCCAGTGTCCAGCATCGAGCTGTACGGTAGATATCATATCCACCTCCACCAGTTGCCAGGATTTTACCGCATAGCCCTTTTAATTCCCCAACAACCTCGGTATAAGAATTGTTCGTGAGCATAAGGTCAGTGAGTGGATCAGATACAAGGGAGTCTGCACCTAATTGGGCTACCAAGACGTCTGGCCTAAAGCCCTTGATAAGGGGGAGGACAATCCTGTGAAAGACCTCAAGAAAAACCTCATCATCTGTCCTTGGGGGTAAGGGGATGTTTACGGTAAACCCTTCACCATTTCCCTCACCCGACTCCTCTACAGACCCACTGTATGGATAGATATATTTTCCGGATTCATGCATGGATATGAATTGGACCCTGTCTTCATGGTAAAATGCCGTTTGAACGGCATCTCCATGATGGGCATCGATATCTATATAGGTAATTCTTGCTTTATGATCTAGCCCCTCCTTGATGGCTATGACAATGTCATTGATATAGCAAAATCCCGATGCACGAGACCGAAGGGCATGATGAAAGCCCCCCAGGGGATTAAAGACTACCTCAGTGTCTTTCTCCAATAATTCAACCATTCCCTCCCAGGTTGCACCGGCGCATTTTCTGGACCAGTCATAGATTCCCCGTAATGGTGGATTATCCTCTGTGCCGATTCCAAAAGAGAGCATTTCCTCAAATATCTCGCCCTGTCCCACACGTCGAAGCACATCAAGGTAATCCTCACTATGGGCAAGAAGAAGCTTTTCATGCTCAAGGGATGGGGGCTTTTTCAAAGCCATGTGGGGTTGATCCAAAATCCCGTAGCGGCGACAAAGTTCGAGGGCCTTCTGGGCCCGTTCGGGCTTAAAGGGGTGGTCTGGTCCAAAATCAAACCGGGCCAGATCATGTGAGTAATAAAAGATGGAATGCAATTCATTTCCCTGTATTGTTATTGTTTTGAATCTTCTAATGTCTCCCGAATCAATTCCTTTAGTCTGCCTGGATCAATAGGCTTGGTGAGATATAGGTCGCAACCGTACTTCTCTTCAATCTTAATATCTCTCTCCTCGGTCTTTGCCGTAAGCATGATTATCTTGACCTTGCTCATTTCATCATTTCGTTTACGTACCTCTCTGCAGACATCAAAACCAGTCATCTTGGGCATAACCACATCCAGAATCAACAGGTCAAAGCGTTCCTTGTCCAACATGTCCAATGCCTCCCGGCCTCGCTTAGCAACTCCAACCTCGTATCCTGAAGATTTGAGTAGTTCCTCAAGGGCCTCAAGCACCAGTATGTCATCGTCTACTACCAGAATTTTATGAGGCATTGTTTCCTCCCGGTTCCTTGTTAGTATACGCTCTTTCGCCTTCAGCCAAATAAACGGGCAGGCTTACAATGAATGTTGTGCCTTTATTCAATTCGCTGTTGACCTCAATCTTACCCTGATGGGCATCCACAATTCGATAGCTGATGGAAAGTCCAAGACCTATGCCTTTGTCAGAGTCTTTTGTGGTAAAAAAAGGATTAAATATTTGTTCTATCTGTTCCGCTGTCATCCCTACACCGGTATCGCTTACTCTAATTTCAACGCGCCTTGCTTTTTGATTGAGATCTGTTTGAATGGTCAACACCCTTTGTGGACTTCCTTCCATAGCATCCCGGGCGTTGGAGATGAGATTTAACAAGACCTGCTCAATTTGATTCTTATCCCCCAGCACCTGAGGCACATTCTTGTGTAATCTTAGTTCCACCTCTATACTCTGATTGAGCAACTGTTGTTGAGTGATCTCCAACACCGATGACACAGCGTCATTAACATTCATGGCGGTGAATTCAAATCCAGGGTGTCGGGAAAACTCCATGAGTTTCCTCACAATTCTTTCGATTTTTCTATTGCATTCCTTGAGCAGCAAAACCCTCTTTTCTAACTCAGGATTATCCTCTGTCTCTCCTTCCAATAGATGGAGAAAGGTATCGGATGCCATTAGGGGGTTATTGATCTCATGGGCCACACCAGTTACCAGATCACCAAGGGCCCTCATTTTGACTGCCTGGATCAATTCCGCCTGGGTGGCAGACAATTTGTCCGAGAGCTTTTTTCTGGCGGTAATATCCTGAAATACCCCCATAGTTCCTACAATTTCACCATACTCATCATACAGGAGGGTGTTGGAGGTTCTAATCGGGATAATTTTATCTCCAATTCTAATGTCGAATTCATAATCCCGTAGACGTCCAAACTCCCTAAGCTTATTCATGATCTGACGCGCCTGGTCAATGCTGTCTTTGTAATAAGTAGATATATGTTTTCCAATAAACTGGTGGTCACGTAACCCGATAAGCTCCTTAAATGCCCGGTTGGCAAAGGTGATATATCCCTTAGTGTCGGTTGTGACGATCGCGTCAATGGAGCTTGCCATGATGTTTTCCAGGAAATTCTTTGAACCTATGAGTTCCTTTTCCAGCCTAAATAGATTGGGTACATCCTGAGTAATCTCCAGAACGCCGATAGATTGGCCTGTAGAGTTTTTCAGGCAGGTAATGGTAGAGAGCGCCGGGAAGACACGGCCGCTTTTATGTTGGCGAAATAATCTCTCTTCCGCCCAACCCTCACTCTTTACCTTTTCCACAATTTCCTCAAAGACATGAGCATCCTGGTCTTCCTTTGAAAATGTGAGTTCTGCCAGATGTCTGTCTTTTGCCTCTTCTGGGGTGTATCCAAACAATTTGACCGCCCCCTGATTGAATACGATAATCTTGCCAGTGAAATCTGTGGCTACAATGGCAGTATGTATTGCAGAGTCAAGAAGGGTATTCAGAGGCATATCTTCAAGGAAGCTGCTAGGCATTTCTTTCAAGATTTCGATTAATTAGGTTGTATCGCAATGTTACGGATTTGATGGGCCAATGGGTAATACTACTTTTCCATAAACCTCGTTTAAAACTTCAGCAATGGAAACATATATGGCACTCGCTCCACAAAAGATTCCTACCAATCCTGCTGTTCTTAAAATTATGGGAGTACCGGTAGTACCCGCTTCCCAGAAATTGTGAGCAGCAAGCAACCAAAAGAGAATGACCAAGGATAGGAATATGGTTTGAAGACCTCGATTCAGTTTTAACGTTGCAATAAACATAAAAGCGGTAAAAAGCCCCCACATAAAAAGGTAGGCTCCAAAGGCGTTGTTGGATGGTTTAATTGACCACCATCCCATATCCGGCAGTACCAATAAGAATACCAAGGTTAACCAGAAGGACCCAAAAGAGCAAAAGGCTGTAGTACCAAAGGTATTCCCTTTCTTGAATTCCATAATTCCGGCAATAACCTGAGCCAGGCCTCCATAAAAGATACCCATGGCAAGGATCATGGTTCCTAAACCATAAAGGCCAGTGTTATGCAAATTTAACAAAACTGTAGTCATGCCGAATGCCATTAAGCCGAGAGGCCCAGGGTTGGATAGTCTTTCACTCATTATTTTACTCCTTTCTCTTTATATAGCATTCTTTCACAAGATTTTAAACTATTTAAATTATTAACGTTTTCGACTCATATGCAAGTATCCATGAGGGCGAAAGTCAGGTTCCATTGGCTGTGGCCCTGAGTTGCAAGCTACGATATCTTAATTCTACTCAAATCCTCTCTGCTACCAACTTCTCGACTACACTTGGATCGGCTAAGGTAGTGGTATCCCCAAGTTCATCTATGTCTCCAGAGGCAATCTTCTTTAAGATCCGGCGCATGATCTTTCCACTTCTCGTCTTGGGCAAGCCATCCGCCCACTGAAGCTTCTCTGGTGATGCGATAGGCCCGATCTCTGTCCTGACATGTTTCACAAGTTCCTTCTTTAATTCATCTGATTTCTCTACACCGCTATTCAAGGTAACAAAGGCATAGATAGAGGTTCCTTTTATTTCGTGTGGATAACCTACTACAGCGGCCTCAGCGACCTTAGGATGGGAAACAAGGGCGCTTTCTATTTCTGCTGTGCCCATCCTGTGGCCTGAAACATTGATAACATCATCTATGCGACCTGTAATCCAGTAGTAACCATCTTTATCCCTTTGTGCACCGTCTCCGGCTGTGTATTTTCCTGGAAACTGGACAAAATAGGTCTCCCTGAATCTTTCCTGGTCACCATAAACCCCTCTCATTAATCCCGGCCATGGTCTCTTAATACAAAGAGCGCCCGAACACGGTCCCTCGAGTTCATTTCCATCATCGTCCACGATACATGGCTCTACTCCGAAGAAAGGTAAGGTGACAGAACCTGGCTTAATGCCCATAGCACCAGGAAGAGGCGATATAAGTATCCCCCCGGTCTCGGTCTGCCACCATGTATCCACTATGGGACATTTGCCCTTACCAATAGTGTTGTAATACCACATCCAGGCCTCAGGATTGATGGGTTCGCCAACGCTTCCGAGGAGCTCTAGAGAGCTAATATCGTGCTTTTTTGCCCATTCATCTCCTTCTTTTGCAATAGCCCTTATAGCAGTGGGGGCCGTGTAAAAGAGGTTAACCTTGTATTTTTCAACAACATCCCAAAATCTTCCTGGATCTGGATACGTGGGTACCCCTTCAAAGATGATAGAGGTTGCACCATTACAGAGTGGTCCGTAAACTATATAAGAATGGCCTGTAACCCAGCCAATGTCAGCTGTACACCAAAAGATATCCTCTTCGTGATAGTCGAAAATGAGCTTGTGGGTTACGGCGACAAATACGAGATAGCCGCCAGTGGTATGCAATACCCCCTTTGGTTTTCCGGTTGAGCCAGAGGTGTAAAGAATGAAAAGAGGATCTTCTGCATCCATCTCCTCGGGCGGGCAATTGACATCTACCTTTGCCATTTCATCATGATACCAGGTATCTACAGTATCGTTCCAGTTTACTTCAACATTGGCCCTTTTAACGACAATATTTGTCTCAACACTTGGACATTCTTTCAGTGCTTCATCGGCATTGTTTTTGGTGGGGACTGCCTTGGCACCTCTGAAGGAGCCGTCACAGGATATCAGAACTTTTGCTTCACAGTCCTGGAGCCTATCACGAAGAGAGTCCGAAGAAAATCCACCAAAGACTACGCTATGGATAGCGCCGACTCGAGTACAGGCCAACATGGCAATAGCAAGTTCTGGAATCATTGGTAAGTAAATAGATACCCTGTCACCCTTTCTGACCCCTTTTGCCTTCAAGACATTGGCAAACTTGCACACCTCCTCATGAAGCTCTTTGTAGGTGAACTTCCTGCTATCTGATGGATCATTGCCCTCAAAAATAATGGCGGTTTTGTCAGCCCTTTTTTCAAGGTGCCTGTCAAGGCAGTTGTATGAGACATTCAGCCTTCCATTTATGAACCATTTGTGCTCAGGGGATTTGCTCCAATCATAATGACAAACCTGATCCCATTTTTTAAACCAGGCTACATATTCTTCAGCTATATCACCCCAAAATCCTTCTGGATCGTCCATGGAGCGCTGCCACATCTCTTTGTATTTCTCCATACTATTTACATAAGCCCTCTTTTTCCATTCATCAGGTACAGGAAAGATTTTTTCCTCTTGAGATACCTCTTTTTCCATATCCTTAACCTCCTTTTATTAATTACCTTTTCCTATGTTTCACTCTTGCATTAGGGTTAAAATCATCTCCCAGGAAGAAATATTTGATACAATCCGCTTAAAGCCGACTTTATTATAAAGGGAAATTGCCACATGGTTTTTCCTTTCCACGGTCAGCCAGATAGTGGACAGATTTTCCTGCCTTGCCCAGTCTATGACATAAAGGGTTATGGCAGTACCAATGCCCTGCCTTTGAAAATCCTGATGAATAAAGATAAAGTACTCAGCCCAGTTTACCGGCATAGAGAAAAGGCTGGCATGTCCGATTACACTATCTCTGTGTATGGCCAGCAGATTTGTTCCCCGGCTAATAATATCCTGAACCCATTGGTGTCTTTGGTCTTTATCGAGTGGGGGAAGACCCTGTACAGAACCAAGGGGGTCATAGGTATCATACATGAGGATTAATGATGTAAAATACCTCTCTTCATAAGGGGTTATTGTAACAAGATGGCCCTTTTCGCTCTTTATCGTCTTTTTGGATGAAAAAAATCTCATGTTTTGCATTAGACAGATCCTCACCCCTCTGCTTGCCCCCAGGAGTGATTTTATGACCTGCCCTATGAGCGTTCAAGTTTTTTCTTACAGGGAATGATAAATACAGGAAATGGGCTATGCCGCAGGACCTTTTCGGCAACGCTTCCGAAAATGACATGTTCTATTCCTGTTCTGCCATGCGTTCCCATAACAATAATATCCGCCTTTTCCTGCTTTGCAAATTTGACTATTTCATCGTCTTCCCTGCCGGATTTGGTAATGATTTCAACTGGAACCCCGTTGTCTATCCTTTTTACATAGTGTTCCTTGTAGTTATCATCCAGGTTTTCTTTAAGCTCTTTATGCATCTTTTCTACGGTATCCTTGGATATACAGCTCTCTGCAAATGCCTGATAGGGGTTTTCAGGTATCACATGTAGGATATAGAGACGGCCCTTATCCCTTTTCGCAATACCATAGGCAAACTCAAAGGCATAATCTGCGTTTTCAGAAAAATCTGCACAAAAAACCACCTTTCTATATTTTGGATATCTCATCATTGTGCGTCCTCCTTTTACTTAGACGTTCCCAAATGTCTACCCGCCCAAGGCAGTAACTCATAGGTTTTTTAGTGGCCTTGGGCACCACACCCTAACCCACATAGGTAACATTGAAACCTGAGGAGTTGAGCTCTTTGGCTATCGGTTCAGCATCTTTGCTCTCTACTCGTAGGACTATCAGCCAATCCCTCTCCTCAGGTTCCTTGAGGCTCATCAAACTCAGCAGTACCGCCTTATGCTTATCGAGGATTTGCATTATCCTCTGCATGTTCCCAAATTCATCAGACGCGCTTATGGTGATTCTCTTGCCCTTTTTTGTTACCCCCAGGACCCTTGTCATAAGCCTCACAATATCTGATTCGGTGACAACGCCAACGAGTCTGCCTTCTTCCACTACTGGAAAGCCACCATAGCCCATTTCTTGTCCCAATTGCAAAGCCTCTTCAGGCGGCATATCAGGAGAGATGGTATAGGGCTTCTTGACCATGATATCCTTGACGGTCATCTTGGCCAGAAGGTAGTGCAGCTCATGGATGCTCAAGGCTGTAGCAGGCGAAGGGGATGCCTCTAAAAGCATGCGCTCGGTGACCAGGCCTACCAGTTTGTCCTTTTTCATCACCGGCAGTCTTCTGATCCTATGGGCCTCCATTATCTTTCTGGCATCGTGGAGTGAGGTATTCTCGTCAACAGCCACCACATTGGTACTCATGAAATCTCTTATTCTCATTTTTCCTCCTATTTCTATAACGTTTAAGGCATTCTGTCTTGATAGATTATCTCAGTTACAGAAACGGTTTGTGCTGCTTTGACGTTTCATTACCCATGCGAGGTGGGATAAGAGTAAACTCAGATTTATTCTTTCCTTTAGAATTTAGTGACTTAGAGAGCCAAGTTCAATCAGGTACTTTACTCAAAAACAAAAAGACCACACCCATTTTCGAATGGGTGTGGTTATATTTTGTACCTATTCCCTATCGCCTTAGGGAGAAATACCTAGTTAACAGTGAACAGAGAGGCCCTTGAAATTACCATATGTCATCAATTCTCCTCAACTGGAAGCCAGATGGTAAAAGTACTTCCACGGCCAACCTCGCTCTGAACCCTAATTGTTCCGCCGTGTCTCTGTATGATCCCCAATGAGACTGCGAGACCGAGTCCGGTACCCTTGCCTACCTCTTTTGTGGTAAAAAAGGGTTCGAACAATTTGTCAAGATTCTCCTGTGGTATACCACAACCGGTGTCAGTAATGGCAATCTCAACACCCTTTTGACCAGTATCGCTTGCAGATAAGCTGATACCGGTAGATACCGTGATATTGCCACCAGGTTCAGTAGCATCAAGGGCGTTTATAATTAGATTCACCAACACACTTTGGAACTGACTGCGGTCCAGGGTAAGCATGGGTAAGTTTTCTCCTGGATTAAACTCTATGCTTACGCCTTTTACAAGTGCCTGGTTTTCCATTGTTGAAATCAGGGAGCGGATAAGCCGGTTTACCTCTGCTGGCTCTTGATCAAGCTCGGTTTGTCTGGAGAAATCGAGCAAGCCCTTGACAATCTCCTTGACCCGTACGGTAGATTCAGCTATTTTTTGAAGATGAGACAGATTCTTATCCCCTATACCTTTGTTTCGCAGCAGGATGCGGGTAAATGTGAGTATACCTGTGAGAGGGTTATTTATCTCGTGAGCAACCCCTGCTGCAAGCCTTCCAACGCTGGCCTGTTTTTCAGACTGAAGGAGCCGATCTTGGGCCTCTGCCCTCCTGCGACTCATAGCTGCAACCATATCCTTAAAGGTATTCTGTAGCACCCCTATCTCGCCCTTTGATATATGACCTATCTCCGGCGTGAGACTGCCCTCGGAAACCTGTTGGCTGGCTTTTACCAACCGGTGCACCGGATTCATGATCTTGTCTGCCAGGACGTATCCCAGCCCTATTGCCAATGCCATACCAGCCGCGATTATAAGTACCAGCACTGTGAGGGCCTTCCTTCGCATATCAACATACTTCTGCTCCAATACCCCGACATAGAGCATGCCCACTCTTTCACCAAAGATGTCCTCGATGGGTTCATAGGCGGTGATGTACCAGTCACTTACCACAAAGGCCCGATTCGTCCACCTCTTGCCCTGGCCAAGGACATACTCTTTTACCTCCTTTGACACCCTTGTTCCAATGGCTCGCTTTCCATCTGGGGTGAGGACATTTGTTGATATGCGGAGGTCATTGAAAAAGATGGTGGCCGTTCCTATACTGCGCTCTTTATATATCTCATGCTGAAAAACTGTATCCCTCACTGTGTCAACAATATCCGTGTTCCGGTTCAGAAGGACCCCTCCATAGATAACCCCGAGTAGCTCGCCATCCTCAAATACTGGTAGTGCTGCTGCAAGGGCCATTCCTGAGGTTTCCTCTTCCTCCTCTCTGGGGGCTGCCCTCGGCGTGGGGAGGAGTCTTATTCTTGCCCGATCAGCAAGTTCATGACTTTCGGTTGAGAGAAATTCCCTGCCCAGAATAACCGTGCCTGATACAGGAACCATGCGATCAAATACCAATCCTGCGATAGGATTATCAATTTCCACCGTTTTACACCGTAGTGAACTTTTTCCAACTCCACACAGTGTGTCACCTTCTTTTCTCACTACACCCACAAAGTCCAGCTCACCACGTCGTGCGACAGTTTCCAGCCTGGAAATGATTCCTGGAATCTCCCTCTCTTGAAGGGCAGCACGGAATGCGGGTTCCAGAGATGTAATGGTAAGGGGGCATATGATAGCCTTTATGCGTGCCAGGTATATCTCACGGGCGGCATTCAGGTCTAACCTGACGCGGTTTGTCGCCTCGCTGAGTACGCCCTTGTAAAGGAGCTGGCCACCAATGAATAGAGAGACAGCACCCACAAGGATGGAAACCCCTAAGAAACTTGCTATGAGCTTGGATCTGGTTGAGTAAAACATATTTGAAAGTGCCTAAAGTGAGCTAAAACGCCTAAACTCCCTAAAATTAAGGCAAAAGCAATTCATAAAACCCAATCCCTAACTTTGAGTGGCTGAAGTGAGCTCACGTAAACTACGAGGCAGTCTGAACTTTCAGAAAAATAAGCATCCGCCTCTGGGCTCGTGTAAGGCGGCCGATCTGATCCTCTATCCACCGAACATCACCGGTCACGATGGCAAGCTTCTCTGGCCTAGTGAGATCATATTCACTTAGGGCATCTACCGCATGTTCGAGAAGGCTCGTGAAGAATTCATCATCGGATTCGGCCCGATCCAGAACCTTGATCATCTCCTCCTTGTGAATCAATGCCTGTTCCTCAGTTTCCGGGGCCATACCAAGTGCTCGGGCCACGGCCTCGAGAAGTTCTTCAGGCTCAAATGGCTTTTCTATGTATTGTGCTGCCCCGAGTTGCATGGCCTGGACCGCTGATCGGACCGATCCGTAACCGGTGATGATAATCACAGGCAGGGATGGATGGACCCTCTTAACGTCCCTCAGAACCTTCATGCCGCCAATGTCTGGCATGCGGATGTCAGTGAGGACAACGTCATATTTTCTCTCGATGGCCCAGTCGAGCCCCTCACGTCCACTCAGCGAGACATCTACCTCGTAATTCTCATCGGTAAGTAACTGACTCACACTATCTAACACGATCTGTTCGTCATCAATCACCAGGGCTTTCTTCTTTTCCATAGCGTTCCTCCTTTTCAATAGCCTGACGAACTGTTTCGACAAGTTCGTCAGGCTCAAATGGTTTGGCAATAAAAGTGGCGGCACCCATTTTGATGGCCTCGTTAATGGTCTCTGCTGTATAATAACCGCTCATGACAATCATGGGTATATCAGGCCACTGTTCCTTGATCTTTTCCATAAGATACATTCCATCACGCTTGGGCATCTTTACATCTATGAGCAAGAGAGCAAAGTCTTCATTCTTCATCGCCTCCAGGGCCTTATCCGCACTGGGGACAAGTACGGGCTCAAAGCCCTCGAGCTCAAATACCGCCTGGCAGCTCTCAAGGACAATGTCTTCGTCATCTACAACGAGTATTTTCTTGGTATTCATTTTTATAACCTGCTGAGCCACAGATTTACGCTGATTATCGCGGATAGTTTTCTTTTATCATCATATGCAAATAAAACTTCTAAGAATTATGTGTGATTTCCCTTTATTTGAATTTATCTGTATCCATCTGTGTGAATCTGTGGCTGAATAGTCACTTCATTGTCAATAAAGAAATCCGTCCCGTTTTGTCAGTGTACCATATTTCTGGGCAACAAAAAATATGCCAAGGTCGAAGATACGTATTGTTTTATTAATAGCCTCTATGGCCTGCAGATGATCCATGGGCGTAAGAAAGGCCGCCTGGGAATCCGCATAAAGCCACATCTGCCTTCTCATCATAGAGAGGGCATAGATAGCTTCAGGGCAGGGAATGCCTTCATTATATCTATCTTCGGCATATTGGGTAAAATACTCATACAGATCTCTGCTTGGTTTTTGGCTAAAATATACCCGGCTCAGGTTCTTGTAAAATCTTACGGCCTGCAGGACACACTCTTCCTCTGGGATTAGGTGGTATGATGGTGTCCTGTTATTTGTCCTTACCGTTTTGCACCATTGTTGGGAAATCTCTTGTGCATGGCTTTCGGTAATCTCGATCAACTTGTCTGCAAATACCTTCATAGTACTGCCCTTTTTCTAGTTAGAGGTAATCCGGCTCCCGGTGCTTTCTTGCCTCTGCCCTCGTGTGCGGCGTGTTTTTTCAGCCACCTTAAGTCGGACTAATGACCGACGAAGTGCAGCCTCAGCTGCAGCGGTTTCTGTCTCGGACAATGGGGCTTTCATGATTTCTCCCGCCCGGCGTTTGGCCTCCTGTACACGGACTAGGTCTATTTCCTCAGCACGTTCACACGCATCAGCCAAGATGATCACCTTATCGGGACGCACTTCCAGAAAACCCCCACTCACTGCCATATAGGACTCCTCGTTATCCTTTTTGATAATCAACTCTCCGGGCTGGAGCATAGTCATCAGAGGAGCATGATGGGGAAGTATTCCCAGTTGTCCCTCCGTCCCCCAAGCAACCACCATATTAACATCATCGGAGTAAACCATTCTTTCTGCGGTAACAAGCTCAAGCCTGAATGTAGCCACTATACC
>Ga0209636_10005428_pt1 | contig 13020 bp, 9 predicted proteins | sample DeeMarSWOR152_54_FD_187464 | JGI IMG/M metagenome (GOLD analysis project Ga0209636, IMG submission 187464) | Marine sediment microbial communities from White Oak River estuary, North Carolina - WOR-1-52-54 (SPAdes) (version 2) | ecosystem: Environmental > Aquatic > Marine > Intertidal zone >...
GAGGTTGGGGGTTCGAGACCCCTCGCTCACCCCATCTTAATCCCTGTAATTTCAGTTATTTCCTTTAAGCTCCTTTAAGCAGAATTACGTGGATACAGGAACGATCTGTGACACAGCTGTAATATTTCTATCAATTCTTGAAAGAGAATCTGTATGCAACAGAAAATGTGGAAAAAAAGGAGACGCCGAAGCGTCTCCTTTTCTGTTTATTATTTGGGTTTAATTTAGAATTCGAACTTTGCTCCTAATCTGATTATCCTGGGGTCCTGAATTGAGGCCATCTCGCCAAAAGGTCTGAGAGGATTGCTGGATAGTGTTTCAACTTCAAGAGCTCTGTTTCCATTAAAGATATTGAACCCATCAGCAAAAAAGCCAAAGGAGATGGTGTTAATCCTGAACATCTTTTCCAGCCTCAAATCCAGAATATAAAGATCGGGAAGTCCTCTTGAACCTCTTTCTTCCGCATAGATCGTTACATCGCCCTGGTTGAGATCAACTTCAAGATCTACACTGTTAATTTCTCTTGTGTATCTCTGACCGGAAAGATATCGGAAATAACCACTGAGATTTATTCCCCAAGGACCTTTCAGAGAGCTCTGCAGCTTGAACTGATGTCGTCTTTCAAAAGGAAATCTACCGACGGCATTGGTGTGTTCATTGGGATCATCGAAGTAGCCTCTTCCACCCCAGCTGTCGTCAAAATCGGTTCCGATCAGCCCTCTAGATTTCTGCCAAACATAGGAGGCCATAAGAGCCCATCCTCTGGAAAACCTCTTATTAAGAATCACCTCTATCCCTTCGTAATCTCTTTCAGCTCCTGGGGGGTTCAATGTATAAAGCTCGGCTGGAACGGTCTCCTTCTGGTTCCAGAAAGTCTGAGTGCTGTTATCAAAGGAATCTGTTACAGTTACTTTTTCCCAGTTCTTGCTCCAGTCAAGTGTGCCGTCTTCCATCAGGGCATCTATATCAAGCTCGCTTGCATTAACATCTTCGATCAGATCCCTATCCCATTTTCTTATGTATCGGACACTGAGTGAGAGGTCCTCAATGATTTCCCTTTCAATACCGATTGTAAACTCATCAACATAGGGGTTCTTGAGGTCGTAGTCTTTATAACCCATCTGGGTTGCTCCTGGGATATACAGATAAAACGGGGAGTTAGCTCTCGTTCCATCAGGGAGGAGATAATCATAGGCAATGACAAAATCATTGGGATTATTATAGGTAAACCACTGGGTTATGTTTGCAGCATAGTAACGAGAGAAGCTGGCTTTAAGAAACGTGTTCTTTTCTCCTGTTATATCAAAAACAGCGCCTAATCTGGGAGCAACTGTCGTCCACTTCAATGGCGTCAGAGTTTCTGTCACACTTCTATTGTAGGTTAATCCGTAGATTGACTGTTCCCCCTCATCTTCATTCTGTCGGGGAATGATTCCTCTCTGATGTTCGAATCTTAATCCGGCATTAAGCGTGAGTCTTTTTCCAACCGACCAGAAATCTTGGATATAGCCTGCAATATTCATGAGATTCTCGTATCTATCCATCGGTGCATAGTATATTCCGTAGAAAGGTACTCCATCAAAATTCATAACGTACCACATGCCATTTCTTGGGTCTGTATAGTATCTTCTGCCCCAGTAGCTCCAAGAATAGGTAAACTCTGCACCGATTTTCCATTCATGGGAGCCTGCAAGATCATCGACAAAATATGTTACATCTGTATTAATCTGAAGTCTGTCTCTGCCGTTGAGGTCATCGAGTCCCTGTCCTCCTGAAGATGTATTAGTCAAAAAGTCAACTGTTTGTGGTTTTCCGGTCTTTTGAAGAAGATCGAAGGTTGAGTTTACATAACCGATCTTTACATTCGTATAGAAATTACTTCCGAAGAATCTTGTCCAGTGCAGGTTGAAGACATGGGTGGGTGTTTTCTGTTCCAGAGTCGTATCTTCAGTCATAAATCTGGATGCGGCTCTATGATGTCTTCTTATGTCAGAGTAGTTGTAGGATAATACAAACTTGTTGTGCTGATTCGGCCGGTAGCTCAGTTTGAGATAGGGATAAGGTCTTGAATCATCAACAGGCACATCTTCCTTATCATAAGGATAACCGGAGACATATTGTTCTCTTTTATTATAGCTTGCGTTAGCGAAGAACCAGAGTTTATCCTTGATGATGGGGCCGCCTAAGGTAATACTGGGTTCCACTTCATACTTGTAACCGCTTAGCCTGCCTTCCAAAGGCGTGCCTTCTGTATTATCGGACTGAAGTTTCTCCTGCCTGTAATAAACTGTGGCGGAACCGCTGAGCTTGTTTCCACCTGACCTTGTGACAACGTTAACAACAGCTCCTCTTACGCCTCCGAATTCAGCTGGAAGACCTCCCGTCTGAACTGAAATCTCTTCCATGATATCCATACCGAAGAATACAGCCTGCGTTCCAACTGTGGGATCACCAAGGTTAACTCCATCAAGATTATAGGTGTTGTCTCTTTCTGAACCACCATGAGCAGTATCGGAAGTTATGCCTGGAGTCATGTTGAAGAAAACTCCTAAATCTCTCGCAGCAGGTATAGAGGTCAGGAATTCTGTGTCAAGATTTGTGGCCTTTGTTGTTTTCTGTGTGTCGATAGTCGGGGCTTTTCCAATAACCGTAATTGTCGTCTCAATAGTTTTGATCTCCATGATAATATCAAGGGCTGTTGTCTGACCGACGCCCACCTTTATTCCTTTTCGTACAAGAGTGTTAAATCCGTCCAACTCGAAAATGATCTCATAAATTCCTGGTGGAAGTGATGGAAAACGATAAATACCTTGTTCATTGGTGACTGTGGACATTTGAGACATCACGAGTGCTGGGGACTTGATTGTAACGCTAACCCCCGGTAAAACTAAATCTTCAGAGTCCTTTACTATCCCATTTATGTTTCCAGTTTGAGAAAGCTGAGCAAATCCTACTGACGTACTCAGGAGTAAAGCAAAAACCCAAATAAAAGATTTTTTCATCATGTAAAACCTCATATTCATTTTTCTCCTCTAATTCACTCTTTCCTTTTTCAGGAAATACTAATGAATTGATTTCTTTAGTGTCATCGTTTTGTACTTTTCTAGGCACTGAAAGAAATTGACCCAAATCCCCGGAGTGAAAAATCCTCTTTTCTCTACAAAGTTGAACTCCTTATTCACTCCTGCCAATAACCTTTGATCATAATCGTTGTCCCTGTATATTACCTCCTTGATTCTAATTGAACTTTATATAACCTATCATTAATATAAATACTATAGAATTAGTATAGCTTTGTCAAGTATCTTTCTTGGGTTTTCAACTTTCCGATAAAACTTCGAACTACAAGTTACCTGGGCTTTTTTATAAGCTTAATCTCAATATAACCACCGTGCTCAGCGAAATATTTGACTTCTTCATTCATCTTTCCCCTTTTAAATTATGCAAACCGCGAAAATTGCTGTAATTGTTGTATTTGAGTTCTTATGCTGCAGTGTTGGATAAAGGTTTTAAATTTATTAAATCCCTTACCCATTTTTATATGGAGAATTATTTTAAAAATAAAACACCATTTATTTTGATAATCTGAAATCTTATCAAAGGTAATTTATATAACTTCATTCCTTATCAAAATATATTTGGCATTTCTTTGATAATATGGTAATTGGGATGCATGGTTAAAATATTTCATTCGTGGAGTTGCAGAACAATCAAAATTTGCTGAAAAAACTGGATATAAAATTTTAGATTGGAATTCTTAAAGAAGTGTCTGGTCGTAAACGAAGTCGAATCTATTGTGCTGAAGAACTGCTTATTATCCTTGCGGAAGGATAAGGGTGAATAAATCTTCTTTCGGCAGTCAGGCCTCCTGCATCTTTTTTTTGCCCACAAGGGCCATCGGTTCTGTTGGCCGTCCCTTGATTATTAATTTTCTTTCTTTGTTCACTCTCTGTCTCTCTAATAAAGACTACCTTTCTTTTCAGATCTCTAAAAACTGCTTTTAATGCAGAGATGTATCTACGTAATCTGAGCCAATGGTTGTAATTGTTGGATTTGGGAAGAAATACTGCAGTGTTGAATACGTGTGTCTCAACTTGAAACAAAACATACGGAACCCCCTGTTAAGCAGGTAGGTACCGAAGAAATTGAGGACAGTCCTTTTTCTTGTTCATTAACTTCCAATGAGTTCTTGAATTTCTAGGGGTTCGGGCTTGTTGGGATCACGATCCAAGGAATGTGCTTTTTGCTTGCACATAGAAACACAAACTCCACATCCCATGCAGATGTCGGTATCCACAACAGCTTTATTATGACTCACTGATATGGCTTTGAACTGACATGAGTCCACGCAGTCGCCACAGCCCGTGCATCGCTTCAAATCCACATGGCTTATGTAACCGGAAGAAATCAGCATCGGGACACCGTTGCGGTGGGCTTGCATGGCTCCACAGCAGCATGCACAGCAATTGCATATGGCGTAGAAGCGGCCCAACATCGCATCTTTAAAGAAAGCATGATGTACATGACCGCGCTCATGTTCAGCCTGAAGTATCTCCATTGCTTCGTCCGAATTAACCCAGCGGGAACGATGGGAGTGGTGCTCAGCGACAAAGCTGGTGAAAGGTTCACCAACAATGAGACATACATCCAATGGCTGGCAAGGATCAGGGCGTGAAGCACGGCAGGGGCATTCAAGAGCAACAATATGGTCGGGGTTGTGCAGTATGATGTCTCTGGCATGGGTATAAGGGATTACCTGTTCCGGGGTGGTCAAATCAACTTCTTCCTTCACAGTAACCAGTTTTTTAGCTGCTTCCAGTGTTAAAACTTTGCCATGATAGTTATCAGCAAAGGTGCCACTGTCAAGATTCTGCCAGGAGGGCGTCTTTCTTAACTCGCTTGAGGGATTGGCGGCCGCCCTGGACGAGAACAGCCGTTTCATTTTACGGACTAACGCCCTTAGGACTCGGTTCCTAGGAAGTTCCCCTGTCCCAATGCCTATATATAAGTAAGGCCAACGTGCATATACATAACCATGCAGCCAGTCGAAAAATGAGTAGCCTCTCATGTGGAGTGCTTCCCGGGTAAAGGATAGGGTTGAAGGCCGAAACAGGCGAGGTCTGAACTTAAGTTTCATTGTAAGCTTACTCTTTTTCCTATATTCTTTAGGAATTTGATTTTTGTGTGTGTTCCTCATTTTTAAAGTGTCACTAATGTTTCTGAACGAGAACAAATTGCTAATGCAATTAAAAGGAAATGAATTTCTTAACTCTTTTGGGTGTAAGTCCCCTCTCCTAATTCCGGATTATAATATTATAAAAAGTATAATAAAATTAACTCAAATGGTAGTGATTGTCAATGCCTCTATTTTCAGATATTTTCGATACTAGACTTGATTTTGAAATACTCGTATATGTTTTGATTTTTATTGTGGATATTGGAGTGGAGATTATCCAAACCGCTTGGCTCAATGGGGGGTCACGGGTGTCTTCGTGTAAATGGGCTTTTGGGACTAATATATACCTCGCCTCTTTTGAACTTCCGCTCAGCAATCCCCACAGCAAGATTTGACCGGAACCAGGTTAAAATCTGGACCAGGAACCGATAATTTTTTTTCTCAACCTATCCATATCAACAAAGAGGCGCAAATAAATTGTTTGCGCCTTTTTGTTGAAGATTATCTTTTTTTATTTTAAGGTGATGTCGTTATGACTAAATTCACGGAATCGCTTAAAGACAAATATAGGTCCAAATACTATAGGAATCCCTATAGATCAAAGAGACGAGATCTGTAAGCAGATTTATGACTTAGACGGCCTGCTGCATTTTCATTATGATAGAAAACACAATATTCTTGAAGTGCGTGATCTATATATTAAGAGAGCGAAATTAGAATGTCAGAGTAGAGATATATCTTTTGATCTAACTGAGATATCAAAAGAAGCGCTTGAATGGCTAAATAAGCTTTCCACAATCGATTTTGAGAGGGAACAACTTCTTGAAAAAGATATTAATGATTTTCAAACCTTATAATATATCAAAATTAAAAGCATGGATTGAAGAATTTAGAAAGAGACATATATTATCATGATTGAAGCGTATACTCGGTTGACAACACCAACAAGAAAACGATTAATGAGGAGAAATGAAAGTTTCAATATAAATATAGACTCCTCCTCCTCATGTGCCATTTGTGACAAAATTGATTAAAAAGAGCTGAAATTAGGGCAGTACGGTTGAAAGACACAAACAATAAAAACCAGGGGAAATTAAGAGAAAAAGGAGAGCTGGGAAGCAGGGATTCGTGACCTCTCGATATTTTAACTTGTTTTATATCAATAAATTGCGATCTAAGTCATTGAAAACGCAGAATTTTTTCTTTTCGTTTAGTTTGATATTTTTTGTATTTATTCTTATTTTTTGCCCTTAAATGGTCACAAAACGGGCACAAGCTTGCTAATGTCGTTAAATATAAAAATTATGCGCCATTTTTAAGTCTTAAGCACCATTTCTCATGAGCAGCAAAAAAGCGAAAAGAATAATAAAACCCAAGGTGAGAGCAGGGAAATTGTAAAGCTGTCAATTGTCATAACCTCCTTCCATGTGTAGCTTTGGATAACCTTAAATTATTATTACCATGATATAATGATTCACTCTAAAATATTGACCGATTCTTTTCTCTATGATATATGTAAATGGTAGTCAATCTGGGGGAAATGACATAATAAAAGAACCTATCAAATGCTTATAATGGAAAAAGATTTACTTCGCTCTTTTATTATTGAGTTGCGTTCTTGACTTTTAAAGACGATCAAAATGGAAAATAATCCAAGAGATTCAGGAATCGATATCATTGGGGATATTTTTTGGGGTGAACATTTCTGTCAGTTTTATCATACAAAAGAAGATCTGATCGAAGTTTTGGTTCCATATTTTATGGCAGGTTTAAAGAACAATGAATATTGTATGTGGGTGACATCAGAACCCTTAAATACCGAAGAGGCAAAAAAAGCTTTAAAAAGGAAACTAAAAAACTTAGATGAGTTTATTAGAAACGGCCAGATAGAAATAATTGACTATCGTCAGTGGTACACTAAGTCAGGAAAATTCGATTCCGAACAGGTTTTAAACGGCTTCATCAAGAAAGAAAAACAGGCTATCAAAAAAGGATTTGATGGTCTCCGGCTCAGTGGGAATACTTTCTGGTTTGAGAAAAGAGATTGGGATGATTTCTCTGATTATGAAGCCGGAATCAACAGTGTTATAGGCAACCATCGGATGTTGGCCGTTTGTACGTATTGCCTGGATAAATGTACGGCGACAGAGATTATTGATGTTGTGAATAATCATCAATATGCGCTTATTAAACAGGAAAGCCAATGGGAGCTTATAGAAAGCTCTGAATATAAACAATTGCAAGAGGCACTAATTAGGGAACGCTATCATCTCGCGAAAGCCCAGGAAATAGCTCACATTGGAACTTGGGATTTAGATGTTAAAGCCAACAGACTTATCTGGACAGATGAGGTTTATCGTATATTTAAAGTGCCTATTGGCACCGAGCTCAAGTACGAAAGCTTTTTGGAATATGTTCATCCCGACGACCGCGAATATGTCCATAAAAAATGGAAAGCAGCTCTCAATAAGAAACCCTATGACATCGAACACCGTATTCTTGTCGACGGTGAAGTTAAATGGGTTAGGGAACAGGCTGAGCTGAAATATGACGAGAAGGGTCATGCTGTCCGCGGGATAGGTGCCGTTCAAGATATCACCGAGCGAAAAAAAACTGAAAATGCGCTAAAAGAGAGCGAAGCAACGGCAAGGGCCATCTTGAATGCTTCAAATGATGTGGCGGTGTTAGTTGATACTGAAGGAGTCGTACTTGATGCGAATGACGCCATGGCTCAAAGATTTAACAAAAGCGTGAAAGATCTAAGAGGTACACACGGTTGGGGTCTTGTTCCAAAAGATGTTGCTGAAAAAAGAAAACAATACTTCAATCAGGTGATTCAGTCAAAAAAACCTGTCTGCTTCGAAGACACAAGTCATGGAACCTGGTTTGACAATATTTTCTATCCTGTCCTTGATGTTCAGGGAAAAGTCACGAAAATTGCAATTCAAGCGCGTGACATTACCGAACGTAAACGCCAAGATCGGGAATTGACATTGAGGAACGAAATCGCCTATATCTTTTTAACTGAACCTGATGAGGGGATGTATAGTAAAGTCTTGGACGTCATTATAAAATCCCTTGAGAGCCGATATGGACTTTTTGGATATATTGATGAAAGAGGAGATCTGGTATTAGCATCTATGACCAAAGATATTTGGGACGAGTGCAAAATTCCAGATAAGACCATAGTGTTTCCTCGTGAGAAATGGGGAGGTATTTGGGGAAAAGCTCTCATAGAGAAAAAAACGCTCTTTTCTAACAACTCCATGAGCGTTCCAAATGGACATATTCCCATAGGTCGGGTCCTTGTTGTTCCCATCATCTTTAAAAAGAAAGTTATCGGACTTTTTGAGATTGCCAATAAGCCAATTGACTATGACGATATAGATCGAAATTTATTAGAGATCATTGCAGAAAAGATAGCACCTGTTCTTTATTCGAGATTACAGAGAGATACCCAGCGAAAGAAACGTCTGCGCGCTGAAGGAACGTTGAAAAATTTGCGCAGACAGTTGAAAACGAATGCTGGTTTTGCGGGTATTGTGACACAGGATCCAAAAATGCTTGAAATATTTGAAACCATCAAGGAGCTTGCTGAAGTCGATGTCCCTGTCATGATTCAAGGCGAGAGCGGCACTGGAAAAGAGTTGGTGGCCATGGCCATTCATAATGAGGGCCATCGAGCACACCAACCTTTCATAGCAATAAATTGCGGCGCACTGCCAGAAGGACTCCTTGAAAGCGAGCTGTTTGGGCATGTAAGAGGCGCCTTTACAGGTGCATTCCGTGATAAGAAAGGACGTTTTGAGCTTGCCAATAACGGCACTATTTTTTTGGATGAGATCGGAGATTTAAGCCCTGCACTCCAGGTCAAGCTTTTGCGTGTCCTTCAGGAAGGAACATTTGAACGCGTTGGCGATGAAAAAACCATAAGAGCTAATGTTCGTGTGATAAGTGCGACAAATAAAGATATCATGCGTGAGATTGAAGCGGGAAGATTCAGAAGTGATTTATTTTACCGGATGTGTGTCGTTCCCATAACCATACCTCCTCTCCGGGAACGACGCAATGATATTCCGCTCTTAATCGATCACATATTAAAACAGGCTTTGGATGAGCAAAAACAGAAAGATGTGAAAGTTTCACCTGAAGCCCTTGAGGTAATGATGGATTACAGCTGGCCTGGAAACGTTCGTGAGCTCCAGAATGTAATTCGGTATGCATTAGTCAAGTGTGGAAGAGGACTGATTTTGAAAGATCATTTACCTCCATCGACCTTAGAGCCGTATCCTAGAGAGAAATATATTAAAAAGAGAAAACGAAAACGAAAGCTCAATCTTGAAACTGTACGATGGACGCTACAAAAAGCCAAGGGCAATAAAACAGAAGCCGCCCGAAAACTAGGAGTGTCTCGCGCTACCCTCTATCGATTTCTGGACTCGATGAAAACTTCAGAAAAAAATAGGAACTTGTAATTTCTTACACCCAGATTTAACTCAATCTCATATTAACCATTTGATCAATCTGGATAGAGTTCCACACTTCAAGCATGCAACAAATGAATCTTCCCTTATTTTAATATCATCCTGATAATACTGAAATCCCTTGATTTCTTTAAATTGACGGCTATTACAGATAGGACATTCTTTTTCTTCTATCCAGAAAAAATGCGATTCGCATTGGCGACAAATCGCATCTAAATCTCGTTCAATTTCGTTAACAAACCAATCGTACTCGTGATGCTCAGGATTATCTTTTTTATCTTTATCTATATATTTTTTATATTCGATCACCTTTGGATGGCACCCTTCTTTTTCCAGATTCCTGCAATTCAGCATCAATCCTTTCATCTATCTATCACTTTGCAACTCCTTATATAAGTGAGAATAGGGCCGCTTTGAAAACCGTTTTTATTTCCTGCGTGAGAACTTCGTGGCAGTCGGGGTTTGACTCCGCCTTTTGTATTAAGTTAAGTTAAAAGCGACCCTGATTCTCAATCTGCCACAACTTCTTTTTATATCAATCCGTGATTATTCAAGATTTATGCCAACCTCACAAGGATTGAATTCATCAGGACATCTCTTCAGAAATAAAGATGTTAGAGGCCTTAAGTAAATAATAAAAGCCAGCTTGAGGTGTCTCATTTTAAATTTTAAATGAGACAATAAATGAAACAATGAGACACTCATGATAATTTCGCCATGTTATCTACTTGAGATTTGTAGCCGCGAATAATTAGATTGACTGCGGCGGTATTTCTCATTTCACATTGATGAAATCAGGTTCAAGCGAGCTTTTTATCTGTAAGGATCGCTTTTTTCTGGAAATCCCCAAATAGTCGGTAGAATTTAAATGAAACATTCTTTTGATCACTATCTTTTTGATAAATACTCCTATAAGTCTTTATATGAGAGCAGCGGCGATGAACTTGTATGGCATAAATTTTGCATAAATACAAAAGTGTTCTCATTTTTAATCAAAAACGAGGTGAATTTAACTAGAACAAAAGGGAACAATGCCTTTCATGAATGCAGGTTATCTTAGCAATGGCGGAAGAAAAATTTTCGAAAAATAAGGAAAACTTGAATAAAGTAGTACTCTCACCGAAAGAAGAAACACCAAAACGTTGGGGAAGGTGGATATTGGATGAAGAAAACTTATCCCTTTTTACAAATTATCACAACGATGAAAAACGCTATAGTTTACCTTTGGTTTTATTTAATAATCCAGAAGAAACTCTAGGCTGGATTACATCAATTCATGAAAAAACATGGACAACAAACCAAGATATCGGAGATCTGGTTGAGGCTTTGAATGATTTACTCAATTTGAAAAGCCACTTTGGCAGAAATGGGAATGGACATGACAACAGAGACATAGGATATAGAAGGCATTTTGTTCAACAAAGAATAAAGCTAAATAAAATGAAAATAATAAATAAGGAGGGCTGAGTATTATGCAAGAAATTAAATGCCCAATTTGCTGGGACAAGGATGTGAGGCAAATTGACTTAGTAGGAGTAGAAAATCAGGACATCTTCAGACCGTTAATGTTTTGCGATTTATGTGAGAAGTATTATTGGGGGGATACAAACGAAGTTGTGATGGGATTATCAACTTTCTGTGAGATATTTGATTCACGGCAAGAAATTTGTTACCTAGAGGAAGGAAATTCCAATTCGTCAAAAAAAATATGTCTTTCTAAGCGTAAGCTTCAAGAATTTGATTTATTATGCGGATTCTGTCCCCACAGGCTGTTACATTTGAAATCTGCAGTGATGAATATTGAGAGGCAAGTAATACAAAAATAAATGACATAAAACAAAAGCTTGTCATTTCTTATGGTTTTAGGCTCTCGAGGAATTTCCCCAACTGGTGATTGTCTCATACAAGCAAATCTAAAGAAATTAAGGCCCTACATCACAGAAAATTGTAAAACAATTCCTTTCCCTCTGGAAGAATGCAAACCCTATCCTGCCTGGAGTTGGGGATGCCAGGAAGAGGCTGGCTGGGTTGAAGCAGGAGGAATTTTCTGCTTAGATTGATCAGCCCATAAGGGAGTTAGAGGAAAGCTCCTCTAAATGGTTGCAATAATTTCTGTTGATTTTCTTAGCTTTGGAAGGAAGATTTAGTCACAAAGACCACGCATCTCTCTATAACTCACTGAAAAGAAAGAAGATATATAGACTGGCTGGGAAGCAGGGATTCGAACCCCGATTCCATGATCCAGAGTCATGTGTCCATATAGACCTCTCCCCTACTACGTGAATTTCGAATCCGCGGATATGAATTTTTACTCTGATCCCGAATCAGAGTCGTTAAGAGGAAAAGACTTCTTTATGCAAACTGTGCTAGTTCACGTATTAAAGGAGCTATGTTGAAATGTCTCAGGAAGGTTCTAAGTTCGGTACCTAGAGGGACCCCACCTATTGCTTCAAATGAAAAACCTACACTTTTATAAACGTTTATTAAGAGCAGAACTTGACATCTCAGTAATTCTACACTAAGATTAAATTGGTCTATTAATTAGTCTAAAAATGAACCAATTTGGAGGAAAAAGTGATTAATTTTTCTGATACAATTCCTGCAAGCAAAGCAAAAACTCACTTCTCTAAATTGCTTAAAAGGATTAGAGAACAACATGAATCATTCGCTATAACTCAAAGAGGAAAAATTGAAGGTGTATTGATGAGTATTGAAGAATACGAAAGCCTTATAGAAACTTTAGAAATATTAAGTGATAGAGAACTTATGAAAAGCATTGAGAGAGGTCTTATCGATGAAAAAACCGGCAGGCTATACTCTCATGATGAAGTCTTTAAAGAATAACAGGAATTGAATCATTGAAAAATTACATAATCAAATGCACTGCAGAGGCAAAAAAAAGAATTGAAAAGCTTGATCCTTCGATTAAGCAAATAATAAAAAAAGCCATAGAGTCTCTATCTTTAAATCCTTACAGAGGAAAACCGCTATTTTATGAACTAGCCGGATTATACTCTCTAAGAACCTCAGATTATAGAATTATCTATCGAGTAAGAGAAAAAGAACTTATTATCATTATCATTACTGTCGGGCACAGAAGAGAAATCTATAAAAAGCTGAAAGCTCTAATCGAAAAAGAACTCAAATGAACTTGAATAACAATTCTCCTAGAACAGGATTATCTTGGAAAATTCAGAATGATAGAAAGCTTTTTAAATTTAATATTTGAGGTTGTCCCAAAGTGACGGGATTAAATGAGAATCACAATAAGGAGCAGGGCAATATCTCCGCTCTAGTTCAGATTTTTCACGCCATTCCCTCACCGCCCTTCTCGGCACCTGCGTAACTCGCTGCGCTCAG
>Ga0209636_10005429_pt1 | contig 13018 bp, 11 predicted proteins | sample DeeMarSWOR152_54_FD_187464 | JGI IMG/M metagenome (GOLD analysis project Ga0209636, IMG submission 187464) | Marine sediment microbial communities from White Oak River estuary, North Carolina - WOR-1-52-54 (SPAdes) (version 2) | ecosystem: Environmental > Aquatic > Marine > Intertidal zone >...
GTCAGAGCACAAATACTTTGCCAGTACGGTTGGTTCTTACCTAGAGCAAGAAGTAATGAGAACAGACGCTTCAGCCACTGCCGTAGCCAGAAAAAAAGGAGAAGTCAAGACTCGAACCTATCAAGTCGCGCCCTTGAATATAGGTTATGAACATATCGAAGCCGTAGATATGCCGGGTAATGCCAACAGAATTGCCGAAGAAGCTGTGGAGCACTGTATGGCAGCTAAAGGTCCGATTGGTAAAAAAGATTTAATCCTCTCCCCCTCTCATTTAGCTTTAACCATACATGAGTCTGTTGGTCATGCAACCGAACTGGACCGGGCTTTAGGATTTGAGGCAGATTTTGCTGGAACGAGTTTTGTCACGCCGGACAAACTCAATAAATTAAAATACGGCTCTGAGATCGTGAACTTCATCTGTGATAGGAATCAACCTCATGGGCGGTCAACCGTAGGCTATGATGACGAAGGAGTTAAAACAGGGAAATATTATCTCATTAGAGACGGAGTGTTTGTTGGCTACAGCACCACCAGAGAATTTGCGCCCATGATCAGAGCAAAAGAAAGCCGAGCCTGTGCCTATGCCGATTCTTGGTCGAATGTCCCCATTCTTAGAATGGCCAACACCAGTTTACAGCCTGGCAAAAAAGGCTCTCCGACTTTAGATGAATTGATTGCCGACACCAAAGATGGAATTTTGATAGATGGAATGGGGAGCTTTAGTATTGACCATCAAAGAAACAATTTCCAATTCGGAGGAGATGCCTTCTGGGAAATTAAAAACGGTATAAAGACAAGAATGCTCAAAGAAGTCACTTACCAGGCCATTACCACCGAATTCTGGAATTCATGTGATGCGGTATGCGGTCCCGAATACTGGGAACAGCAAGGCGTGAACAGTTGCGGAAAAGGTCAGCCCATGCAGCGAGGACAGATGACCCATGGCAGCGCCTGGGCAAGGTTTAGGAATATCCGTGTTGGAGGTGCGCAAAAATGATTTTAAATAAAGAAGAAGCAAAGAAAATATTAGAGAAGGTCCTGAAATTTAGTAAGGCAGATTCAGCTCAGGTTGGTCTTTCAGGAGGCAATGAACAATTGGTGAGATATGCCAATAATATGGTTTTCACCAATCTATCTAAATTAACTATGAATCTAAATGTCTCAGTGGCTTTTGAAAATAAAAAAGGCAGTTCTTCCAGCAATCAGTTTGATAAGGACTCATTAAGAAAATGCGTTCAAAAAGCAGAACAAATTGCCCAATATGCTCCTCCTGACCCTGAATTCATGCCCCCTTTAGAGCCTCAAGAATATAAAGAAATCAAAGCCTTTTTCAAAGACACAGCAGAATTGGGTCCCAAAGAGAAGACAAAAACAGTCATAGATATCATTGAACATGGCCAGAAAAAAGAGATGAATTTATTCGGGACGTTCTCCAATTCAGCTTCCTTTTTTGCTGTAGCGAACTCAAAAGGTCTTTTTGGTTATCATAAATATACCTCGGCTAACTGCACCACCACAGCGCGAACCGAGGATGGAACAGGTTCATTCAGAGCTACCAAGGATAATCGGGACATCAAGAAATTAGATGCTGTTAAAGTGGGAAAAGAAGCCATTGAGAGAGCCTTAAGATCTAGAAATCCCAAGGAGATAGAGCCCGGTGACTACACTGTTGTTTTTGAACCTGAAGCCTTGGCGGATTTAGTGCTCTTTATGTATTTTTTTATAGATGCCAGAGCAGCGGATGAGGGAAGAAGCTTTATGTCTACTAAAGATGGAAAAAGCAAACTAGGAACCAAAGTCTTTGGAGAAAATGTGACCGTGAAGTCCATTCCAGACCATCCTGATTTGCTTGCCTTTCCTTTTGATGAGGAAGGTATTCCCTCTCAAGAGATAACTTGGATTGATAAAGGTGTGGTTAAGAATTTGTACTATTCAAGATATTGGGCCAAGAAAAAAGGGGAAAAGCCGAGCTCATTCACCGGGGGCATTGTTATGGAAGGCGGAAAAGCAACCAGGGAAGAGTTGATTAAATCGGTCAAGAAGGGAATTTATGTTCCTCGATTATGGTATATCAGAGAGGTCAACCCAATGACTCTTCTCTTGACCGGCTTGACTCGAGATGGTGTTTTTTTGATCAAAGATGGCCAATTGAAACATCCTCTGTTCAATCTAAGATTTAATGAAAGCCTAGATACAGTCTTAAATAATATCACCATGATGACCAAACCAGAAATCGCCATCGGTAGTGAGTTTAATATGCCGATTCTTATTCCAGGAGCTAAGGTGGAAAATTTCACTTTTAGCAGCATAGCTCCTTCTGTTTGATAAAAAGAAAGAAGGCCTACAAAGGATTTCCAATAATCCAGTGTTAAAATCCTATTGAACTGTTCAAAATTTCTTGGTTAATTTGGCCACGAAAAACCCAAGGACAAATCCGATAAAAATGAGGAAAGACATAAAAATAATACGGGACATACTAATTTTCCAGAAAAACAGCTGCAGGGTAACAATCTGAGTGTTTTGGAGAAACACAATTAAAGCCAGAACAAGCAAAATTAAAATTATAATGGTTTTCGCTTTCATAATTCCTCCTTAACAATCAATCAATTTTAATATCATCAGAGTAAAAATCCAAACATCTCTATTTACATCCATCTTTTTCTTTTAAAGAAACTCACCATGACAATTGCAATGACAGCTATGACTCCCCAAACCATAAAATATGCCCAACGCCATTCGAGCTCAGGCATGAATTTAAAATTCATCCCATAAATCCCGGCGATGAAAGTTAAGGGGATAAATATGGTGGCGATTATTGTCAGCACCTTCATAATTTCGTTCATTCGATTACTTATACTGGAGAGATAGGTGTCATGCATCCCGGAAAGCATGTCCCGAAAGGTTTCAACCGTATCAATCACCTGGATGGTGTGATCGTAAACATCGCGGAGATAAATACGGGAGGATTTATGGATGAGCGACGATTCAACCCTTTCGAGGCCGTTACTGACCTCCCTTAAAGGCCAAACGGATTTACGCAAGAATATCATTTCTCTCTTAAGTTTGTGGATTTCCTGCAGGGTCGCAGGCCTGGGGTCAGTTACTAATCTTTCTTCCATCTCTTCTATCTGATCTCCGAGTTTTTCTAAGATTGTGAAGTAATTGTCCACGATCATGTCCAGCAAAGAATAGGCCAGGTAATCAGCTTTCATCCTCCTGATGCGTCCTTTGTTATTCCTGATCCTCTCTCTTATGGGGTTGAAAATATCCCCTTCTTTCTCCTGGAATGAAACAACGAAATTTTCACCAAGAATTAAACTGACCTGCTCTCCCTTTATCTCATGTTCCTCTTCATCAAAATAAAGCATTTTTAGAACGACATAGAGGTAATGCCCGAAATCCTCTATCTTTGGCCGCTGTTCTGTATTCGCGATGTCTTCCATGATCAGAGGGTGTAGGTCAAAATGCTTCCCGATTTTCTCGATGATATCCACTTGATGAATTCCATCGATATTAATCCAGGTCACAGTAGGTGTAGATTTAAAGGGAAAACATTCTTCAACAGTTTTTACTTCTTTTTCTTGGTATTGAGTTTCATCAAAATCAATCAGTGAAATTTTGACTTTCTCATCCTTCCTCTCACCCACATAGACAGGAGTCCCAGGAGGAAGACCAATCTTTTTTCCCCTTTTTTTGATGAATTTATTGAAGGCAATCATATTTCCCTCCTCAATAATTGTTTCTTACATCAGATATTCTTTTTATCGGCCAAAGTTGTAGGTACCTTCAAAAGCTCCTTTAATACAGCGTGAGGGCCATAGACAACAAGTCTGTCATCTTTCTCTATTTTTTCTTTAGCCTTAGGAATAGGAATCCAATTATTTCCTCTCTCTATGCCCAGAACTAAAACACCTTTCTCGCTTAATTTACAATCTGACAATTTACCGCCGATTAAAGGAGAGTCTTCGCCTATGATTTTCTTGACAATCCCATAGCCTTCAAGGAAATGAAGCAAATCTTCGGTCGAAGCTTCCTCGAATACAGGCGATTTTATGAGCTTCTTTTCGATGAAGTTTTCCCATTTTTTCAGAAATTTCTTATAAGTTGCAAGCTTATATATCAGAAAGATCCCTACAATGAGAACTAAGACATTAATGGGAAGTTGGTATCCGCGGCTGGTGGCTAGAGAGGACGTTGCAGTAACAATGACTGTAACGACTCCTGCATTCCCCATTATCATGAGCCAAGTCATAATCTTTCGCCTTACAGGATGGTTTATGACTAATTCTGCTTCTTTGGTCGTAAAGCCTGTCCCTGAAAATGCTGATAGCGCCTGAAATCTCGCCTTTTTCTTTTCCAATCCTGTCATCATCAGAGCTATACCAGCTGCTCTTACAAAAAGGAAAGATATCAAAATCGCAAGCAGAGTTGGAAAAAGAAAATACAGGCTACTCATTTTAGGTACCTCCTCAGTTTTTTATCCTAAACTCATTTGTTATTAAAATACCATAGAAATCCAATCTAGCCAATAAACTTCCTTCTTCCCCGAAAATCTTTAAGGGAAAATATCTCCTTTGAGTTATTCTATTAATTTTGATATAGTATATATAAAACAATATGCGATCCCATATTTCAATTATTTCGTAGACTTATGTCTGAATACAAATCTCAAAAAAATTGCCAATACTTGGTTTTTACAGATCTTGATGGGACCCTTCTCGACCATGAAACTTATTCCTTTGAACCGGCCCTTCCTGCTCTCGAGGCCTTAAAAGAAAGACACATTCCTCCTATCATTTGCACCAGCAAAACAAGGGCTGAAATCGAAATGGTTCGAACGGAACTGCATAACACTCATCCTTTCATCTCTGAGAATGGGGGAGCCATATTTATTCCTAAGAACTATTTTTCATCAAAGTTTCCTTTCACTAAAGAAGAGTCTAATTATTTTATAATCGAGCTCGGAATTCCCTATTCCAAACTGAGAGAAGTTTTTCATCTAATAAAAAATCTGAAACCTGGAAAGATCAAAGGATTTGGTGACTTCTCCGCTCAGGAAGTCGCAGAACTTTGTGGCTTCTCCTTGCAGAAAGCCAATCTGGCAAAGAAAAGAGAATACGATGAACCTTTCATTCTAGAAAACGATACTGATCTAAAAAAAATTCAAGAGATAGCTAAGGATTCAAACCTCCATATCACACGAGGTGGACGTTTTTATCATCTTTTAGGAGACAATGATAAAGGAAAAGCCATCTTGCTTCTTAAAAAAATATATAAACAGAAATCCAAGCATCTCAAATCCATTGCCCTGGGGGATAGCCTCAATGACCTTCCCATGCTTGAGGTGGTGGATTATCCTGTCCTGGTGCAAAAACCTGATGGGAGCTACGATTCTTCAGTCATCCTTAAAAATTTAATCCTTGCTTCTGGGAGAGGACCCTCTGGTTGGTGCGATGCTGTATTTGAATTATTGAATAAACCGTTATAATATTTATAGAGCGTAAAAAGGAGGATAAAATGGCTGACTTTCATCAAACAGGCGTTGTGACGACTTTTCATCGTTATGGAAAAGCTGATATTGAGCGAATAGATAATGAATTAGCGGAATTTAATCGCCATCGTCCTATTGCTCTGGTGCTTCCTTCAACCTATGCAGAACTCGAAGCATCTGCTATTAAAGGGATTATTGAGGAAATAAAAAAAGTTCCCTACATTAATGAGATCGTTGTGACCATGGGAAGAACAAATAAAGAGCAGTACAAGAAAGCCAAAGATTTTTTTTCCTCGTTTCCCCAAAGGACTCGTGTCATCTGGAATACTGGTCCGAATATAGAAAAACTTTATAAAAGCCTAGAAGAGTTTGATCTATTCGTCGGCGAAGATGGTAAGGGCCGTTCCTGCTGGACGGCCTATGGATATATTCTGTCTCGAGAAGAGAGTAAAGTCATTGCCCTGCACGATTGCGATATAGTCAATTACTCCCGGGAACTTCTGGGGAGATTATGTTACCCTGTCGCCTCACCTAATATAGATTATGCTTTTTGTAAAGGGTATTATGCTCGAGTCACTGATCGGATGCATGGACGAGTTACGCGTCTTTTTGTCACTCCAATAATCAGGAGTATAGAAAAACTTCTAGGTCCTTTACCTCTCCTTGTTTACTTAGACAGTTTTCGTTATCCCTTAGCTGGAGAATTTTCTATGAGCGCTGATCTCAGTCGTATCAATCGCATTCCTGGCGACTGGGGAATTGAGGTGGAAACCTTATCAGAGGTTTTTCGCAATTGTTCTCTGAAAAGAATCTGCCAGGTTGAACTCTGCGAAACATACGAACACAAGCATCAACCTCTTTCAGCAGAAAATCCAAAGACAGGATTAATGAAGATGTCCATTGATATTGCTAAAGCCATCTTCAGAAATATCGCTATTGAAGGCTCTACTCTAAGCGATAGTCTTTTCAAAACCTTGGAAGTGACCTACCTGCGCACTGCTCAGGATACAATTAAGCGCTACCATGACGATGCAACTTTGAATGGACTCTCTTTTGACCGTCATCAGGAGACGGTTATGGTGGAAGCTTTTACCAACGCCATTAAGATTGCGGGAAAGGAATTTCTGGAAAATCCTCGTTACTCTCCCCTCATTCCTAACTGGAACCGGGTTACTTCCGCAATTCCTGATTTCTTAGAAAATTTGCAAACTGTGGTGGAAGAGGAAAATAGCTAGTCTATAAGGGGTCTAACATTTCTCATTTATGAAAGCTCAGAAAGGGATTCAGCTTTTATCTCTTAAATTTCATTACAGAATCAATATTTATAGGGTGTTGACTATAGCCTCGACAATCTCTTCAACAACTGAATCTGGAACTCCATCAGGGGCATCAGACTGTAATCTCATATCACACTGATCGTTCACATAATCTGCCACAACAAAATTCTGATCAACCGTCTGTACAATCTCGGTTGAGAAAAACTCCAATCCAACAATCTCATGGATAAGGTGTGTAATCCTCCGAAGCTCTCCAAATACAGTTTCCTCTTCAGGAGTGAGCCTTTGATAGACATGTGTCTGGTCATCCCAGAAGCAGGGAATGACCTTCCCACAGGCATAAAAGACTCTGAACCAACACCTCATTCCATAAAGCTCGCGAGGAACGATTAACTCCTGAACAAGGATCATTTGCCCTGGAGTTTGTTCTTGCGCCTGTCGAACATCGTCAATGGCATTGGCGCCGACAATCACACCTTCGCCACCACCCCCTCCCTCGACAGGCTTTATCACGAAGGGACGCCCCACTTTATCCAATATTTCATCATTACTTTCCTCATCGGGAGAAAGAAATAAAGAATGGGGAACATTCAGCTCTGCTTTCATGAACTCATAATGCAAGATGGCTTTGTTATTAGCCCGAGCTGCTTTTTGAGGGTCGTTTATTATCCTGCTCTGTTTTGCCCGATGGAAATTAATTATGGGCATAAAAGCAGGATCAGCGTCTGTCGCTCTATCTATGATGACTCGAAATTGAAGCTCTTCAGCTTCAATCTTAGCGATGCTCTCCGAGAGATTAGGGGGTGAAACACAATAACTTGTCTTCCCAGAGTTCTGGCAGACAGAGTCTAAGAGTCCGATGAACTTTTTATCATATTCCCATTCCCAGAGAATTCCTAGATCTCTTTCCATTCCTCTTCCTGTTGAATTGTATTCATACATTCTCACAAATCAGGAGAACGAACTTTGAGCTGACGACCAAGACCTGAATATTATAAAAAGATCAGCAGGGCAAAATCGGGTTTGCCAATTGTTTTTTATTCTATAATAACATAATCATGAATATGAACCAACAAAGCACTTCAAAATCTTTAAATCCTATTAATAAATTTTAGTGTATTTTTGCTTAAATTTTAAGATATACTATTCTTTAATTGATGAAAAAGACAATCAAATCATGATCAAGGTCGTTACCTCAATTTTAGCAGGGGGAGCAGGCAGCCGGCTCTACCCTTTAACTAAAAAAAGGAGCAAACCAGCGGTTCCGATTGCCGGGAGATTTCGGCTTATCGATATTCCCATCAGTAATTGTATTCACTCCGGGCTTCGGAAAATCTTCATCCTGACTCAATTCAGCAGCGAGTCTTTGCATCGTCATATCTTTTTGACCTACCATTTCGATAGTTTCAGCAAAGATTTCATCACCATTCTCTCCGCCCAGCAAACCCTCGAAAGTCGAGATTGGTATCAGGGAACGGCCGATGCAGTGCGCCAAAACCTGCGTTTTCTCCGCACTGAAGGAGACTTGGTGTTAATTCTTTCCGGCGATCATCTGTACAGGATGGACTACCAGAAATTCATTGATTTCCACTTGAAAAAGAAGGCCGATATCAGCATCTCCGTCTGTCCGATCCGCTCTAAGCAGGTAGCTGAATTTGGGATTATGAAGGTCAACAAAAGCAGCAGGATCACCAGTTTCATGGAAAAACCAAAAGAGCAAGATCAGCAGGATCGTATGAGAATTCCAGAGGAAGTTTTTCAACTGTTTCGTATAGATGCTGCTGGACGGACCCACTTGGCATCTATGGGAGTCTATCTCTTTAACTGGGAAGTCTTGAAGGAACTCTTGGAAAATACCGATTTCGAAGACTTCGGCCGAGAAGTGATACCCTTTTCCATAGAGAAAAAGAAAGTTTATGGATACATTTTTGATGGTTATTGGGAAGACATAGGGACTATTCAGAGCTTTTTTCAAGCCCATCTGGACCTGACTCAACCCCTCCCCAAATTTAATTTTTACGATGAAGAAAAACCTATTTTCAGTCGTGCCCGCTTTCTACCAGGTTCTAAAATCCTTTCTTCAGAAGTGACCCATTCCATCTTGTGTGAAGGCAGCATCATCAACCGCTCAAGGATTGACCATTCGATTATCGGGATACGCTCCCGCATCGGGGAAAACTGTCATCTAGGACGTTCGGTCATGATGGGTGCCGATTTTTTTGAGTCAAAAGAGCAAAAAGAGAAAAATTTAGAACTCGGCATCCCAAATATTGGAATAGGAGACAGATGTGAAATCCGCAATGCTATCATCGATAAGAATGCACGAATCGGTGAGGAAGCGAAGCTTGTCAATGCCCGAGGTGTCAGCGAAGAAACAACGGAAGACTATGTGATTCGGGAAGGAATCATCGTCATTCCCAAAAACGCTATCATCCCCAAAGGAACAGTAGTTTGAAATTCAAAAGGAGTCACCAATGCCAGAACTCAGATACGATCCATTGCAACATCGATGGGTAATCATTGCCACGGAAAGAGAAACTAGGCCCTCAGATCTCCATGAGACGACCAAATACAACCGGGTAAAGACCTGCCCCTTCTGTGAAGGCCATGAATCCTCCACTCCTCCCGAGGTATGGGCTATCAGAGATCCGCATACCTCCCCCAACTCCCCGGGGTGGAAAGTGAGGGTTGTTCCCAATAAATATCCTGCCCTGATGATAGAAGCCAAGGGAAAAAGGATCGGAATGGGCTACTACGATATGATCGAGGGTGTGGGAGCACACGAGGTCATAATAGAAAGCCCCAAGCATGATCAAAGCTTTCCAGAGCTCCCTCCAGAACATGTCAAATGGGTTCTGCTTGCCTGCAGGGAAAGGCTCAAAGACCTCTACAAGGATCCCCGTTTCAAGTATGTACTGATTTTTAAAAACCACGGAGTGAGAGCAGGAGCATCTTTAGCTCATTCCCATTCCCAGCTGATCGCCACACCCATTGTGCCCCGCAATGTTTTCATGAAGCTCGATGCTGCAAAACAACACTATGATAACAAAGAGCGATGCCTCATCTGCGATCTTATCCAGCAGGATTTAGATGACAAACGAAGGATAATTGCCGCCCAAGATGGATTTATTGCTCTGGCTCCTTATGCTTCCCGATTCCCCTTTGAAGTCTTCATTGCCCCTGTCGAGCACAACTCCAGCTTCGCCGATGTTGCTGATGAAGAGTTAGAAAGGCTTTCTCGTTTCTTGAAAAATATCCTGCTCCGAATAAAAAAGGTCCTTCATGACCCTCCCTATAATTATGTTTTCAACACTTCTCCCAATACCGAGGCCTTGCCCAAACGTGCAGATCAATGGGTGACCCTCAAATACGACTATCATTGGCATGTCGAGATAATCCCTCGTCTCACTCGAATAGCCGGCTTCGAATGGGGAAGCGGTTTTTACATCAACCCCAGCATCCCTGAGACGGCAGCTCAATATTTGCGGGAAACCAAGGTCGACTAGGAAATTGTGCCTGATGAAGAAGCCTATCCCTTTATTTCTAGGATAAGAGCTCAAAAGCTTTCTGCTTAAAAACCAATCCATATAAATCAATAAGGAGCTTATCCTCGAGCTCTCCCATAAGTAACGGTGACCTCCAGCAGTCTCTCTGCTATAAAGGATGTTAACTGTTCGCTCAAAAGCCTCCACTGCCAATTCCCTCTAGTGGTCGCTGGCTTGTTCATCCTGGCTTCTTTTCCGAGACCCAGAACATCCTGCATAGGAATGATAACTGTGTCGGCTACAGACATCATGGCCAACCTGATGAATTCCCAATGGATTTCCTTTTTCGAGACTTCCCGACCAAGATAACGAAAGAATCTTCTCTGGTCTTCAGGCCTTGCTTCTTTGGCAAACCATCCCTTGACTGTGTTGTTATCATGAGTCCCTGTATAAACCACACAATTCTTCTCATAAGTGTGAGGCAGATAGGGATGCATTGGATAATCCTCTCCGAAGGCAAAAAGAAGGATCTTCATTCCCGGAAATCCGAATTGAAGCATAATTTTCATGACATCAGGAGTTATAATTCCAAGATCCTCGGCGATGATAGGCAAGGGGCGAAATTTACTTTTCAATCGATTGAAAAAGTCTTCAGCAGGAGCTTTCACCCATCTTCCGTTGATAGCAGTACTTTCAGGAGCTGGGATTTCCCAGTATCCTATGAATCCTCGGAAGTGGTCAATCCGTAACAGGTCATAGAGATCCAAATTGTGTTCTATTCTTCGAATCCACCAGTCGTATTTCCTTTCTTTAAGAACATCCCAGCGGTAAAGAGGATTACCCCATAGCTGCCCTGTATCGCTGAAGTAATCAGGGGGTACACCAGCCACGGCATAAGGCTTCTTATTTTTATCCAGTTTGAACAGCTCAGGATGAGTCCAGAGATCCACGCTGTCATAGTTCACATAAATCGGCATATCGCCGATTATCTGAATTCCATTCTTATGGCAATAACTTTTGAGTTTGAACCACTGCTGGAAAAAAACATACTGAAGAAACTTCTCCCTCTCCATGTTTTCACGCAACTCTTCTCTCAACAACCGTAAAGACTCAGGTTCCCTATCCCTTATGTCAGGTGGCCACTCGCTCCAGACTTTTCCCCGAAAATGTGCCTTGAGGACAACAAAGAGGGCAAAATCCTCAAGCCAATGAGAATTTGCAGCACAGAATTTTTCATACTCTTTGTCTTTTTTCCTTTTTTTAAAAATTTTATAGGCTTCACCATAAAGTTTTTTCTTATAAAAGATAACCTTCTTATAGTCCACTTTCCAAGGGGTAAAACGAGGAGAGGGAGCCGTGTTTTTCCTCTCGAGCAACCCATCCTTGGCAAGGAGTTCTGGGCTGATGAGTAAATCATTGTAGGCAAAAGCGGAAACGCTATGATACGGAGAATTGCCATGCGAGATATCTATCGGATTAAGCGGAAGGATCTGCCAGAAACGCTGCTTGGCTTGAGAAAGAAAATCCACAAACTCATAAGCCCCTGGGCCAAGATCTCCTATGCCATAAGGAGAAGGAAGAGAAGTGATGTGAAGCAGGATACCGCTCCCTCTCTCTTCCATTCTTTTGCCTCAAATACGAACAAAATTATTAGAATTGAATCGAATTCTGCTGCTGAAACTGGAGTTTTCCATCACCCACATTTGACCTTCAACTGGCTTCCTAAATTATTCATTTCTTCGAGCAATCTTATGGCTGAAGGATCCCCTTGTTTGTACCTTTCTTGCATTCCAGCCCGATGCCTTTTACAGAGAGCAAAGTAAATGTTCTGGCTTTTCCATAGATTGAGTTCGAGAGGAAAATCCTTCAAGACCAAGAGAAGATTGTTAATGGTTTCCCACAGCGCTATATCTTCTGGATTCCGGGATAGCTCTTCGAGCAAGGTATCGATTCTCTGGGTGGCGACAAAACCCAAAAGAGTTTTTTCTGGTTTGATTGTCCATTGCTTGAATTCAGCGATTAATTTTTTTAGCTGCTCAAGGTCAAGCACTTCTTCCTCCATCAGCCTGCGAAAATCGGTATGGAGAATAAACTCTGCCGTGGTTAATAAGGCCTTGGGCAAAGGAATTTGATTTTCTTTCATTCCTTTCATAATCGAGTAATTTCTTTCATAGATCTGGCGGAATGATGTCTCTATACTCTTCAACTTAGAATCCAGGATTTGATTCAAGACTTTGCGCTTTTCTTCTCTGAAGAGATGCCATAACGAGTAGTTGTGGTTTCCAAAATGCTTGTCCATCAGACGGACCAATTGGGGAGTATCATTCTTCATAAACGCCTTTTTTATCTCATCCTGCATATCAGAAAAGGATTCGTCGCTTGTAAACTGTCGCACACCTCCGATCAAGTTATGATCTCCAAGATGCAAAACAGCAAAGCTCAAACAATTCTCTTCCCCTATGATATCGGAATGAAGACGGGTCTTGCCAACAGCCAAACGTTGTCCAGCCGACTCTGTCAGGTCATATGTTTCGCTGGTAGCGGTGTAACTCCCAATTCTTGTGACCTCAGGATACGCCTCGAATAAAGAGGAAACTGCATAGTGAACTCCTATTCTCAAAAGATCCAGTACTGCGGGTTTGACCAGTTTTTGGTAAACTTCCGCTCCGTTTTTAAAACTTGGAACATTGCTTGGTGCCTTCTCAAGAATTCTGATGTAATCGGGTTCAAAATCCCTCTCCCCCACTTCTCGAGCAAGCTGCATG
>Ga0209636_10005430_pt1 | contig 13018 bp, 8 predicted proteins | sample DeeMarSWOR152_54_FD_187464 | JGI IMG/M metagenome (GOLD analysis project Ga0209636, IMG submission 187464) | Marine sediment microbial communities from White Oak River estuary, North Carolina - WOR-1-52-54 (SPAdes) (version 2) | ecosystem: Environmental > Aquatic > Marine > Intertidal zone >...
GATTGAAGAAATAAACCTGGAACCTGTTATATTTCGTTGGAAATATAAAATGGAGGATTTAAAATCTATATGATATGTTATTTATAGAACGAACTACTAGTTTACATTAAATGATGATTTGGCTTCTCCGGCATGACTATTTAGGCCAACACCTTCGAGGCGGATATCAAATGTACCTTTTATGTCAGAACTATAAAAAACTGTTTCTGCATAGCCCAGTGAATCGGTTAGTATGGTTGGTGCCCAGAACAAAGTAGTACGATCGTCGGGATAAAGATAATCGAATTCTGTGCCATATTTCGGGGAATAGAATTCCCTTGGTCTGTAATAACCGAGCATTTCGAATTCCAGAATGCCTTTTTTCATAAATTGTCCTCTTTTGGAGTATATTGCGATGACACCGTTTGCTCCTCTTGATCCGTAAATTGCTGAACTCGGGCCTTTCAATATTTCAATCCTTTCGATATCATGCGGATTCATTGATTCAACGGCAGCTGCATCTACAGGCACATCGTCGATCAGGTAAAGGGGTTCGGTGCTTAATAAAAATGAGTTGACACCTCTTATCTGAATGGAATTTCCTGAGACCATAACTCCGGGGACTCTTCCCTTAATGATTTCAAAAACATTTTTATAATTAGCCAGGTGTTCATCGACATATATAACATTATCCGGTTTACCATGAATACCATGGAGTGAGACCTTGTTCGGATCCGGTTCGGGTTCTTCATAAGGCTTGAATACATTGGTACCTGTAATGGCCATTTCCTTAGTATAGCTTGAATAGAGTGCTTCAGATTCCGGCAGTTCTGTCTCATCTATATGGATTACAAGATTTTTTCTTCCACTGGTTCTGGTAGCAGTAATCTCGACGTTAATAGTATCTTCATAATCCGGAAGGTTAAAGACATATTTCCCTTTATCATTCGTACGAGCATGATAAACATCATTAAAACCACTCAGGATATTCAGTGTAACTGGCAGATTTTTAAGTGGTATATCAAATAGTTCCCTGGTAATTTTTCCCTGGATTGATAATCCTTTTTCGACAGGATAATCAATTTTAGGGGGTATGGATTCTACAACATTTTTCCAAACAAAACGTCTCCATCCCTGTGTCATCATGAGGTAATCGAGAGCCTGCCGGGTCTCCTGTGTGTTTTTTTCAAAGTAGTATTCAGGATCCTGTATTCTTCCTTTAAGATCAGATGCCAGCAAAAGATAACTTTTTATCCCGGAATAAAAATCACTGGCATTATTGTTTTTTGTTTGATCGGACACAGCAAGGGAAAAGTTCCCGCTGACAGGATTATTATCTTTATCCTTTACATTGATTTTCAGTGTAATTTTTTCACGGGATCTGTATATTTCTTTATCAGTTTCGAGATCAATATTCAGAAAATCGTTGTGGTTAATGAATACAAGCCGTTCACTCTGTGGTTCTGTTCTCTGGTCAAAGAGTGTAAGGTGCAGAATTCCTGTTGGGAATAAGTTTGCAGGTATGTTGATCTCAACCTGTCCTGATTCGAGTTTTGTGGTAGTCGTATAATATACCTGGCCCCTGGTTTGCCCCACAAGTGTAATTTCAGGAGCATTATCATTACTCTGGATTCTTACAATAATCTCCTCGTTGTTACGGTTGTTTACGTTGATGGCATAACCGGATTTCAGTGGTTCGGGAAGGCTGATTTTTTCTTTTCTCTCATTCTCCAGGTAAATTATGGCATAATATTTTTCGTTCATATCAGGTTTCAGTGTGAATGCACCCATACCCTGATAAAAAGAGCGAAATTCCTTAACAGATTCACCTTTTTTATTAAAAACTTCACCATGGACATCGACTCCAAGTCCGAGTTCATTGATGGCTTTAAATGCTACCTGGCTCTCAATACCGTGGATGAGGTAGCCACCTTCAGGAAAAAACTGAAAATCAATTTTACCTGATTTCCTGGCACTTTTCTTTTTAAGTTTTTTATTAGCCAGTTTATCTTCTCTGTATAGTTGTTCGGAATATTCCGGGTTCATGATATCGATCTGCCGGTGAAAAAAATATTCATCTCCAAAATTCCTCATCCAGCTGGTATATGCTCTGATTTCATATAAACCTGACTGCATTGTATCGAACACAGTAAAGTCACCATGTGCATAACCATCTTCGATTTTAAGAATACGTCTCATGAAGGATTGTCCGAATGAATTTACAAGTTCAACTATAAGGGTATTACTGTAGATGCTTGGCAGATGGGTTTTAGCATCAAGAAAATATACCTTAAACCAGATATTTTCTCCGGCCTGGTATGTTTGTTTATCCAGATGCATATAGACTTTTTGCTGGGGATAGTTGTCATAATATTCATTTAGTTTTTCAGGAATATCTCTGGCAGGGATCATCAATGCCATTTTTCTTTCAGTAAAAGAAAGCAGGATAATCCCGGAAATTACAATTATCCCGATTAAAACAGACCGGATTTTATTTTGAATCATGTGTATTAAATTGGACTACAAAAATACGATTAATACCTTTCTTTACCAACAATTTTCATTCCAATATGTTCAAGGCTCCCAATATTTCATGGTTCTACTTGTAAGGGAATAACAATAGTGCCACCAACCAGCATTGCAACTGCAAATATTTCCATATTAATTTTTCATCTGGATATGATTTGGTGCTAAATATTAATCAGATCATTTTTTATAATTTTGCACAAGGGATTATGGTTTCTGGAACAATGGAATTTATATATAGCCACGTCAACGACGTGGCTATATATAAACCTTATAATAAGTATCATCGTTTTTAATAGCACAACAGGTTAAGATAGTTAGTTTAAATAGAGTTCGCGTTAAACACTAAAAGATATGTCAGGTCATAGTAAATGGTCGACGATAAAAAGGAAAAAAGGGGCTGCAGATGCCAAAAGATCCAAAGTTTTTTCCAGGATTTCAAAAGAGATCAGCATTGCTGTTAAAGAGGGAGGACCCGATCCGGATGGTAATCCCAGGCTTCGGCTGGCCATTGCCAATGCCAGGGGAGTAAATATGCCGAAAGATAATATTGAACGGGCAATAAGCAGTGCTGACAAGGATGATGCAAACCTTCAGGAAGTATCATATGAAGGGTATGCTCCCAACGGTATTGCTTTGTTTATCGAATGCATGACCGATAATCACAACAGGACAATCAGTAACATCAGGTCGATTTTTAACAGGCGTGGTGGGAGTCTGGGTATTTCAGGATCAGTGGGTTATATGTTTGAGATAAAGGGTGTGTTTACAGTTTCCAAAGCCATTTTCAATTCAGAGGAATTTCAACTTGGAGTTATTGATGCCGGGGCGGAAGACATAGAAGAAGAAGGGGATATTTATGTTATTACGACCAGCCTTGAAGATTATGGCAGGGTTCAGAAAAAGCTGGAAGATATGGGGATTTCACCGGATACTGCCGAGCTGCAAAAGATACCAAAGGAGACTAAGAAACTTACATCATCCGAAGCGATAAAAATTCTGCGCATTATTGAGGAATTTGAAGATCTTGATGATGTTCAGAATGTTTATCATAATCTGGAGATAACAGATGAGGTAATGGAAGCAATTGAGGAGTAAGCAAAGGAAATTAGCAGGTTCCAGGTTGCAGGTTCCAAGTTGCAGGTTACCCGTCTTCATTTTGTTTCGGCGAATAAAACAGGTTGCAGGGATATAAAGGTGCGAAAGTATAAAGGTATAAAAGGGGGAAAGTTATTGTTGATTGCCGATCGGGAGTTATAAAAATGTTGGATGATACAGAAAAGTCTGATTACCAACACAGCCAGCTAGTTACTGATTTCTGATTGATGATTGCTGGTTCCAGAATCCAGTTGTAAGGAAGTAATTTTCCTTTTATCGATTGTGCCTCTCAGGAGCAGGAAACTACCGAAGAATAGCAGAGAAAGGATAATAAATATTCTCCCAGCTGTAAAGACAAGACTTTCCAGACTAATCCAACAATAAGTTGTATAGATCAATCCTCCAATAATTGCCATCCAGCCGATGAATCTGGGGAGGTAACCGGTACGGGCAACTAAAAGTCCGAGGATGATAGCACTGACACCTGTCAGGGTATAAGAAATAAGTTGCAGATTGGCTTTTGTAAGCAGGATATATAATGCAACAGGGATCAGGACTTGTGAATTGTTGGAGGAGTTTTCGTAGAGTTCCCTGACAATATAGATCATGCTGAAACCTGTTCCGGCATAAAGCAGGTATGTAATCCCGGTTGCAGAAATGAGGAATGCGGCAATATAAGATGAAGATCTTCCATGAGGAAGGAAAGTAATCAGGACGAAAGGCCCAAAAATGATTATCAATATAGCATTTGCCAGCCAGATAAAAGTATTGACATGAAATTTTTGAATATTTTCCTGAAGGAATCCGAGGTCATCATAAAGATTTGCCATATCAGGTGTAATATCCAGTTGTGTATATATAGCTGCAACTATCAAAAAGGAAATTATAATGGCCAGCAGTCCTGAGGGTTTTTCTACCTTCCTGTTACCATTTGCTTTTAGTTTTTTCTTTTTCCCCATTTCAATCCACGATTTATTTTTGTTCTTCGCGCACAAAGACCCTTGCATTGGCACTGAATTGATAATCTGAAGTTTCAAGTATAGCAGGGGCGGTATATGTTTTTTCCGTACCGGGTGGGATTGCTTTACCTGTAACCAGGATACCCACTTTCCCTTTTAGGTTAATTTTCCCATGGTCATCAGGATACATAATTTCGCCTGCTGCGAGCCACTGGCGGAATTCTTTCTGCTGCCATTCATTAAATGGTCTCTTACTGCTCAGGAGGTTCATAGCAAATCGGTTACATGCAAATTTCCACAGGCGTTCTTCCAGATCCTTTGAATCTTTCATAATGGCTTTCATTTTTGAGGTTGACATCCAGAGCACGGTTACAGGAGACTCAGCAGTAACAGTAGCTGTTCTGGGGAAACCTGTGAGCACAGCCATCTCACCGATCACATTACCGGGGCCAAGAATATCCATCACAGTCTTACTAACCGATATTTTTACCTGACCTCTTACAACAACAAACAGACCGTCGCCGGGACCATTTTCCTTAACAAGGGTAGCATCGACAGCGTATATCCGGTTTTGAAACTCGTCCACTATCCTGTTGAAGATTTTATCATCGAGACCTGCAAGCCATGATATTTCATGTAAAAGATCAACCGGTTTTGGCAGTTCAAGGCGTGGAGGTGAATCCATCAGCACTTTCATTCGTTCCTCGATGCCGGATACGATTTTATTTGCTTCTTCGGAATCAATTCTGCCTTTATTCAGGAGTCTTTCGACCATTCTTTTTTCATAGTTAAGTACAGACCGGATTGCCTGCCGGGTAGCAATAGCATTATAGATTTCGGGATATGAATTTCTGAGGTTTCTGAGGAAGGTAAGGCCATGAATTTTATTTTCATTGATTTCTCCTTCTATGACAGACAGGTTTTCCGGATCAACTGATCCACTATCTTCATCCTGTGCAATCAGCATATTTTCGATCAGTTTAAGGCTTTCTTCCTGTGCGTTGACAAATCCCCGGGCCGAATCATAACTGACAGCCAGGCGTTCAAAAAATATTCTTTGCGATAGACGACCGATTACCGGTATAGCCTGAAGCTTACCAAGGATTTTGGGAGTTTTCCATTCCTGTTCGAGGTCTTTTCTTTTTGCCAGGGATACCAGTCCACCTTCATCTATAATCTCGTTAATGGCATCGGATAGTCTTCTTACCGCAGTTGGTCCCAGCATTCCTTCATTGAATTGGTTCCAGTATGAACTTTTTTCTCTTTCAAGTATTCTCCTTCTGGTTTCTGCAATGGTTGACTCCAGTTTCAGATCTTCTTCTTTTCCGATCTCAACTTTTTCAGGGAGATACTCCCCGACAATATTCCAGTTTGCCCTGTTCAGGAAACGGTCCTTTTTGAATTTATTTATCGAGTTTTCGGTACTTGTACGGAGGTAGTTTTTAGCCATCAGCATCATCAGGGCTTTGGCAGGAGCCACTTTTGTAAGTCCTAATCCATGGACTACTAATTTTATTGTTGTTGCATTGATCAGAAGGGTCAGAGTTACCAGTCCTGCAGTAAGAAAGAGAAAATCATGTCTTACTGAGACTGGTATACTTTCCTCACCTGCCACGATAAGAGCAAGTGCCAGGCCGATAGCGCCCCGAAGAGCACCATACCACAGAACGGTAGCATTTTTTGGTGTCAATCCGTAGCCTGCTTTCCTCATAATCGGATACAAAACGGCAATCACGATTGCTCTGACGATATGAACGCCGATATATATTATACATAAGGCCAGGATATCACGGCCGGTAAATTGCGTTCTGTTTGCAATGACCACACCAACAATAAGAAAAATCAGCGTATTGGCAATAAATGCAGCAAGTTCCCAAAATTCATGAAGGAAATGTTCAACTTCAGGACTTATTCGGGTTCTTCCCACTCCGCCTACCATCAGTCCGAGTGCAACCAATCCCAGAACACCTGATACATGAAGAAAATGTTCAGCAACAAAAAAAGTAAGGTATGCAGCAGCAATGACAACAGTGATTTCAATAAGGGCATCGTTAAAAACCTTCCTGACCCATGATATGGTGATCCATCCGAATAGCAAACCAACCAGGGTACCTCCGGCGGCAACCCGGATGAACTCGATGACGGGGGAGGTTGCATTTCCAGTGCCTGTTATTGCGAATAAAAATACCATAAAAATCACGATGGCTGTACCATCATTAAGCAATGATTCACCTTCGATGAGAGTGCCGAGCTTTTTGCTTGCACCAAGTTCTTTCAAAAGGGCTACCACTGCAACCGGATCGGTGGCACTTACTACCGTCCCGAACAACAGGGCAAGTATCCATCCCCATTCCTGAAAGCCAAAACCTGTTCCTTTCAGTCCCATGATAATGGCCCCTGTCAGTAAAAGAGCTATGATGATACCAGGTACAGCTAATAATGTGGCGTTGGTGAAAGATTTCTTAAAAGTATGCACATCCATTGCAAAAGCAGCCTCGAATATCAGGGTAGGCAGAAAAACATACAATATCAGGCGCGGATCGATATTCCCTGCCCAGTTGATCGACTGGTTCAAAAAACTGACATTCAGGGAAAAAATACCTAAATCCCATAGTTCAAACCAACCGAGCCTGTTTGCAGCACCAAGACCCAGCCCAATTAGCAGAAGAGATACAGTATAGGGTAGGGGAACTTTTCTGAAAAAGTGACGTGTAGCAGCACCGATTATCAACGCAATAATCACGAATAATAAGGGATACATATTACTTCCCTCATGTTCTCCACCATGTTCCTCTTCCGTGTATTCTTCCATTGCATGATACTGTTCAGGTTGAATCTCATCTGATTGTATGCTCTGACCATGATCTTCCATGTTTTGTACATGCTGAAGTTCAGATGTTTCATATGATTTAATTTCAATACCGGAATCATGAATCGGGATGTTAATTTGTTTAAGTGGCAGTTCATTAAATCCTGAATTTAAAGCTGATAAGTGAGAAAGAGAAGTCACTGCAATTAAACACAGAAAAAGGCTGACGAAAATATTGATCCTGTTCATTCTGTTTAGGTTTGAATTAGGAAAACAGATGTAAAAGTGCTTACAATTTACAAAATAAAATATTATTTAGATTCAGTAAGTAATTATGAGCAGCAGTTTATGTAACGGATTGATTGAGATGTCAAAAAAAATAAAAAAAGGGCAGGATTAATTCCCTGATGGTTAATAAAAATGAAAGCTCATAAATTTAAGAGTAGTACAAAATTTTAATTAATTTTACGGCTGAAAAACTAAATTGCAGAGATGAAGTTACTTTTCATGACATTCGTGTTAATATTATTTTCTTATGCCGGGTATGCACAATCCATGATAAGTTCTGACAGACCGCCTGATATATATCAAAAAATTTTCATGAACAGGACTGGTACGGGTGAAATTCGTGTGATCCAGGATGGGAAACTGGATGAGATACTCTTTCGGTATTTGGAAATAAACCATAATCGAAATGGGATACCTGCTTACTGGATAAGGATTTATTCCGGATCGGGACACGATGCACGTGAAAAAGCTTATCAGGCAAAAGCCAGATTTCTTAAGAAATATGAAGGGATTCAGGATAAAGTCATTTATGATGACCCGAATTTCAAAGTTTATATCGGGGGTTACAGGATAAAGAGTGATGCATTAAAGCTTTTAAAAGTCATTCAGAAAGATTTCCCAACAGCATTCATTATATATGATATTATTGACTTTCCAGATTTACAGATAACTTCTTTAAGTAAAGACTGAATGAGTGACCGGATCAACCATGAGTGTGGAATTGCGCTGATAAGATTATTACAACCACTGGAATATTACCAGCAGAAATATGGAACCTGGAAATTTGGCCTGGACAAGCTTTATCTTTTAATGGAAAAGCAGCATAACCGGGGGCAGGATGGTGCCGGTATTGCCTGTATCAGCTTCAATGTCCCACCGGGGAAAAAATATCTTCACAGATACAGGTCGGCTACCGAATCGGCTTTAAATGATATCTTCGGTAAAATATCCGCTGAATTCAGAAAAGTTGAAAGAAAATCACCTGAATTGTTAAATGATCCGAAATGGGCGAAGGAAAACCTTTCATTTGCAGGCGAAGTATATCTGGGTCATCTGCGTTATGGCACATTTGGCAGAAACGGGATTTCCAATGTTCATCCGGTATGGAGACAAAATAACTGGCAATCAAGGAATCTGGTAATTGCCGGGAATTTTAACCTGACCAATGTGGATGAGTTATTTCAGATCCTGATTGATCTGGGACAACATCCAAAAGACTTTTCTGATACGGTTACCATTCTTGAAAAGATCGGTCATTTCCTTGATCAGGAAAATCAAAGATTATTCGTGGAATTTAAAAATAAGGATTACACTAATAAGGAGATTTCAGAATTGATTGCGCGGGATCTTGATGTGGCCGGTATTCTCAGGGAGTCGAGTAAAAGATGGGACGGAGGGTATGTCATTGCCGGCTTATTTGGCCACGGGGATGCATTTGTTTACCGTGACCCGTGTGGCATACGTCCTGCCTTCTATTACCAGGATCCGGAGGTTGTCGTTGTTGCTTCAGAGAGACCCGTGATACAAACAGTTATGAATGCAGATTATGATCAGGTTAAAGAAATTGATCCGGGTCATGCACTGGTCATCAAAAAAGATGGAAGAATTTCAATGGATCTGGTACTTGGGCCTTATGAAAAAAAAGCTTGTTCTTTTGAAAGGATTTATTTTTCAAGGGGTACAGACAGAGATATTTACCAGGAAAGAAAAAAGCTTGGTGAATTATTGACAAATGATATCCTGAAAGTTACAGATTATGATCTGGACAATACTGTATTTTCCTATATCCCCAATACAGCAGAGGCTGCCTTTTATGGAATGCTGAAGGGAATTGAGGATTATTTAAATAAACAAAAGGAAAAGATCATCAAAAAAAGTAGAAATAAGCTCACTGGCAGGGAGTTAAGTGAACTCATTTCTAAAAGGCCGAGGGTGGAAAAAATAGCTGTAAAGGATATTAAGCTCAGGACATTTATTTCAAAGGATGAAGGGCGTGATGATCTGGTAGGTCATGTTTATGATATTACCTATGGTACGATCAGGAAAGACATTGATAATCTTGTTATTATTGATGATTCGATAGTCAGGGGAACAACCCTGAAACAGAGTATTCTCCAGATACTTGACAGGCTTGGACCGAAAAAAATTGTGATTGTATCTTCATCTCCACAGATCCGGTATCCTGACTGCTATGGTATAGATATGGCAAAACTATCGGATTTTGTTGCCTTTCAGGCAGCCATCAGACTCCTTCATGAAACCGGCCAGAAACAGGTTATTAAAGAAGTTTATAGAAAAGCGAAAGAGCAGGTATTCTTACCCAAGGAGCAGGTCATTAATTATGTTAAATTGATCTATGAACCTTTCACATACAATCAGGTCTCAGATATGGTCGGCAAGTTATTAAAAGCTGATGGTATAAAGGCTGAGGTAAAAATTGTTTACCAGACCGTTGAGAACCTCCACAGGGCGTGTCCAAACCATACAGGTGACTGGTATTTTACAGGTGATTATCCGACTCCGGGTGGAAATAAGGTTGTGAATAATTCTTTCATCAATTTTGTTGAGGGGAGAAATATAAGGGCGTATTAGCCTCAATGTCTGCGGCATCCAGGCAATTTAATATTTATCTGACAGGTAAGTGAATTAAGAAAATAATTCTCCTTTTTTTCAATGCCGGTTAAAAGGGGAGGTATTTCATAAGTTTCCTGTCAGAATCGAGAGTGTGTATTTTTTAAGGGAGAATTATTTATTGTTGGACTTATCATATCAATCCAGGGAATCGGGATCATAACCCTGGATGTGCCGTTCTACTTTCTGGGCATAAAGGTCGTTGATGGAGATCATCATGGCTGTTTCTTCAACATTACCAAAGTAGGGATTATTGACTGTTCCGAATGTTTTAAGGGAGGGTGACAGGTTCATATAAGCATTGATCAGGGGAGGGATATTTTCACCAAAAACCCGCACACTCTGTGAAAGAATCCTATAATCTTCCATATAGGTTTCTCCCGTAAAGATATGTTTCATTTCTTTCACATCGATATTTGTTTGAAGTGGTTCTTTGGGTATTACGAGGTTTTCGTTATCCGGAAAATGTTTTTCAAGGAAATAAAGGATCAGATTCCTGGCTCGCTGATTATAGTTTTTATACATTGTCACTTTTCCAAAGAAGTATTTTTTTGTCGGATTATTGACAACGAGTGTCCCAAGACCATCCCAAAGATTATCAAGGGCAAAAATTCCTTTACTCATGCGGCTTGTTGATTGATAGGCAGGCTGAACAAAAGATCTGCCAAGTTCAATTAAATGTGGAAGGTATTCATTAATGAATTTTTCAGAGAAATTAAATAATCTGGAAGTTGCCAGCTCTTCTTTAATACAATCAGCCGATTTGCTTGTACAGATATGGAAACGATACCCTCCCAGAATATCCTGTTTTTCGGGATCCCACACAATCAATTGTTTATAGGGATTCCCGGCAGTGTCGAAGTCATCTATGTCCACCGATTTACCAGTCCCGCCACCTGCTGTCCTGAAGGTAAGTTCCCGCAGCCGGCCAATCTCCCGCATCAAATTGGGGGAATCATGAGCGGTCACAATGTATAATTCATTACCTGCATTATTCGTAGTCCTCACAAACTTTTCAGGTGTCAGATCTTTAATGATAAGATCTCTGGGAACAGGTGGAATGATTTCTTTCATACTCTTCACAACTCATTGGACATTCTCAAAAATAATATTATTTTTTATTTGATGAACTGGTTTCATCAACATTAGCGAGGGAATAGACATTTGTGCGGATATCATTGCCCCATTCCTGGTAAGATTTACTCTTATCGAATCGGGACCAGGGGATCATTTCTCCAAATGTTACTGTGATATTGCTATTTCTGTGCTTCATGGTTTCATCAACGAGAAAGAACATTTCGAGGTTCCATTTTATTCCGAGGAATTTACGGATATTGGCCAGGTTATAAAAGAAGTTGCTGTTTCTGCCGCTGAAATGAACCGGGATAATATCTCTATGGTATTGAATGGCTTTTGAAACGAAACTTTTCTGCCATGGAAGATCCTGAATGACACCCTTGATTTTTCTGGATACATAACCGGAAGGGAAAGTAAGAATCTGTAAATCAGATCGAAATATTTCATCAAGAAGCAGTGCACTTTCCCTGGTTTGCGATCCATGTTTATTGATAGGGACAAAGAGGTCATCCAGCACACTTATATTCATCAGGATGTCATTCACAAGGAATTTTGCATTACCCAGATAACGGTTGACCACATCTATCAGCACGATACCATCGAATCCACCAAGAGGATGGTTTGAAGCAAAAATAAATCTGCCTTTTTCAGGAATATTCTGTTCTCCTTTGATACCGATGTTCACATTGAACTCATCAAAAACTGCATGGATAAATTCCAGCCCACTCTTATCACCATAGCGATGGAGGAAATCATTGATAAAGTTCTGGTGTACTATACGTTCAATATAACGATATATAAATCCTGGTAAAAGTTTTGCCATCCTGGGATTTTTATTCCGGAAAACCTCTCTGACATCGACTCTTAATTCTTCCTTTCGGGGACTGGTTTCTTTCATTGGGAACGGTAACTTATTATTTATGTAAATAGCAAAATAAGAAAATTTCTGATTCCATAAAATAGTATAATTGAGTTTCTAAAAATATTCATTTCAGATCATTTACTATATAAGTGTATCATAACAATCTGAATGGAATACTTATTAAGTTTAAAAGGCTTCTCGCACCTGCCTGCCGGAGTGCTTTGGCATGCAGGCAGGGATTACCGCTGATAAATCTGCAGATTCCGCAGAATAGTCTGAAGTGAATAATTATCTAAAAACCAGTACTTTAAGTTCAGAGGAATCTGCGGTATAATCTGCTAAATCTGCGAGAAATAATTATTTAAATACGCTTTTCATAGCTTTTCAGGGGAGGATGTGCATTAAAATATTGGACAGTATCTATATAATCGTTACTCTCATGATTCTTTTGAGAAATGCAAATTATATGTAGAAAGTTATCAACAATGTGGCAAAAAATGGGAGAAAGTGGTAAAAAGTGGTAATTTTTTAATTATTTTTACATTTTGATGTTAAAAGCCAGGTATGATTACGTTTATAGGCGAATATACATGTAAGGTTGATGAGAAGGGCAGGGTTATGATTCCTGCGGCATTCAAAAAGCAATTGCCACAGAGATCACAGGACAGGTTTGTGATTAAGCCGGATGTATTTGAGAAATGCCTGGTTTTATACCCGATAGAGGAATGGGAGAGGCAGGATAAGATTATCCGAGGCAGAACAAATCCTTTTAATCCGGAGCATGCACGG
>Ga0209636_10005431_pt1 | contig 13017 bp, 13 predicted proteins | sample DeeMarSWOR152_54_FD_187464 | JGI IMG/M metagenome (GOLD analysis project Ga0209636, IMG submission 187464) | Marine sediment microbial communities from White Oak River estuary, North Carolina - WOR-1-52-54 (SPAdes) (version 2) | ecosystem: Environmental > Aquatic > Marine > Intertidal zone >...
CGATGCTCAGGAACGCCGGTGTGGATATCGGTATCATGGGGAAGAACGAATCGTGTTGCGGCGGCAGGGCTTACCAGTGGGGATACCGTAAGGAGTTGAACGCATCTGCCAGAAGAAACGCCCGGGCATGGATTAAAGCCGGAGTCAAGACGGTGGTGACGCCGTGTGCTGAGTGTTACTACACCTTCAAGCGGCTTTATCGTGAAGCAGGTCTCACCCTTGAGGTTGTTCACGTGACGGAATACATCGACCGACTCATCAGAAAAGGCAAGATAAAGCTGACCAAGAATGTGCCTTTGACCGTTACCTATCATGACCCCTGTCACCTTGGTAGGATGGGCGAGCCATATGTGCCCTGGCAGGGCACTAGAAAGAAGATATACGGGCAGATCCCGGTGTGGGAACCGAGCAGGCCCAGGTATACCGGTGCCTGGGGAGTGTACGCCCCCCCGAGGAGCGTCCTACACAGCATACCGGGCCTATCGCTGGTAGAGATGGAAAGAATCAGAGAGTATTCCTGGTGCTGTGGTGCCGGCGGCGGGGTACTGGAAGCATATCCAGACTTCGCCGCCTGGACGGCCGCGGAAAGGCTTGCCGAAGCAAAGGCCGCCGGTGCAGAGGCGATAGTCAGCGCCTGTCCGTGGTGTGAAAGGAACTTTGCCGATACGGCCAAAGACCAAGATGAGACAATCCAGGTCTATGACATCATAGACCTTGTTCAGATGGCCCTATAACAACGGAAGGGAGCAGGAAATGGCATTATCAAGAGACGCGTACCGTGCTTTAGAAGATATAGTGGGCCCCAGATACATCTCAGAAGACCCCGCTGTAATGGACTCGTACGCTTACCAGTGGCTGGCTGAAACCGTCCGTCCCAACCAGAGCAAGTTCATGACGCGGCCGGAGGCCGCTTTATTGCCGGGTAGTACGAGGGAAGTCCAGGCGATAGTAAGAATCTGCAACAAATACAAGATTAAATTCAAAGCCTATTCCACGGGATGGTACTTTTACGGCGCCCCCCAAAGTGAGGGCGTTATCCAGCTGGACATGAGGCGCATGGACCGTATCCTTGAGATTGATGAGAAGAACATGTTCGCCGTGATAGAGCCCTATGTTATCGCCGGCGTGCTCCAGGCAGAGGTCATGAAACGGGGACTGAATTGCACCGTGACCGGCGCCGGCGCCAGCTGCGCTACCTTGGTCGGCGCTACCTGTTATCACGGAAGTGGCGGTACCTCAATTTACACGGGCGAGCTCAGGGAGAACCTGCTGGGGGCCGAGTGGGTAATGCCCAACGGCGAAATACTAAGAACAGGTTCGCTCGGTTCTGGCTGCGGCTGGTTCTGTGCTGAAGGCCCGGGCCCGAGCATGAGGGGTATCGTCAGGGGGGCGCTGGGAGCCAGAGGGGGTCTGGGCGTATATACCAAATGCGCCGTGAAGCTGTCTCCCTGGCCAGGACCGACTGAGTTTCCCGTTGAAGGCACCGTGCCCGCCTACCGGTCTCCCCTGCCCGGCAACTTCAGGGCATATACTTTGGGGTTTAAGGACTGGGATAGCCTATTCGAGGCCTATTACAGATTATACGATAACGAGATAGGTTACTATGCGCACCGACAGTGGACTATGCTGGGTGCGGACCTGGGTCCGGCTTTCTGGATGCTCTACCAGGACCCCACCAAGTCGCTTGATGACATCGAGGAGTTTGCGCGGAAGAAGGAGGTAAAAAAGGTCACTGAAGAGATGAGGAGATCATTCCAGCTGGTGCTGGTGGGCATGAGCCAGCGGGACATTGGGTATCAGGAGAAGGTGCTGGAGCGGATATTGAAAGAAACCAAGGGCTGGAAAGTCAAGAAGTGGCTGGAGCCGGAAATGGAGCAGTTCTCATTGTTGTACCTGCTCAGGCTGGGTAAGAAGAATCTGAACTTCGTCTATACCGGCGGTTGGATAGGCAATTTCATGCAGTCCGGCACGCCAGATTTTGTGAGGAAATACGAACCGATCGCCGAAGATGCAACCGAGAAATACCAACAGACGGGATTACTGGTGGACTGCGGCGGCGATTCGATGATGGGGTGCGTAGGCTCCATCGGCGGCGGGGGGCAATGCGGGCTGGAGCAGTTCGGTTTTTACGATGTGGCCGATAGGAGATCGACTGCTGCCGCCGTAGCGTGGATGAAGCACTGTATCAAAGAAGAAACCAGGCATAATATCCCACCCGGGAAGGAAGGCATGTACCTCGCTGTAGGTAAAACACACGAGGAATTGCAGCAAGATCTGGCCAAGCAGGCAGCCATACACACCTGGCAGCGCAAGATTAAACAGGCGGTAGACCCCAATAATCTTGGTGACCGGATGTATCCCACTCTTGATCAGGTAAAGTAAGGTAGACGGACTTCATATCCTGGCAAATTTGAGCTACCATACTCAAATCCGCGGCCGCAAACTCTAGGAATGGAGTTCTCTCGCCATCTTTTTGTAGTAGTGTAGAGAAATTGCCAGTCGCTATTGTCAACTTTTTTGGAGTACAACCCACCACCATATGACCTTGTCACTCCCCTTCGTCGCAATGACAATAGAGAAGTGTCACTTAGGGAGACGGTCTGGATTCCTTCGATGGAAACAGCATCGCGCGTAGGCCGCAGCATTAAGAAGGCAGTAGCCCGAGGAAAAGAGTGAAGCCGGGCGTGTGACGTTGACAACCACATGCTAGGCTGCCCATGGTTCTTTTGCCAAACAACTAATGAAAGAAGGGAGGAAATAAGTGAAGAAAAAAGAAGCGGTGGTGATTGACTGGGCAAAGCTTAGCCAGGAGATGGAGTGTTTGCTTCGTCTCAAAACAGGCCCCGTTGCCTACAAGAGACCGGAGAAACTAGAGGAACTGGAGAAGATAGCGGACGTGATGCGACTCGATCGAAAAGTTTCGTTTTGTCAGGCATCAGCGTTGGCTCGGATGGGAGGCATGACCGTAAGAATGACGACAGACAACGTCGATGAGCGTTGTGCTCGAATCTGTGGTCTGGCAGCCGCTACCAATGGCAAGCCTGCTCTGGCTATTCCGCGCATGGGAGAAGGGGCTTTCGGCATATGTCACCGCTGAAGCCATATTTGTCAGTGGTAGATTATCCCAGTTGTCACATGGTGCTACCGTTAGTGGTTAGGGATGCCAAGGCTGTAGATTATGAAAATAGGTCGGTGAGCTCACCGGAGTTGGTGACCTTGCAGGCAACTATGGCCCGTTTTTCCTGAAATCAAGAAAGGAAACAGTCTTACCAGGTGGGATAATGACAAATTCATCGTCCCAAGGTCCATATAGCATCTTCTTGATAATCACGTCGGAGCCTTGGATTTCTTCGTAGCGCAAGCTAAATCGCTCAGCCATACTTCGAGCATGCTCCCGATAGTATTCCAGTTTATCATTGCCTGTGTTAATAAATGCCAGTCTGGTGTAATTCTTGAGAATCTGATTGATAATACGCTGCGCTATCTGCTCACCATAGCGTTCAACCAGAATATCATATTCGCTGAAAGGGGTGTCATCGAATTCAATCCATCCCTTGGTCAAATAATAGGTACCAGGTACACTACGATATTGTTTCTGATATTCGGCTGCCGAGCCGAGAAAGATAGCAATGCAGTCATCTACCCGAGGGATGATCAAAGTACGGTTACCTGACCTTAATCCTACTACAGCCTGAGAGCAGAGGCCGTAACCTAATAGGATAGTCTCGATATCGGGAGCCGAAGAATTAATCGCATTGTGAAGTGCTCTCTTCAATGCCTTAGGGTTAGTATGGAGACCAAAGTCCAGAACTTCATAGGTCATGCGCGCCGGTATGAAGGGCAACATTTCTTCAATAACCGCAGCACAAGCGATCAACTTGCAACGTTCAGGATTGACTTGATCCATCCTTGTCCTGCCGCGCTCCATAGCTAGATGTTAGATGATTACACATACATTTTCAACTCGTTAGGATAGAATCACCACCCGAAAGCCTCAATGTACTATTAGCCCTCACATTTGACCGGGTTAAGAGAAGCACGGAACGTACCAGCATAGCAGGACAGTACATGATAGAGCGTTAACCATGCCTATTTTAGTAAACGCAGGACCAACTTTACACCTACATCTGCCTTATTCACCCAATAATCGGCACCAGTGTACTGGAATACCTCTTTGCTAAGCTGACTACCACCAATTACTATTGGAATTTGATACCCCTCTTGACGAAATAGTCCAATCGTCTCTCGCATTGAATCGTAAGCTTTGGTAACTAGTCCGGATAACCCCAGAATGTCAGGTTCTAACTTTTTCGCCTGACGCAGAAATTCTTCGGGCGGTACATCTACTCCCAGATCATAAACTGTTAACTTATAGCAACTCAGCAACAATTTAACGATGTTCTTGCCCAAATCATGTATATCGCTTTGTACGGTGCCCAGCAATATCTTACCTGAGCTGGTACCCGAAATGCGACTTTCCATAGTTGGCCGGATTAATTCCATAACCTCGTAAAAGATTTCTCCTCCCATAATCAGGCCAGATAGATAGTATTTATGCTGAGCATAGCGTTCACCCACCCGCTGCAGACCCTTCTGGCAATTTGCGATGAGAGTTAGCGGATCGTCATTCTCAGCTAGGCGCTCCCGGATCAATTTCAGAGCTAATTCTTCATTCAGATCAGCGATGGCTGATATCAGTTGAGACTGTGTTTTCATAGTACTCATACCTTACGCAACCCCATTATGAGCTCCGACTATCGTTGTAAAACGTAAGTTGGCTCCCGGGCAGATAAACCACCCCCAGCTAACCGGTCGGTCTTCAAAATCGTAAAACAGGTGTTCTAGATTGAAAGCGGCAGTAGCAATTGGTGCTTGCAGCAGCTGAGCCTCTTCATCTTTTAACACCGTGGCCTGTATAGAAACCACACTCCGTTTTATGAAGGAGTTACCTGTCCCCTCGAATAGGCCCCTGAGTGAAGTCACTTCTAATTCGGATTCAACTATGGGTCGTGAGGGATCATATACAAGATACTCCCGATGATACATGATTGGTTTATCCTGTGATAATATCAGTCGGCGAATGAAAAGCATGCGTTGCCCTCTTTTCATGGCCATCTTGCGCGTGACTCTTCCTCTGGCTAAATTGATCGAAGCCTCCAGTATCTTAACCCTTATCCCGCTCTCATCAGAAAGCAGATTCTGTAATTGGCCAAGGCTGAAGGTGGCAGCCCAAAATTGCATAGGCTTAATAAAGGTGCCCTGCCCCTGTTTAGTGATTACTACGCCCTGTTCGACGAGAATGTTGATCGCTCGGCGTATTGTCATGCGGCTAACACCGTGATACCCACAGAGCTGAGATTCAGAAGGCAGTCGGTCTCCAGGCCGCAGTTTCCCTACTGCAATCTGCTCTTGCAGAATCCGCACCAACTGAGCATAACTTGGTTCATAAGAATTATGATCTACTTTCCGCATTGGCGTCATATAGAACGTCATAGATAGTAAAACTGCCTGGGTACTCTGCACAAAGTATTGACAACTTATATATATAACTGTATAATACCCGCGTGTGCGGAAAATTTCAATGGCATGCCCGCCACAAAAGTCCAAATTAGCAGAAGGGTAGCATAAAGGTAGAGAGAATACTAAGTTCACTGGGGTCCTTTCATCCGTGGGCGAAGGAATACACTTAGAGTATGAGGGCACAATACTGAGCTCTTACAAAATGACCACTGTTGCCCCAAATCGAACGCTAAAAAGACTATAAGATATGCTTAAATTAACAGGATTTTAACATATGTAGCATATCATTGTTGTAAGAACATGATGAAAGGAGGTGGTGAAGCGCAATCTTACAGCGGGCAGCTTATTTAAGGTAGCAGAACAAGACTGTAAATGAAAGGAGGGATGTGTATGGTTTGATGGCCAAGGGATTTGATATAGCTTGAAAAGACTAGGAAAGGAGGAGAAATAGTGAAAAAGATACTTTTTATCACGTTAGCAGTGATACTGGCTCTGGGCGTGGGCCTCGTCGGCTGTGCACCGGCAGAGGAGGAAGAGGAAGAGCCTGAGCCATCTGACACAGTCGTCATTGGCGTGTCATGGTCTGAGACCGGCCCGCTCAAGGATGTTCATGATTTCGCATTTGGGCCACTCCTTAGTACATATCTTGATGAGCACCCTACTATAAAGGTTGGCAACACCGATTTTCCTGTAGAGCTAGATGCGAGAGACGATGCCAGCAGTGTGGCAAACATGATTGACAACACGGAGGCTATCATAGCTAACATAGAGACTGGCGAGGCTCACTTTCTGTTCGGCCCCACCTGCACCGCCTTCCTTGAGGCTCAAGCCCCTATTTGTGCTGAGGCGCATGTGGTGCAAATGACCGCGGAGGGTGGCGCCACGTCCCTCATAGCCCAAATGGGCGAATATGAGTACACGTTTGTTAACCTGAGCTTCTCGGACTGGTTCGAGCTACCGGTTTTCGCCAAATTGATAGCGGAAGCCCATGAAGAGGCATTCCCGGGGACCACTCCCCACGCGTACATAGGCTATCAGAACGACGACCACGGCTTAGAGTATAGCGGCGTGGCCCAGACATACTTCCCCCAAGAGGGAATTGTTATCGACGGACTCTATCCTATGGATAGTGGGGACACCGCAGCCAATGGGGAGCTAATAGCCGCGGCTGCTGCCGCTAATGACGGCGCCGGCTCCGACATTCTCTGCGTTTTCGCCTATCCCGAGCACGTCTTCGGCACCTGCGCGGTGGCACAGGCGCTGGGCTATGACCCCAAGGCTCTCATAGTTGGCCCGGGCGGCTGCTTCGGGGTTTATGGTATGGTGATAGCTGCCGATTTAGCAGAGGGAGTGATGACTTTTGCGGTTGCCAACGACAAAACATCCCCGGCGATGGAAGAGTTATTCAACGACATACTTGTGCCCGCCGTTGGGGCGCCGTCGGTGGATTTCTGGGGCCATCCTTGCTACTGGGCAGCACTAGAGATGTGGGAGGAGAGCGTAAAGAATGTTGGAGAAGTTCTGGCCAGCGGGTTTGTAATTGACCAGGACGATTATAGAGATTACCTCCGCACTACCAAGTTTACTACGGTTTTTGGAGAGACCTGGTATGTGGATGGACCAGATCTGAACTGGCCAGTTCCGGATGCCACTGGCGGCCTTCTGAACTACCAATGCCACACCGGTGAGATCGGCCAATGGCAAAGCGGGTGGGTTGAGATTGTAGGATATGAGGGCATCGGCACGGCATCAGACCCGTATGAGCTGGCCAACTATGTGGTGACTGAGGACTTCATATATCCGAAGCCGGCCTGGCCGACACCATAAGAATAAAGAAGAGGCGGATGTAAGGCTAGACGTCAAGCTAAGATTTTAGGAGTCTAGAATAGTCAGCAGGCTGTCTAGGAAGACCTTGGGGAGGTAATTACCCCAGAGAGGCGTCTTTCTGGGCAGCCTGCTTGTGTGTAATCATGAAGGATAGCAACCGAGCGTTATGAATCCAACAATTGTATGGATAGTCATCTCCGGTCTGATGAACGGCGGCATCTACGCTCTGATTGCTATGGGCCTAAGTCTGCAGTATGGTGTCGCCCGGGTGATAAATCTCTCCCATGGCGAGTTTATCATGTTCGCGGCCTTCCTGACCTGGACGCTGTACACAGGTTTTGGGATTAACCCGCTGCTCTCTGCGGCGATTAGCGGCCCTCTCTTGTTCGGACTGGGTTTTCTAATTCATAGGACTATATTCACAAGCCTCAGGAACAGGTCACCGTCACCGGCCGCCTTCGAGGGTAATTCTTTGTTAGTCGCTTTTGGCCTCTACTTCGTGATCCAGAACGTAGCCTTACTAATATGGGGTGGTCAACCGCGGGCGTATTATTATTTATTCCATGGGGTCGAGTTGTTCGGAGTCACGTTTGTTGTCAATAACCTGATAGCCCTGGTGATCTCCGTGGGGCTGGGTGCGGCCTTTTTTGTCTTTGTGGCCCGTTCCCGCCTGGGAAGAGCGATCAGGGCTGCGGCTCAAGACCCGGTAACCGCCGGGCTCATGGGGGTAAACATTAACTTTGTACTGCCTTTATGCTTTGGGCTCGGTGCTTTAATGGCCGGTGTTGCTGGCTTGCTGGCAAGCATGTGCTATCCTATTTCGATAAGCATGGGGATGAATTACACCGTAATCGCCCTCATTGTGGTCGCCCTGGGTGGGCTGGGCAGTATACCGGGCAGTTTTATCGGTGGGTTTATACTTGGTCTTGTCGGCAGTGTGGTTGCTCACTGGCAACCGGCTCTGTCCATGGTTGCTTATTATGCAATCTTCATGTTCCTGCTTTTGGTGAGACCGGCAGGCATCTTAGGCAAGGCGTGACATGAGTATTGCCAATCTGACATCCAGAAGGTTCCTGTTGGTAGCGGGGCTACTCCTTTTGCTTTTGGTCTTCTTGGCTACTTTCCCCCTCTACACTTCACGCTCTGATGTCTTGGTGTTGACCATCATCCTCATGTACATCATTCTTACCGTGAGCTGGGCTATGTTTTCCGGTTCCACCGGCTATATGTCGCTGGCACCGGCGGCATTCTTCGGGGTTGGCGTGTATACTGCAGCTCTCCTGTTTTCGGAAAAGTGGGCATTGTTGCCATTGCCTGCCGTTATCGTTATTGCAGGTATTGCCAGTTTCGTACTTGCTCTTCTCGTCGGTCTGGTGACCCTGAGGCTGAAGGGCATATATTTCGCTATCTTCACCTTCGGACTCGTTGTGCTCATCAGGCAACTTCTGGTATTCTGGGAGCTTCAAATAGTGGGCAAACGTGGTCAGCATGTTATCGCAGTCAGTGGCGATACTGTTTACTACGTAATGCTCGGCATCCTGGTGGTGACGTTGCTTACGGTCTATCTTATCAGGCGCTCCAGGCTGGGCTTAGCTATGCAGAGCATCGGTGGCAACGAGGAAGCGGCTGCTCACATGGGAGTCAACACAACCATGGTAAAGGTCCTCACCTTCGGTATCAGCGCCATCTTCATGGGTGCCGCCGGAGCAATCATGGCCACCAGATGGATATATGTCGATCCCGTAATCGCCTTCAATGTGTTCTATTCGTTCATGCCAGTCTTGATGGCTGTTTTTGGTGGCATGGGACAGCTTTATGGTCCGGTGATAGGTGCAGCCATTTTTGCCTATACTGAACGGGCGTTGAGGCTCCAGTCCCCTTATTATTACATGCTAGCTTTTGGTATCATATTGATACTCGTTATCTTATATCTGCCCGGTGGACTAGTATCACTGGTACCCAAGCTGCAAAATAAACTGGCGGGACTAATATCAAAGTTCTGGAAGGGAGGTAAAGCGGAGCAGCATGCGAATACTTGAAGGCCGAGATGTAACCAAGTCTTTTGGGGGACTGGCGGCAGTATCCCATGTTGACTTCCATATTGACCAGGGTGAAATAGTGGGCCTGATTGGTCCCAATGGAGCTGGTAAGACAACAATGTTCAACTTGATATCGGCGTCCTTTCCTCTTAGCTCAGGCGAAATGGAATTTAAGAGCCAGAAGCTGAACGGCCTGAAGCCCCATCAAGTCTGCAAAATGGGCATAGCTAGGACGTTCCAACAAGTTAAGATTTTCGCCGACATGCCGGTCCTTCAGAATGTACTGGTGGGGGCGTTTTTCGGCACCCCGGCACGTGTGTCAGGATCAGGTGCCGCCCAGGAAGCCAGCCAGGCACTGGATTTCGTTGGTTTGTCGGCAATTAGCGCTACTCCAGCCAAGGACTTGACCCTGGTCAACCAGAAGCGTGTTGAAGTAGCCAGAGCGTTAGCCACCAAGCCGGAACTGTTGTTGCTTGATGAGCTGATGGCAGGGTTAAATCCCACGGAGGTAAGCGAAGCGATGGGACTAGTAAGAAAGATTCGAGATAGGGGGATTACCGTCTTCATGGTTGAGCATGTCATGAAGGCAATCATGGGCATATGTGAGCGGATTATGGTGCTCCACCATGGTGAGAAGATTTGCGAAGGAACGCCGCAGGAGATTGCCCGTAACAAGCAAGTTGTCGAAATATACCTGGGGGAAGAGGCTCATGCTGGAAGTTAGCAACCTGAATGTCTTCTATGGCAAGTCTCAGGCCCTACGCGACGTCTCCTTAAAAGTCAATGAGAAGGAAATAGTGGCTTTGGTCGGCGCTAATGGCGCCGGCAAAACGACACTGCTCAATACTATATCTGGCCTGCTGCGTCCAGCTTCAGGTACTGTAGAGTTTCTCGGTAAGAGAATAGACAGGCTGGCACCTCATGCCATTGTGCAACTAGGTATTTGTCAGATACCCGAGGGGAGAAAGCTCTTTACTGACATGACAGTGTCCGAGAACCTGGACATGGGGGCGTATGCTTCTGAAGCCTGGAAGCGAAGGAAGGAAACGCTTGACGAGGTGTATCAGATCTTCCCGGTGCTAAAAGAGAGGGGAGGACAATTAACGAGAAAATTGAGCGGTGGCGAAGGACAAATGGTCGCCATCGGTCGGGGCTTAATGTCCAACCCCAGACTGTGCATGTTTGATGAGCCATCGTATGGCCTGGCACCCAAATTATTCTCGGAAGTGCTTGACGTCGTAAAACGCCTGCGTAAGGAAGGAATTACCGTCTTCCTGGTTGAGCAAAGTGTTCGACAAACCCTTGAGTTAGCTGATCGAGCATATGTTCTGGAAAACGGTCGGATTGTCCTAGAGGGAAAAGGCAAGGACCTTCTCCAAGACGAGCAGGTGAAGAAAGCTTATTTAGGGGTGTAGCTTAACTGACGTGATATGCCCGCCTCTGAATAATGTCAAATGACAAAACCCAGATGCCAAACAAAGCCCAAAACCCCAGTGACAGAAAGAAGTAATTTTGGTGTTTAGGCATTTGGATTTGAATTGGCCTGTGGGTTTTGACATTTGGGCTTGTCTAGGATTTGGTGCCTGGGATTTAGTATTTTAGGATAGGCCCTTTCAAGAAAGGAGGTAATGTATGGCACGAGGTTATATGGGAAAGGTGCTATTTGTGGACCTTTCCAAAAATAAGCTAGGGGATGAGGCGCTCGACGAAAAGCTTTGCCGGCAGTTCATCGGAGGCTATGGCATCGGCGCCAGAATCCTCTACAGCCGACAAAAGGCTGGTGTCGACCCACTGGGACCGGATAATACCCTGGGCGTCCTTACCGGCCCATTTACCGGTACCCAGGCGCTTTCGGGTACAAGGTTTACCGTGGTGGGAAAATCACCGCTGACCAGGGGCTGGGGAGATGCCAACTCCGGTGGTTACTTCGGTGCCTTCCTGAAGTTCGCCGGCTACGACGCCGTATTCTTCACCGGCATATCGGCAAAGCCAGTCTACCTCTTTATAAATAATGGCAAGGCCGAGCTAAGGGACGCCGCCCATCTGTGGGGGAAGGATACTCGCCAGACCGAAGATATGCTGAAATTGGAATTGGGCAAGGATGTGGAGGTAGCTTGCATTGGGCCATCAGGTGAGAACCTCTCTCTTATCTCGGCGGTTCTAAACAGGGCCAGAACGGCGGCCCGGTCCGGTCTGGGTGCCGTCATGGGTTCCAAGAAGCTTAAGGCAGTGGTGGTGAAGGGCAAAATGAAGGTCCCTCTAGCCAACGAAGAAGAAACTAAGGAATTAAGAAAGAAGTGGCAGGCTGAACTGGGCGGGCATATTGTCTGGTTAAAGCCGACAGGCACGCCGTTCCTTACTGTCCCAGGTGCCAAGGGCGGTGATTCGCCGGTCAAAAACTGGGCAGGAGTAGGGGTTGTTGACTTTCCCAACCCTGAACCTATCGGAGCCGAGGCTGTGATTGCGCGCAGGACGAAGAAGTTTGGCTGTTACCTGTGTCCCATTGCCTGTGGAGGATACATGAAGGCAGGGACCGGAGAGTATGAATATGAGGCGGGTTCACGGAGACCGGAATATGAAACAATTGCCATGTTTGGCACCAATTGCCTCAATAACAACCTGGAATCGATAATCAAGGCCAACGATATTTGTGACCGCTGGGGGCTTGACACCATCTCTACCGGGGCTGCCATAGCCTTGGCCATTGAATGCTATGAGAAGGGGCTAATTACTAAGGCCGACACCGATGGTATCGAAATGACATGGGGCAATCATAAATCTATCGTTGCCATGACCGAAAAATTGGCCAGGAGGGAAGGTTTCGGTGATGTGTTAGCCGATGGAGTGAAGGTGGCGGCGGAGAAGATTGGCCGGGGCGCCGACAAATACGCCATACATATTGGGGGGCAGGAACTTCCGGCGCATGACCCAAAGCATGCGTTTTACTTTGCCACTAGCTACAGGCTGGACCCCACACCAGGTCGTCATTTTGTGGGCTCAGAATTGGCGAAGGATCCCTCGCATCCTGCGGGACTGCTGCCTGAATTCGACTTAAATTCCTTTGCCGGCAGGGGAGAAGCACGCAAGTTAGGTAGCAATTTCCATCAGGCCGTAGTCTGCACCGGGACGTGCCTGTTCGTGTACTGGGCTTTTCCCAGCACTGACCCTATCGCTGAGTTTATGAGGGCGGTTACCGGCTGGGAAATAAACAACAACGAATTGCTTGAGACAGGGGAGAGAATTTCTAACCTCCGGCAGGCTTTCAATATCCGAGAGGGGTTGAACCCACTGAAGTTCAAAGTGCCCGACAGGGTGCTGGGCAAACCGCCGCTAAAGGAAGGACCCGTGGCTGGAGTAACTGTCGATGAAGACACTATGATAAAAGAGTATCTTACAGCCATGGATTGGGACCTCAAGACAGCCAAGCCGAGTAAAAAGAAGCTGCTGGAACTGGGGCTGGCAGACGTGGCTCAGGAGCTTTGGCCTTAGCCGGGACAATTCAGGCGGGAATTCGGGCGGCAACATTGGCTGCTTAAATTGGAACAGACCCGAGGCTCCTATACCTATATCATAATGTGTCCACCATTTATGAGGATGACCTGCCCTGCGATTAAATCCGACTCTTCTGAGG